>Ga0081455_10001965_pt1 | contig 24619 bp, 19 predicted proteins | sample TabmetS3T2R1_FD_70207 | JGI IMG/M metagenome (GOLD analysis project Ga0081455, IMG submission 70207) | Tabebuia heterophylla rhizosphere microbial communities from the University of Puerto Rico - S3T2R1 | ecosystem: Host-associated > Plants > Roots > Rhizosphere ...
CTGGCCGAGTTCCGGAACCTCGAAATCCTTGGCGAGACCTCGGAGGAGCTGGTCCAAGCCATGTCGTCCTTCGCGCCGCACTACCGGCGCTATCTCACCGGCGTCATCTAGGCCGCGCATCGACCCAAATCAAGAGCAAAGTGAGAGGAGAGCAATGCCCGACCTGATCACCACCGTGAAGATCGTCCCCCGTTCCCCGCAGAACACCGCCGAGATGGAGACGCTCTTTGACGAAATGGCCGCGTCGGCCGTCAAGGGCCCCGGCGTTCGCCTTTGGGCCTACTTCGGAGGCGACGACGGCTCCTACCGGCTGCTAGAGCGCTTCGAGAATCCCGAGGCCGAGATGTACCGGCTGACCCACCTCGACCAGGAGAAGCTCGGACGCCTCGCCGAACTGGCCGAGTTCCGCGATCTCGAGGTCCTCGGCGAGACCACTCCCGAGCTCGAAACCGCACTCGCCGACTTCTCGCCGGTCTACCGCCAGTACCTGACCGGGGTGCTCTGAGGCTCGGGTGCCTGGCCCGGGACGACCGCCGCGGCAGCTGCGTGACCTGGTCACCAGCCCGGAGCGCCGCTTGGCCCTCGAGCAAGCTGGCCACTGGGACGGCGAAACGCTGGTCGGACGGGTCGCCGCCCACGCCGCCGAGCGTCCGGGAGATATCGCGATCGTCGACCTCGACGGCGCCCGCCAATCGACCTTCGCCGATCTCGAGCGGGATTCGAATCGGGTTGCGCGCCGGTTGCTCGAGCTGGGAGTCGAGCCGGGCGACGTCGTCTCGGTGCAGCTCCCGAACTGGTACGAGACCGTTGCCATCGACCTCGGGGTCCTGAAGGTCGGCGCCGTCCTCAACCCCCTGCTGCCGATCTATCGCGCACGCGAGCTCGGGTTCATGCTCGGAAAGGCGGAGGTCTCGGTGCTCTTCACCCCGGACGAGTACCGCGACTTCTACTACCCGGCGATGGTCGCCGCCGTGCGCAGCGCGACCGGGCGACCGCAGCATCACGTCCCGGTCCCGGGCCCAACCTCCTCGGATGCCGGATTCAGCGACTGGCTGGGAGGGGTCTCGGCGGACCCGGTCGGAGCCGAGTCGGTCGCCGGCGACGTCTCGGAGCTGATCTTCACCTCCGGCACCGAGGCCGAGCCGAAGGCGATCATGCACACCGAGCAGACGACGAACTTCGGCGCCCGGAACCTCGCCGAGACGCTCGGCTTCGGCGCGGAAGAGGTCGTCTGGACACCCTCGCCGATCGGCCACTCGACCGGGCTCAACTACGGGGTGAGGATCGCTGCCTACCACGGGCTCAAGCTCGTCCTGCAGGATCGCTGGTCGCCGGCGGTCGCCGCGCAGCTGATCTCCCAGCATCGCTGTTCCTACACGGTCGCCGCCACCACCTTCGTCTCCGACCTGATCGAGGAGGCGCGCGCCGGCGGCGCCGACGTTTCCTCGCTCCGCCGCTTTGGCTGCGGCGGGGCACCGGTCCCACCGGAAGCGGTCCGCGCCGCCGAGGACCTGGGGATGTCGGTGCTGAGGATGTACGGCTCGACCGAGGGTCTTGCGGTCTCGTGGAACCGCCCCGAAGCACCGGCAGAGCGGCGCGAGCGCACCGACGGGCAGCTGATGAACCAGGTCGAAGTCGAGGTCCGCGACGAGGCCGGGATGGCGCTCCGTGGTGAGCCGGGCGAGATCTTCCTGCGGTCGCCTTGCGCCTCGGTCGGTTTCTTCGCCGACCCGGCGCGGACCGATGCAACCTGGGACAAGGCCGGCTGGATCCGCAGCGGCGACCTCGGGATCCTCGACGACGATGACTGCCTGGCGATCGTCGGCCGCAGGAAGGAGATCATCATTCGCGGCGGGCTCAACATCGCCCCACGCGAAATCGAGGATGTCCTGCTGGGCCACGAGGAGATCCTCGACGTTGCCGTGATCGGGGTCCCGGACCCACGGCTGGGGGAACTCACCTGCGCCTGCGTGGTCCTCAGGGAGGGGGCCGAGCTGACCTTGAACGGGGTCGTCGACTTTGCGAGAGCCTCGGGGATGGCGACGTTCAAGCTCCCCCAGCGCCTCGAGATCGTTGCCGAATTGCCGAAGACCGCCACCGGCAAGGTGCAGAAGCAGCGCCTGAGGGAAGCCCTGATCGGGGCTCCTGACGAACCCGGCCGAGAGACAGGAGCGTAGATGAACGAGCCCGATCGATTGGCGGCGTTGGCCGAGCAGGTCACCTACCTGACCTCGCGCCAGGAGATCGCCGATTGCCTTGCCCGCGCCGCCCGCGGCACCGATCGCCACGACGGGGAGCTGATCGTCAGCGCCTTCCACGACGACGCCGTCGACGAGCACGGCGCCGATGTGCAGGGCATGCCCGATTTCGCCGCCGCCGTCAACGCGCGACACGCGGAGGTGACCAGGGCGCACACGCACAACCTGACCACGCACTCATGCGAGATCGTCGGCGACGAGGCTCATGCCGAGACCTACGTTCTCGCCGGCCTCGCGCTCAAGGACGAGGAGACCGCGCGGCTCTGTGGGGCTCGTTACGTCGACCGGCTCGAGCGTCGCGAGGGAATCTGGAAAATCTCCTTCCGCCGGGTGGTGATCGATTGGATCATGGCCGGCGATGCCTCCTCCTTTCACGATCCCGAATATCGCCAGATGGGCTACCCGGAGGGGAGATGGGGGCACGACGACACCTCCTACGAGCGCCCGTTGCGGTTCATGGGTTGAGGCTGGCGCCGGATCCGAAGCTGAAGACGCGGCGACCTAGGCCAGCAGGACTTGGAATCAAGATTCCAAAATACGGAACGTAATTCGCTTATCGTCGTTTGATACGCTCCGGCCCATCCCATTTGGGAATGGGAATCGGGAAACTGCATATCGAGAGGCTCCTACTGCGAAATGGCAGGTAAAGAATGAGTAGCGCTCATCCAATCACCGAAAACGACGCGTCCAAGCCCAACCAGCTGGACGTCGTAATCATCGGGGCCGGCTTCTCCGGTCTCCTGGCTCTCTACGAAATGCGTCAACTCGGTTTGCGTGCCCGCGTCCTCGAGGCGGGCACCGGCGTCGGGGGCGTCTGGTTTTGGAACCGGTACCCGGGAGCCCGCTGCGACGTGGAAAGCGTCGACTACTCGTTCGCCACCTGGCCCGAGCTCGACCAGGAGTGGACCTGGAGCGAGCGTTTCTCGACTCAGCCGGAGATCGAGAAATACCTCAACTTCGTCGCCGACAAATACGACCTGCGGCCCGACATCCAGCTCGAGACCAAGGTCACGAGCGCTCATTTCGACGAGGCGGAGAACCGCTGGGCTGTCGGCACCGAGGCAGGCGAGGCCTTCTCCGCCACTTATGTGATCGCAGCCACCGGCATGCTCTCGGAGCCGAACTGGCCGGACATCAAGGGCCGAGACGTGTTCAAGGGACGGATCGAGCACACCGCCCGCTGGCCCAAGGATCCGGTTGACCTGAGCGGCGACGTCGCCGTGATCGGCGCCGGTTCGAGTGGCATCCAGGCGATCCCGATCATCGCCGAGCTGGCGCGGAGCCTGGTCGTCTTCCAGCGCACCCCCAACTACGCGGTGCCCGCCGACAACGCGCTGATTCCCGACGACGTGATGCGGGAGATCAAGGCCTCCTACCCCAAGCGGCGACAGGCGGTGCGCGACACCTACTTCGGCAACATGATGGACGTCAACGAACAGTCCGCGCTCGAGGTCAGCGAGGAGGAGCGCGAACAGGCGTTCCTGGCTCGCTGGAACGAAGGAAGCTTCAACGTGCTGCTCTCCTTCCGCGACCTCCTGTTCGACCCGGAGGCGAACAAAACCTTCGCCGACTTCCTCGAGCGGAAAATCCGCGAGAAGGTCAAGGATCCGCAGATCGCCGACGAGCTTGTCCCCCGCGGCTATCCGGCCGGGGCAAAGCGGATGTGCGTCGACAGCGGCTACTTCGAGACGTTCAATCGCGACAACGTGACTCTCGTCTCGATGACCAAAGAGCCGATCGTCGAGATCACCGAGACCGGGATCCGCACCGACGGGCGCGAGTTCGAGGTCGACACGATCGTCTTCGCGACCGGCTTCGACGCCTTCACCGGCGCGCTCTCGCGGATCGACATCCGCGGTCGCGACGGGCTGACGCTGAACGAGAAGTGGAAGGACGGTCCCAGCGCCTACCTCGGCCTGACGGTGAGCGGCTTCCCGAACCTCTTCATCCCGACCGGCCCCGGCAGCCCCTCGCTGCTGAGCAACGTCGTCCACTCGGCGGAGCAGCACGTCCACTGGCTCACCGAGTGCATTCGGTACCTGGGCGAGAACGGCTACAACTACATCGAGCCGTCGCAGGAGGCCGAGGACGAGTGGATGGCTCTGGTCGACGAGATCGCCAACGCGACGCTGTACACGAAGGCGCACTCCTACTACATGGGCGAGAACATTCCGGGCAAGCCGAGGATGTTCATGGCCTATCTCGGTGGCGTCAAGCCCTACCGTGAACACACCGAGGGAATCGCCGAACAGGGCTATCCGACCTTCACGCTCCGCTCAGCAGGCGAGACCGAGCTCGTCGGCAGTCGCTGAGTCGCGGCGGCGGCGACTTCCCCTAGTCAGCCCGGGGCTCTTCCGCCCTCCTCCCGCCGGGCCCACCCACCTCTGCCTTCGGGCAGGGGTGGGTGGCGGTCGCGATCAGGCGCTCTGCGGCGCCGTCGCGAGCGCCTCGCGGACCGCCCGACCGGCGCGGTCGACCGCGCTGTCGGCGCTTTTCATCAGGTTGACCATGGCGAAGAATCCATGCAGCTGGTCCTCGACGAAGTCGACCTCGACCGGCACGCCGGCCCCCTCGAGGGCTTGGGCGTAAGCGCGGTCCTCGTCGCGCAGCGGGTCGAACTCGGCGATCACCAGGTAGCTCGGCGGCAACCCCGTGAGGGAGTCGGCGCGCAGCGGCGAGGCGTCCGGATCGTCGCGCCGGCTCTCGTCGGGCAGGTAGCGCTCCCAGAACCAGACCATGTCCTCGCGGTCGAGAAGGAGGCGGACGTCGTCGTGGGCAAAGTAGGAGGGGCGGTCGAAATCGTGGTCGACGACCGGATACACGAGGAGCTGGTAGGCGAGCGGAGAATCGCCGCGATCGCGGAGCCGCCGGGCCGTCACCGCCGCCAGGTTGCCGCCTGAGCTGTCGCCGGCGATGACGATCGGCTCGCCCCCGGCCAGCTCGGCCACCGCCCAGTCGACCGCGGCTTCGCAGTCTTCGATCGCGGCCGGGAACGGGTTCTCCGGAGCGAGGCGATAGCCGACGCTGAGCAGCCGGCAGCGGGACTGATTGGCGAGCCGGCGGTACATCGCATCGAAGTCGAGCGGACCACCGACGACCCAGCCGCCGCCGAAGAAGAAGACGATCAGGCCGTTGGTCTCGCCCTTCGGCTCGTAGAGGCGAGCGACGAGTTCGCTGCCAGGGCCCGGGATCGTCAGATCCCGGACCGCCGCCACCTCGGGGCCGTCGCCGAGGATCTGACCGATCGTGCCGGTGATCTCCCGCGCCTGCTCGAGCGTGTCCGCCTCGCGCACCCTCGGCACGCCCTGCTCCTGGATGTTCGCGACGAATGCCGCTGCCTGCTCGTGAAGCGCCGCCACCTCTGACCTCCCGCTCGGATCGCACCAATTAGTGTTCTCTTTCAATTTTAGCCGGACAAGCTTCGATTTTCAGGACGAATAAAAGAATTCTTCGATTTTAGATTCGGCTCTTGGCAGCACTTTTAGTATTCTCGATCGGAATGCAGAATGCGGCTGGCAGAGACCCGAATTGAGCGCTGAGTTCAGCACCCCCCGCCCGGCGCGGGCCGATCGGCCGTCGTTCCTAGGCTCCACCGCGATTGCCGGCGTTGGCTTCACCGACTTCTCCAAGCAGTCGGACCGGACGATCGTCGACCTCGCCACCGAGGCCGCCCGCAAGGCGATCGCCGACTCGGGGCTCGAGCCGGCCGACGTCGATGGCATCGTCAGCTACAGCCTGTTCAACGACTCGGTTGCCTGCCAGGCGGTGGCGACGACGCTGGCGATCCCCGAGCTGACCTACGCGGTCGACATGGGAATGGGAGGGGTCTCGCCGGCTCTTGCCGTGATCAACGCCGCGATGGCCGTCGATTCCGGCCTCGCCAGCAACGTCCTCGTCTTCCGGGCGATGAACGGCCGCAGCGGCATCCGTGTCGGCGCCACCCGGTTCGAGGCGCCCACCGCTCAGTACCGCTATCCGATCGGCTACTCGGCCTACCCGTATTACATGGCGATGCTCGCCCGCCGCTTCATGATCGAGACCAGAGCGAGCCAGGAAGACCTGGGCGCGGTTGCGATCGAGCAACGGACGCACGCGGCCCGCAACGAACGGGCGATCCGCAGCAAGCCGTTGACGATGGACGAGTACATGGACGACCGCTGGGTGGTGGAGCCCTTCCACGTCGCCGACTGCACCTCCGAGGTCGACGGTGCCTGCGCGGTGATCGTCACCTCGCTGCCGGGAGCGGCCCGCTCGGAGAATCCGCCGGCGATCATCGAGGGAGCCGCCTGGGAGACGGGGTTCGGCTCCGGGCTCGACATCGCCGATCTCCACACCTGGCCGGATTACGCGACGATCTGCCAAGACTTCTCGGCTGCACGACTCTGGAAGAGCGCCGGCATGTCGCCCTCCGACATCGACGTCGCCGAGCTGTACGACTGCTTCACCTCGCCAGTGCTCTTCGCCCTCGAGGGCCTCGGCTTCGCCGGCAAGGGCGAGTCGGGGGCCTTCATCAGGCAGGGGGAGACGCGGCTTGGCGGCTCGCTCCCGGTCAACACCCATGGCGGGCTGCTCAACGAGGGCTACCTGCACGGCATGAACACCCTCGGCGAGGGGGTGGTGCAGATGCACGGCAAGGCCGGCGAGCGCCAGGTCGAGGGTGCCTCGACCTGCCTCGTCACCTCAGGGGCGATGGGCGACGGCTCGGCGCTGATCCTGCGGAGGGGGGAACGGTGAGCGCGGTCGACCTCAGCGCCGTCGGGCCGACGCCCGACCCCGACAGCGCGTTCTTCTGGGAGGCGCTGGCCGAGGACCGGATCCTCGTGCCCCGTTGCAAGCGGTGCGAGCGGATCTTCTTCCCGCCGATGCCGAGTTGCCCGCACTGCGCCGGCGACGAGCTCGAGAGGATCGAGGTCAGCGGCCGCGGCAGCGTCTACTCGTGGGTCACCGTGCACGTCGCGCTCGATCCGATCTTCCGGGGGCAGGTCCCGTACACGATCGTCGCGGTGGCGCTCGAGGAGGAAGCCAGCGCACGGATCTTCGGCAGGCTCCTCGGCGAGCCCGATGGGCTCGCCGACGGGGGGCAGGTGCGGATCGTCGCCCACCGGATCGGCGGCATCGTCGTGCCCTGCGTCGAATACAGGAACGATTGAGCCGATGATCCGGGCCTGTGGTAAGCGAATTTCGAATCAAGTTTCAAAATTCGGCAACGTGAGGCTGGTATTCTCGACCAGATCTGTAATCGCGTTCGAGGAGCGATCGCTCGCGGCACCCGAGCGCCGAGGGGAGGGACCATGGCCCGAATAGCACCGCTGCCTGCCGAGGAGTTCGCCAAGCAGCTCGGTCCGGACGCGCCGGATGCGACGCTGGAGCTCCACTACTACGCGTATCAGCCCGAGTTCACCCGGGCGATGGCGGCGATGGGAGCCGCGGCGATGGGGGAGAAGGCGCCGCTGCCGCCGCGCCTGACCGAACTCGTTCGGCTCCGGATCGCCTTCCACAACCAGTGCCGGCGCTGCATGGCGGTTCGCTACGAGGCGGGGACCGAGGCCGGGGTCGAAGAGGAGCTCGTCTGCTCGCTGGAGAAGCCCGAAGAGGCGCCCGACCTGACCGAGGCCGAGCGGTCCGCCCTCGCCTTCTCCGACCTCTTCGCCACCAACCATCTGGCGATCACCGACGCGACCTTTGACCGGCTGCGCGAGCATTTCAGCGAAACCGAGATCGTCGGCCTCGGCATGCTCTGCGCCTACTTCGTCGGCTTCGGCCGCTTTGCCTCGGTGCTCGAGATCGACGACGGCCTCCCCGATCGCTTCCTGGAAGGCGAGAAGGGCGAACTGACCCCTTGGGGCGGCGAGGTGCTCCGCGCCTGACGCGGGAAGCGCCGAGGCCGGGGACGGAGGAGAACGTGTTCGACGAGGAGCTCGATGAGTACGACGTCCTGGTGGTCGGATCCGGCGCCGGCGGAATGTCGGCGGCGCTCGCCGCGTCGCTTCGCGGCCTCTCGGTTGCGGTCGTCGAGAAGGCCGATCGCTTCGGCGGGACCAGCGCTCTGTCCGGGGGCGGGATCTGGGTCCCAAACAACCTCTACCTGAACGACGCCGGCCTTCGCGACAGCCCCGAGCAGGCCCGCGCCTACATGCAGGCGACCGTCGGCGATCGCGTCCCTACCTCGCGCCGGGACCGCTACCTGCTCGAAGGTCCTGAGATGCTGAGGGAGTTCCACGAACAGACCCGCTGGATGCGGTGGCGGTACGTCCGCGGTTACCCGGATTACTTTCCCGAGGCCGAGGGCGGCCTCGCCGAGGGCCGGCAGGTCGAGCCGCTTGTCCTCGACGCCGGCGACCTCGGCTCGCTGCGCACGGAGATGCGGCCGCGCCTGATCGACACCAAAGGAATGGTGATCACGGTCTCCGACTTCCACGACCTGGTGATGGTCGGGCGGACCTGGGCCGGCCGGATGCGCGCGGCGCGGGTGATGGGCAAAGCGATCGCTTCGAAATTGACCAGGTCCGAATACCTCGCAACCGGCCAGGCATTGGTGGGCAGGTTGCGGCTGGCTCTCGCCGACAGGTCGGTCCCCTTCTTCCTCTCGACCCCGCTGAAGGAGCTGATCGCGGAGGACGAGGCCGGGGGCAAGCGGGTCACTGGGATCCGCTGCGAACGTGACGGGGCGGAGATCACGCTGACCGCGAGGCGCGGCGTGGTGCTCGCCGCCGGCGGCTTCGGCCGCTCCCAGGAGATGCGGGAGAGGTACCTGCCGGCTCCGACCGACGCGGCCTGGACGATCTCCCCGGCGGAGCAGACCGGCGACGCGATCGAGGCCGGCCTCGCGATCGGCGCCAACGTCGATCTGATGGACCGGGTCTGGGGTCAGCCCTCGGCCCTGCTGCCGGTCCCGGGCGGCCCGGCAATGCCGATGATCCTGCTGGCTGAGCGGGCGGCGCCCGGGACGTTGATCGTCAACGGCGCCGGTGAGCGGTACGCCAACGAGTCGGTGCCTTACGACGTGCTCTACGACGCGATGTACGCGGGCAACCGGCCCGACTCAGCGACGATCCCCAGCTGGCTCGTCTTCGACCAGCGGGCCAAGGATCGCTACATGCTGCTCGGCATGCTGCCGCGCCAGAAGTTCCCGCAGCAGTGGCTCGAGAACGGGTTCGTGCGACGGGCGGAGTCGCTCGCGGCACTCGCGACGGAGATCAGCGTTCCGCCGGAGGCGCTCGGCCGGACCGTCTCGCGCTTCAATGTCCTCGCCGCCGCCGGCAAGGACGAGGACTTTCACCGCGGTGACAGTGCCTACGACCGCTACTACGGAGACCCCCGCCTGCCCAACCCGAACCTGGCGCCGCTGGAGAAGCCGCCGTACCATGCCGTCGCGATCTACCCCTGCGACCTTTCGACCAAGGGCGGGCTGGCGGTCGACGACGACGCCCGGGTCCTCGACGACGGCGGCAGGCCGATCGAAGGCCTTTACGCGACCGGCAACTGCTCCGCTTCGGTGATGGGGACCACCTACGTCGGTCCCGGCGCGACGCTGGGGCCGGCGATGGTCTTCGGCTACACGGCGGTCAAGCACATCGCCTCGGCTTCGGCACCAAGCCTCTCCTAGCTCCGCCGTTCTGACCTGACCGGATCGTCTCTCCAGTTCGGAGTGCCATCGGTTGAATGTCGTGAACCTGTTCCGTAAAAACATGAGAATTGACGAAAAAAAGCGATTTCATTGGAATTGACTTCGAAAATCCTTGCATTCGGTTCCGTCTCCGGGTACGATGCCGCCGGTTACTTTCGAAGGGGGTTTTCTGCGCCTTGGATGAGACTCTGGATACGGCAACGGCCGCTGCGGCCGGCGAGATCAGGATTTCCGCGAAAGGGCTTTCGGCCGGATACGGTCAGCGCCCGGTAATTCGCGATGTCTCATTCGACGTCCGGTCGGGGGAGATCGTCGCCCTCCTCGGGCCCAACGGGGCCGGCAAGAGCACCACGCTCTCGGCGATCGCCGGGGAGCTCTCGGCGATGGAGGGCGAGGTGGAGTGCCTCGGCCACTCGGGTCGCGCCTCGCTTCACCGGCGGGCTCGCTCCGGGATGTCCTTCGTGCCCGAGGAGCGGTCGGTCTTCTCGGGTCTGACCGTCGCCGAAAACCTCGCCGTCGGCAAGGTCAAGAGCGGGGACGCCGTCGCCTACTTCCCCGAGCTCGGGAAACTGTTGAAACGGCGGGCCGGGCTGCTGTCCGGCGGTGAGCAGCAGATGCTCACGCTGGCCAGAGCGCTAGCCCGCAAACCGCGGGTCCTGCTCGCCGACGAGCTTTCGCTGGGCTTGGCCCCGCTCGTCGTCGATCGCCTCCTGGCGACCGTGCGACGCGCCGCCGACGAGGGCATCGCGGTGCTCCTGGTCGAGCAACACAGCCGCAAGGCGCTGTCGATCGCCAATCACGCGCACGTCATGCGCCAGGGCAGGATCGTCCTCAGCGGCACCGCAACCGATCTCAGCGATCGCGCCGACGACGTCCAGGACGCCTACCTCGGGAAGGCGGTGAGCGGATGAACGAGATCTGGCAGTTTGCCCTGCTCGGCCTGGGCTCGGGCGCGATCTACGCGCTCCTCGCGCAGGGGATGGTCCTGATCTACAAGGGGACCGGCGTTCTGAACTTCGCGCAGGGCGCCTTCGCGATGGTCGCGGCCTACGTCTTCTTCGAGCTCAAAGTCGAAAACGAATGGGCGACCTTCACCGCCTTCGCCGTCGCGGTGCTGCTGGTCACGGCGATGGGGGCGCTGACGCACCTCCTGATCATGCGCAAACTGCGTGCCGCCTCGACTTTGGCGAAGATCATCGCGACGCTCGGCGTGCTCGCGATCCTGCAGGGGGCGGCGTCGATCCGCTACGGGTCGAACCTCACCCAGGTCCCCAGCTTCCTGCCCACTACGCCGGTCTCGATCGGCAGCGTCACCGTCGGTCAGGACAGGTTCTGGCTGCTTGGAATCGCGGTGGTGCTGACCGCGATCCTCACCGTGGTCAGTCGCTACACCAACCTCGGTCGCGCTCTCACCGCCGCCGCCGAGAAGCCGCGTGCGGCAGCGACCCTGGGCTGGTCGCCGGACCTGCTCGCCGGGGTCAGCTGGGCGGCCGGGGCGGCGCTCGCCGGCGCCAGCGGGATCCTGATCGCGCCGATCCTCGGGCTGCAGGGGAACATCCTCACGCTCCTCGTCATCGTCGCCCTTGCCGCCGGCATCCTCGGCGGGTTCTCCTCCTACATCTACACCTTGATCGGCGGCTTGCTGATCGGCATCGCCCAGTCGGAGATCACCTCGCACGTGACCCTCCAGGGTGCCTCCACGTCGGTCCCGTTCATCGCGGTGATCCTCGTTCTCCTGGTCCGCGGCAAAGCACTGCCGAGCCGCGCCCACGTGGTCGAGCGGCTACCGGGGATCGGCCGCGGCAACGTCAGGTGGGAGATGGTCATACCGGCGACTGTGGTGATCGCCTTCCTGATGGCCTCGGTGTTCTCGACCAACGTCGTCACCGCTCTGACCATCCAGATAATCGCCGCCGTGATCCTGCTCTCGATCGTCGTCCTCACCGGCTATGCGGGGCAGCTCTCGTTGGCGCAGTTCGCACTTGCCGGGACCGGTGCCTACATCGCCGGGCGGATCGCTGCCACTCAGGGCTGGTCATTGCTGCCGGCGATGGGCGTCGGCATCGTCGGGACGATCATCGTCGGAATGCTGTTCGCCCTGCCCGCCGTGCGAACGCGCGGGCTCACGCTGGCGGTCGTGACCCTCGGTCTCGGGATCACGATCCAGAGCATGGTGTTCGAAAACCAGGATCTCACCGGTGGGCTGGGAGGTACCCAGGTCGGTAAAACCGAGCTCTTCGGGTTCGACATCTCGGCCACCACTCACCCCGAGCGGTACGGGATCTTCGCTCTGGTGATGTTCGTCCTGATTGCCTTGCTGGTTGCAAACGTGCGTCGCAGCCGAGCCGGACGACGATTGGTGGCGATCAGGACCAACGAGCGCGCCGCCGCCTCGCTGGGTGTCAGCGTCGCCGGCGCGAAGCTCTTCGGATTCGGCCTCAGCGCCGGAATCGCCGCGGTTGGCGGCGTCCTCCTCGGCTTCCAGACCGAAAGCATCATCTACTCCTACAGCTTCGGTCCCCTGTCCTCGATCAGCGCCCTCGGCAACGCCGTGATCGGCGGCGTCGGCTACATCCTTGGGCCGCTGGTCGGCGGTGGCTTCGTCACCGGCAGCCTCGGCAGCCTGCTGCTGAACGAAATCGGAGAATTCGGCAACTGGCTCACCGTGATCGGCGGCGTCTTCGTCGTCACCACGCTGCTCAGCTATCCGGACGGCATGGTCGGCGACGTCTCGCGCGCCTTCCGCGGCTGGCGGGAGAAGCGGAGCACCGCGCGCGGGGAGCGTGAGGCGGAAGAGGTTCTCGCGATCGCCGAGGAGGAGAAGCGGATCGAACCGGTCCGCGTCCGTGCGGTAGACCTCGTAGTCGAGGACTTGACCGTTCGCTTCGGCGGCGTCACTGCCGTCAACGGCGTCTCGCTCTCGATCTCCCCGGGCGAGGTGCTCGGGCTGATCGGCCCCAACGGCGCCGGCAAGACCACGGTGATCGACGCGCTGACCGGTTTCGTCAAGGCCCAGGAGGGTCACATCCGGCTCGGCGACGACCGCATCGACCGCTGGTCCGCGCATCGCCGCGCCAGGGCGGGGCTCTGCCGCTCGTTCCAATCACTCGAGCTCTTCGAAGATCTCACCGTGATGGAGAACCTGCGGGCCGCCTCGGACCGTCGCGACGCCGTTGGCTACTTCAGCTCGGTGCTCCCGACCAAGGACGAGGGAATGTCGGCTACTGCTCTGGCGGCGATATCCGAGTTCAACCTCGAGGCCGACCTCCACCGAATGCCCACCGAGCTGCCCTACGGTCGCCGACGCCTGGTCGGGATCGCCCGCGCGGTAGCCACCGAGCCATCGGTGCTGCTGTTGGACGAGCCTGCTGCCGGGTTGGACGAGTCCGAGAGCGAGGAGCTGGCCCAACTGATTCGGCGTTTGGCCAGCGACTGGGGTATGGCCGTGCTGCTGATCGAGCACGACATGCAGCTGGTGATGGAGACCTGCGATCGGATTGCGGTCCTCGATTTCGGCCGAAAGATCTCCGATGGGAGGCCGGACGAGGTCAGGCAGGACCAACTGGTCGTAGAGGCGTACCTCGGCTGAGGTTCTTACTGAGTGGGAAAACCGACGGCATATGCCGTCATCGAGAGGAGAGGATTAACCACATGACTATCAAGCGGCTGGGTGCACTGATTGCGCTCTTCGCGCTCCTTGCCTTGGCGGTGTCGGCCTGTGGCGGAGGGAGTGACTCGACTTCGTCATCGTCGTCGACGTCCGAATCCACCGCCGAAGGCAGCGAAGAAGGCTCGAGCAAGACGGTCAAGCTGAGCGGCGAGCCCTACATCATCGGCGGCCTGACCCCGGTCAGCGGCGAAGGGTTCAACTACCCGGACTGGGTTGCCGGCGGCAAAGCCGCGGTTGCGGCGATCAATGAAGAAGGCGGAATCGACGGTCACCCGGTCGAATTCTTCAACTGCGACGACAAGAACAACCCGAACGAAGCGGGCAAGTGTGCTCGCGAAATGATCAGCAAGGGTGTGATCGGCGTTGCGGGTGGAGCCACCCTCTATCACGAAAATATCGAGCCGGTGCTGAAAGAAGCGAACATCGCCTGGGTCGGACCGTACGCGGAATCGGAAGAACAGTGGAACGACGAAAACATCTTCCCGATTGACGGCAGCGCCTACTCCCAGTCCTCAGCTGGCGCGTACGCGTTGAAACTGGCTGGCGCCAAGAAGGTGGGCCTCGGCTTTGTCGAAAGCGGACCGGCCGCGATTGTCCAGTATGAATCGTTCGAAGCCGGAACGAAGGCACTGGGGCTGGAAGAAGTTCCGAGGGTGAACTGGCCTCTGAACGCGGCTGACTTCACGCCGTACGTACAGCAGATGATCAACGAGGGGCCCGAAGGAGTGTCGCTCGTTGCCTTGCAGCTGCAGGCGTTGAACTTCATCAAAATCTCCGGGCAGCTCGGAGCCGGATTCAAAATCACCTACTCCGACGGCGGTCTGAACCCGGAAAACTTTCAGACGATCGGCGGCGAATATGACGTCTACGTGACCGGCGGGTTGCCTCCGGTCACCGCCGGCGAAACCGATCCGAAACAGTATCCGGGCGTGGCCGAATTCCGCGAAGACATGAAGAAAGAGGCCGAAAGCGGCGAAAAATACGCCGAAGAAAAATACGTCGGTTACCACACCCTTCGTACCTGGCTATCCGTCAAAGTGATCGCTCAGGTTGCCAACGAAATGAAAGGCGAAATCACCGGGCCGAAATTCACCGAAGCGCTGAATGCGGCCAAAGAAGTCGAAACCGGCGTGATCCCGCCCTGGACTCCTGGCGCCAACGACGGGCCCAAAGGGTTTAAACGACTGTCGAACCCTTACATCTACGTGAGCAAAGTCAATCCGGAAGGGCTGCCTGAACTGGTCAGCAACGAACCGGTGGACATCGTCGAAGAAGTGGGTTTCTCGAGGTAGGTTCGAGGACCGTCCGGGCCCGGGGAGAGCGATGTCGCCTCCCCGGGCCTTTGCTTCGCTCCCATGCATCTGAAAAATAGATCCGGTTACTTCTTGAAGGCGGCCCCAGGGGGGCCGGAGTGAGCGTCAGGGTTCGCCCCGAGGACGTGGTGACCCGGCCGGGCGCTCGCTCTCGCTTCGAAGCGGACGGCGCCTGGAACGACGAGACGCTTCCAGGGCTCGTCGCCCGCCACGCTGCGACCAGCGATCGCGTCGCCGTGGTCGACAGCGGCGGCCGCCGCAGCATCACCTACGGCGAGCTCGATCGGACCTCGAACCGGGTGGCGAACGCCCTGCTCTGCTGGGGGGTGGAGCCCGGTGACGTCGTTTCCGTCCAGCTTCCGAACTGGTACGAGACGGTGGCGATCGATCTCGGGATCCTCAAGGCCGGCGCGATTCTCAACCCGCTGCTGCCGATCTACCGCGCCAGCGAGCTTCGCCACGTCCTCGAGGTGGTCTCGGTTCCGGTCTTCTTCGTCCCCGGCGTCTACCGCGGCTTCGACCACGGTCAGCTGGCGGCCGAGCTGAGAGACGAGCTTCCCGAGCTGCGCCGGGTGCTCCGGGTCGCCGGGCCGGACGGCGGCGATGACGATTTCCGCGAACTGCTCGAAGGGTTCAGCGACGAAGCACCGAGCTTGAAGCGCGACGCGGCGGCGCCCTCGGAGCTGATCTTCACCTCCGGCACCGAGGCGACCCCGAAGGCGGTGCTCCACTCGGAGCAGACGACCGGCTTCAGCGCCAGGGCGGCCGCCGCCGCCCTTGGGATGAACGGCGAGGACGTGGTTTGGATGCCGTCGCCGATCGGCCACTCGACCGGGTTCAACTACGGGGTCCGGATCGCCCTCCACCATGGCCTGACACTGGTGCTCCAGGATCGCTGGGACGGGGCCGAAGCCGCCGACTTGGTGGAACGCTTCCACTGCTCCTACTGCGTCGCGGCGACGACCTTCCTCAGCGACCTGGTCGCCACCTCCCGCGCAGGCAACCGCGACCTCTCCTCGTTGCGATTGTTCGGCTGCGGCGGCGCCCCGATCCCCGCCGAGGTCGTCGAGGCGGCGGAAGAGTCAGGACTGGCGGTGCTGCGCCTCTATGGCTCGACCGAGGTGCTCGTCGCGACCTGGAACCGGCCGCAGAGCCCGGTCGAGAAGCGACGCTCGAGCGACGGCTGCCCGCTCCCGGGCGTCGAGGTCGAGATCCGTGACGACGATGGCAATGCGGTAATCGGCGCGCCCGGGGAGATCGTCGTCCGCGGCCCCAACACGTGCCTCGGCTTCTTCGACGACGCCGAGCGCACCGGCAGGACCTTCGAGGCCGACGGTTGGGTCCGCTCCGGTGACCTTGGGGTGATCGACGAGGACGGTTACCTCAGCGTGATCGGCCGCAAGAAGGAGATCATCATCCGCGGCGGTCTCAACATCGCCCCCAGCGAGGTCGAGTCGGTGATCCGCCGCCACCCCCAGATCGCCGACGTGGCGGTGATCGGGATCGCCGACCGACGGCTTGGCGAACGGACCTGTGCCTGCGTAGTCACCGCGCCGAGCAACGAGATGGCGCTCGAGCAACTGGTCGAGTTCCTCAAAGTCGAAGGAATGGCGACGTTCAAGCTGCCGCAACTGCTCGTCGCCGTCGCCGAGCTGCCGAAGACGCCTACCGGCAAGGTTCAAAAGCACCTGCTGGTCGAGATGGTCGAACGGCGACCTGAGCCCTCCTAGAACGTGTGGCCCATCTTGTCGCGCTTGGCGCGCAGGTAGGCCTCGTTGTGGGGGTTGGGGGACGATTCGATCGGCACCTGCTCGGTGACCGAGAGCCCGTAGCCCTCGAGGCCGACGATCTTTTTCGGGTTGTTGGTGATGATCCGGATGCTCGAGAGGCCGAGATCGGTGAGGATCTGGGCGCCGATCCCGTAGTCGCGCAGGTCGGCCGGCAGGCCGAGCTTTAAGTTCGCCTCGACCGTGTCGTGGCCCTCCTCCTGCAGCTTGTAGGCGCGCAGCTTGTTCAGCAGGCCGATCCCCCGCCCCTCCTGGGAGAGGTAGAGGAGGACGCCGCGGCCCTCGCGCTCGATCATTCCCAGCGAGGCTTCGAGCTGTTCGCCGCAGTCGCAGCGCATGCTGTGGAAGACGTCGCCGGTCAGGCACTCGGAGTGGACGCGGACGAGGACGTCTGACTCGCCTTCGACCTCGCCCTTGACCATCGCGACGTGGTGTTTGTCGTCGACCAGCGAGCGGTAGCCGACGGCGCTGAACTCGCCGAAGGTGGTCGGCAGGCCGGTGGCGACGACCCGCTCGACCAGCTTCTCGGTCCGGCGCCGGTAGGCGATCAGGTCGGCGACGGTGACCATTTTCAGGCCGTGCCGCTCGCAGTAGGGGACGAGGTCGGGGACGCGGGCCATCGAGCCGTCGTCGTTCATCACCTCGCAGATCACCCCGGCCGGGATCAGCCCGGCGAGGCGGGCGAGGTCGACCGAGGCCTCGGTGTGGCCGGTGCGCTCCAGCACGCCGCCGTCCTTGGCCTTGAGCGGGAACATGTGGCCGGGGACGACGATGTCGCGCGGGCCCGAGGAGGGGTCGATCGCGACCTGGATCGTGTGGGCGCGGTCGTGGGCGGAGATCCCCGTCGTAACGCCGTCGGCGGCCTCGATCGTGACCGTGAAGGCGGTCTGCAGCGGCGCCTCGTTTTTGGCCGTCATCAGGTTCAGGCCGAGGCGCTCACAGCGCTCGGCGGTGAGCGCCAGGCAGATCAGCCCGCGCGCCTCCTTGGCCATGAAGTTGACCGCCTCGGGGGTCGCGAACTGGGCCGCCATCACCAGGTCGCCCTCGTTCTCGCGGTCGGCGCCGTCGCAGACGACGACCATCCGGCCGCGGCGGATCTCCTCGATCGCTTCCTCGATCGTCGCGAACGGGGTCTCGGCGCCGCTGGCGTCGGGGGCGGGGTCGGTGGTCTGGCTGGTTTCGCTCATGAAGGCTCCTTGGAAGCAAATGGTGACAGGAGGCGCTCGACGTACTTGGCGACGAGGTCGACCTCGACGTTCAGCTCGTCGCCGGGGGAGGCGGCGCCGAGGGTGGTGCGCTCGAGCGTCTCGGGGATCAGCGAGACCTCGAGCCAGTCGTCGCCGAGGGCGGCGACGGTGAGGCTGACGCCGGCCAGCGCGATCGAGCCCTTGTCGATCACGTAGCGGGCGATCTCCGCCGGAAGGGAGATGCGAAGCCGGCGGGCAAAGCCGTCCTCGGTCGCTGAGAGAACCTTGGCGACGCCGTCGACGTGGCCCTGGACGATGTGGCCGCCGAGCCGCTCGCCCGCCTTCATCGCCAGCTCGAGGTTGACGCGGGCACCCGGCTCGAGGCGGCGGAGTGCGGTGACGGCGAGGGTCTGGTTCATCGCCTCGGTCTCGAAGCCGCGCTCGTCGGCGGCGACCGCGGTGAGGCAGGCGCCGTCGACCGCGATCGAGTCGCCGAGGCCGATTTCGCCGCCGAGGGTGGTGGCAATCCGCAGGCGGGCGCCGTCAGCGCCGCTCTCGAGCGACTCGACGGTGCCGACGTCCTGGACGAGGCCGGTGAACATCACCACTCCTTGAAGCGCGCGGTCAGCAGTGTGTCGGCACCGACCGTCTCGGTCGTCGTGGCGAGCGCCTCGAGCCGGGCGACAGCCGGGGTGCGTTCGCCGCTTGTCAACCTCTGGTTGACAAAGGGCGAACGGTCCTGAGGGTCGGGGGGGCCGAGGAGCATCGGTGCGATGAAGGTACGCGACTCGTCTATTTGGCCTGCTGCGGCGAAGGCGCCGGCCAGGGTCTTGCCCCCCTCGAGGAAGAGGCTGGTGACGCCGCGACGGCCCAGCATCGCCAGCGCCGTGCCGATCTGCTCGCCGGGATCGAAGCTGTCGCCGAGGAACACCTCTACGCCGGCCTCGCGCAGGGCGGCGACGCGAGCGGGCGGCGCCTCGGGGCCGGCCACGACCGTCAGCGGCGATTGCTCGAGCGAGCCGACGAGCCGCGAGTCGAGTGGCAGGCGAGCCCTCGAGTCGAAGACGACGCGCCGCGGCTGCCGTGCGTCCGGCTCCCGCGCGGTGAGCAGCGGGTCGTCGGCGAGCACGGTGCCGACCCCGGCGGCGATCGCGTCGTGTTCGCCGCGCCAGCGGTGGACCAGCTCGCGGCTGCGCTCGCCCGAGATCCAGGGCGAGTCGCCGGCCGCGGTCGTCGTCTGGCCGTCGAGCGACATCGCCAGCTTGAGGACGACGTGTGGCAACCCGGTGCGGGAGTGCTTGCGGAAGGGCTGGTTGAGCAGGCGCGCGGCGGCGGCCTCGGCCCCGGCCGCGGTCTCGATCGCGACGCCACCGTCGCGCAGGATCCCCGGCCCGCGGCCGGCGGCCTTCTCGCTGGGGTCGTCGGAGGCGATCACGACCCGACCGATCCCAGCCGCGAGGATCGCCTCGACGCAGGGCGGCTGGCGCCCCTGGTGGGCGCAGGGCTCGAGCGTCACGTACAGCGTCGCCCCGCGCGGGTCCTCGCCGCGGGCGCGGCAGTCCTCGAGCGCCGCTCGCTCGCCGTGGAGCTCCCCGAGCGCGGCATGGAAGCCTTCCCCGATAACCTCTCCGTCGCGGACGACGACCGCACCGACGAGCGGATTCGGGCTGACCCGCCCCCGGCCCCCCTCGGCCAGCGCCAACGCGCGGCGGAGGTGCTCGCGGTCGATATCGGTGAGGATGGTCATGGACTTGATTGACTCGTCAGTCAACAGTTTAGACGGGGCCTCGTCACGGGTCGATCTGGCTAAGCAGGGCAAGGACGCAGGGAGCGTGGCGTGCTCTGCACGCGAGCGACCGAGGACGCAGCCATGCGACGCCAGGTCGAGCCGCCCCCAAATACTCTCCAACGCGATGAAGCTGATCATCCAAATCCCCTGCCTGAACGAGGAGGCCACCCTCCCCGCGACGATCGCCGACCTCCCGCGCGAGGTCCCCGGCTTCGACTCGGTCGAACTGCTGGTCGTCGACGATGGCTCGACCGACCGCACCGTCGCGGTTGCGCGCGAGTGCGGCGTCGACCACATCGTTCGCCTGACCAACAACAAGGGGCTCGCCGCCGCCTTCCAGGCCGGGCTCGACGCCTGCCTCAAGCTCGGCGCCGACGTCGTCGTCAATACCGATGCCGACAACCAGTACCGCGGCGCCGACGTGCTGAAGCTGGTCGAGCCGATCGTCGCCGGGTCGGCCGACATGGTCGTCGGCGACCGCCAGGTGGCGGAGATCGACCACTTCTCCGGCAGCAAAAAGCGGCTGCAGCGGCTCGGCAGTTGGGTGGTCCGGCGGCTCTCCGGCACCGCCGTCACCGACGCCGCCTCCGGCTTCCGCGCCTACAACCGCGAGGCCGCCCTGCAGCTGCTGGTCGTCGACAACTACACCTACACGCTGGAGAGCCTGATCCAGGCCGGCAAGATGCTGGTCGCGGTCGACGAGGTGCCGGTCGCGACCAACCCGAAGACGCGCGAGTCGCGGCTGTTCGGCTCCTCCGGCGCCTACGTGCGCCGCAACGCGCCGGCGATCCTCCGCATCTACGCGCGCTACGAGCCGCTGCGGGTCTTCGTCTCGGCGGCGCTGATCGTCTTCGTGCTGGCGATCTGCGCCTGGCTGCCGTTCCTGATCGACTGGATCTTCAACGGCAACTCCGACGGTCACATCCAATCGCTGATCCTCGGCGCCGTCCTCTTCATCGCCGCGGTCCAGCTGTTCGCGCTGGGCGTGATCGGCGACCTGCTGGCTGGGCAGCGGGTGATGACGCAGCGCGTCTTCGAGCGCGTGCGGCGAATCGAGCTGGCCGAGGAGGTCGAGCCCTCCCACTACGAGCCTGGCAAAGCGAAGACGGATGCCTGAGCCCCAGAGCGGCAGCGACAACGGCACCGCCCCCGCCAGCACCACCGACTACGGCAAAACCGCCAGCTTCCTCGCGGTCGGCGTCGGCCTCACGGGGGTCATCACCTACGCCTACTTCCTGATCGCCTCGCACACCCTCTCGAAGCCCGACTACGGGCAGATCACGGTGCTCTGGTCGGCGGTCTTCATCACGATCTCGACCCTCTACCGGCCGATCGAACAGCTGCTCAGCCGCCACATCTCCGAGCGCCTCACGCGCGGCGAATCGATCAATCAGCCGATGCGGGTCGCCTCGACGATCCAGTTCGGCCTCTCGCTGCTCTTCGCGGTGCTGGCGCTGGCGCTGCGCGGCCCGATCCAGGACAGCTTGCTGGAGGGCAACGAACCGCTCTACTGGGTCTTCTTCTCCTCGGTCCTTTTCTACGCCGCGAGCTATTTCGCCCGCGGCTTCCTCGCCGGCGCCCAGCGGTTCGGCCTCTTCGTGGCGATGATCCTCTCCGAATCGTGCTTCCGGACGATCTTCGCGGTGATGGTCGCGATCGGGGTGCTGAGCGGCCAGTCGGCGGTGGCGATCGGGATCACCGCGGCACCGGCGCTGTCGCTAATCGTGGTGCCGTTCGCATTTGCCCGCCGCGCGCAAAAAGCGAGACAGGGTTCGCCCGGCATGCCCGGACGCGAAGCGGAGGACATGCCGGAGGAAAAGTTCTCCTCCGGCGACGATCGCAATCTGACTCCTTCGGCGCCGGAGGAGAACTTTTCCTTTAGGTCGGGCGGTGGCTTCGCGGCCGCGGTTCTCGTGATCATGTTCAGCGAACAGGCCTTCCTCAACGCCGGGCCGATCATCATCCGCGGTCTCGAGGGGGCCGCCGAGGCGGGATTCATCTTCAACGTGCTGATGCTGGCGCGGGCGCCGCTGCAGCTCTTCCAGTCGGTCTCGACCTCGATCCTCCCCCACCTCACCTCGCTGCACGCCTCGAAGACCGAGGCCTCCGAGCGCGAATTCCACAAGACGGTGCGGATGGTGCTGCTCGGGATCACCGCCTTCACCGCCCTGGTCGCGCTCGTCGTCCTGATCGCCGGGCCGAAGTGCATGCAGATCGCCTTCGGCGACAACTTCACCTACGACCGCGCCGGGCTCTTCCTGGTCACCGCCGGGATGGGGCTGTACCTGGCCTCGGTCACGCTCAACCAGGCCTGCGTTGCCCAGGGACAGGTGCGGCGCGCGGCAGTCCGCTGGATCTGCTGCTCGGCCGGCTTCATCGTCTGGTGCCTCTTGCCGATCGTCGCCGACGCCCACCGTCGGGTCGAGGTCGGCTTCCTGCTCGCCGCCGGGGTCCTCTTCGCCCTCCTCTACTACGTCTACCGCCGCCCCGTGGAGCGGCCCGAGGACGAGGTCGCGCCGGGCTCGCCGGAGGAGCTCGAGGCCCGCCTGGCGGCGCTCGACGAGCAGGTTTAGACAACTGGCGAAAATTTCGCCAGAGGGTGCTTTATAGGGTCCCTTGATGGGCCACCACGATGCCGAGCTGATCCTGATCGCCGGCATCCTGCTGGCCGCCGGCATCGCCGGCGCGCTGCTCGCCGACCGGGTCCGGATCCCCGGGCTGCTGCTGTTCCTGGCACTGGGAATGCTCGCCGGCTCGGAAGGGATCGGGGGGATCGATTTTTCGAACGCCGAGCTGGCGCGGACGCTGGGGACGATCGCGCTGGTGCTGATCCTCTTCGAGGGCGGGATCACCTCGGGCTGGCCGGAGATCCGGCCGGTGCTCGGCACTGCCGCCTCGCTGGCGACGGTCGGCACCCTGGCAACGGCGCTGATCGCGGGCTTCGCGGCCAAGCTGATCTTCGGCTTCAGCCTGCTCGAGGGGCTGATCGTCGGCGCCGCGATCGCCGCCACCGACTCGGCGGCGATCTTCGCCGTGCTGCGCAACTCGACCCTGAAGAAGCGGCTGGCGCGCTCGCTCGAGGGCGAGTCGGGGATGAACGACCCGGTTGCGGTGCTGCTGGTGATCGGCTTCATCGAATGGATCCAGAAGCCCGACTACGGCGCCGCCGACATGGTTGGGCTGCTGGCGCTGAAACTGGCCGTCGGGATCGTCGTCGGGCTGGCGCTGGGGCGGCTCGCGAGCTGGGTGCTGGAGCGGATCGAGCTGCCCTCGGACGGGCTCTACCCGGTGGCGACGATCGCCCTCGCCGGGCTCGCCTACGGCGCCTCGGAGCTGATCGAAGGCTCCGGCCTGCTGGCCGTCTACCTGACCGCGCTGGCGGTCGGCAGCTCCAACCTGCCGGCGCGGCGGATCGTCGTCACCTTCCACGAGGGGGTCGGCTGGATCTCCCAGATCGCCCTCTTCATCCTGCTCGGGCTCCTCGTCTTCCCTTCCACCCTCGGCGACGTGGCGCTGAAGGGGCTGGCGCTCTCGGCGGTGCTGATCTTCCTCGCCCGGCCGCTGGCGACCTTCCTGGCGACCGCGATCACGCGCTTCGACGTGCGCGAGAAACTGATGCTCGGCTGGGCCGGCCTGCGCGGCGCGACGCCGATCTGGCTCGCCACCTTTCCGGTCGTCGCCGGGGTCCGCAGCGGCGAGGAAGAGTTCGCGATCGTCTTCTTCGTCGTCGTCACCTCGACCCTGGTCCAGGGGGCGAGCTTCGAGCCCTTGGCGAAACGCCTGGGGCTGACCACCGACGAGCCAGCGCTGCCGCAGCGGCTGCTCGAGTCGGGGCGGATCCAGCAGATGGGCGGCGACGTGATCGCCTTCCGGCTGCCCGCAGGCGCCGCCGCGGCGGGCCACCCGGTGCGCGATCTGGAGCTGCCGCGGGAGGCGCTGGTCAACGTGATCGTCCGCGACGAACACGCGATCCCGCCGCGCGGCTCGACGGTCCTGCAGGAGGGCGACGAGCTCCACATCCTGGTCCGCGGCGAGCTGCGGCCCGAGGTCGAGGAGCAGACGAAAACCTGGGTCAAGGGCCCGATCGGCAAACCGCCGCCCCCGCCCCTCCCCCGCCGTGCCGCCTCGCAGGTCTTTTCGGTGCGCCCGACCCGGGCGGGCGAGGACGTCGGCAAGCCTGAGGTGATCGACGGCGTCGCCGTCGTCGCCGTGCTGCGCAGCCGCCGCGACACGGTCGGGGTGATGGCGGCGCTGGCCGACGGGCGCTACGCGGTGACCGGTGAGGACGTGGTGGCGGTCGGCGGTCGGCGGTCGCTTGCCGATTGGTGCGAGGAGCGGGCGGAGCGCGAAGGCATCGAGGGCCCGGAGCACGCATGGCTCCAGGAGGTCACGGGCGCCCTAATCGCCCGCGGCCGCCGCCGCTGAGGGGTCGATGGGCCGATGGCGAGCCCATATGTCCCGATTTCGGCCCATCGGCGGGGCGGGGGTCAAGCGGCGCCGGCGGCATCGGCGATGGCTTGGTATGCCGCGGCGGGGTCCGGGGCACCGAAGATCGCGGAGCCCGCTACGAACAAGTGCGCGCCGGCCGCTGAGATCGGGCCGGCGGTCTCGGGGTCGATGCCGCCGTCGACCTCAATCCTGGCCGGGCCGACCAGCGGCAGCAGGCGCTCGACCTTCTCCGGGGATCCGGGGATGAAGGCCTGGCCACCCCAGCCGGGGTTGACGGTCATGTTGAGGACGACGTCGGCGTCGCCGCGCAGCTCGGCGACCGCCTCGACCGGGGTGCCGGGATTGATCGCGATTCCGGCCAGGCAGCCGAGCTCGCGGATCGCGTGCAGGGTGCGGTTGGCGTGTGCGGTGGCCTCGGCGTGGAAGGTGATCGAGTCGGCGCCGGCCTTGGCGAACTCCTCGATCTGGCGCTCGGGCGCCGCGATCATCAGGTGGACGTCGATCGCGCCGCCGGCAGCGTGAACGCGGTCGGCGATCGA
>Ga0081455_10001966_pt1 | contig 24603 bp, 20 predicted proteins | sample TabmetS3T2R1_FD_70207 | JGI IMG/M metagenome (GOLD analysis project Ga0081455, IMG submission 70207) | Tabebuia heterophylla rhizosphere microbial communities from the University of Puerto Rico - S3T2R1 | ecosystem: Host-associated > Plants > Roots > Rhizosphere ...
ATATCCCAAAGGAATTGATGCGCGGCCACCACATCTGTTCGAGCTTGTAGTAACGGGGTGGGGGCGGGTGGGCGGCACCAGCTGCGGGTGTGCATCCGGGGCGCTCATGCTCTGCTTGCGGGATCAAGGATTATGTAATCGCGGAGCCAAGCCCCCTAATAGATCCCGTGGCGTGGGACGGAAGCGATCTCTTCATCGTCTGGCCGCTACCGGGGTATCGGTTCGCGAGTAGCCGATTGGCGAACATTCTGCGACAAGAGAAGGTTTCAGGAGTCCAGCTCATTCCGGCGCCAAGAATTCCCGTGGAGAAGGGAGCGGAGGTGGGACCAGCCTCGATAATGTATTGCATGCCGGAGGATCGCGCCCGCGAGCTAGGCCAGCGTTTCGGCATTTCCTGACATTGTCTATCCGGGCTTGAATTTGTTGAGCGAATACCTACGCGGCGGTGAATGCTGGATTTAGGAGCTGCGATAAGTAGCGGCGTCTGCGGCACCCAATAGCAAGTGCCAGCTGGCTCGACCGCATCAATACCCCCTATTGTCGAAACGGCTACATACGGATACCGATAATTGAAACAAGCAATGGAAACGGTTCTTCGAAAAGAAAAAAGACCCAAGGCAAAAAGAGATATTGAAACTGTTGAACGACGTGCTCAACGGACTGTTTCGGTGATCTCCCATGACCCCAATTTTCGGGTTATTGCAAGCTCCCGACCTCGGCTCGCCGAGCAAGCCCCAGGCACGAAATACGACAGGATCATCTGTCCAGCCGACGAGGAACATCAGCGCGGCGCAAGGCTATCGCGCGCGCGAGTTGGGCCAGCGTTTCGGCATTTCGTGATGGCGCCGGTTTCACGCATCAGGTCGACCTCAAGGCAGTGATCGCGCGTGACGTAGCGCGCTCACAAAGGGATGCCAACGAGATCGAAGAGAGTATAAGGCCGCGCAAGCCACCAATCGCTGGCTATGTCCATCGAATCGCCTGCAGTCACTCGGGATTCGGACATTGAACTGAGTCCGGTTCAGTCGTCGACTGTGGCCCTAGCTGAATCATCTGTTTAGCTCAATCGTCCGATGGGCCAAGCCTTTTTGACAAAAGTTCTGGAGACACGATGAACGACACATTCGTACCTGCCTATGGGTTCATGCGGCCGGAAAGCTGGTCGACGTATTGGACAATGCCAAGTACCCCATTCGGCTTGCCTTCGTCCGCGCTATCGGACAATCCAGAAACGACTCGTGGGCGGGCATACAGCATCACGACGGATCTCTCCAATGCCTTAGACGCAAGCGGGCCCGCTTGGCTGCACTCCGTGATAGCGGCGCGCACTAACGGTGGAATTCTGGGTTCACTGGCACGGGCGAATGGTCTTTTGAACCTAAGCCCATTAGGTTCATCACAGTCGGCGGTGCCATTCGGAGCCGACGGCGGAATTCTTGCACCGCTCGCGAGGTCGATGATTCCATCGCCGCCGGGGACTAGCGGCGATTTAGAAACGCGGGAGCCGTCGTTCGACGCCAATGCGAGATCTTTCGCGCGGCCAGGGGAGCCGACGCAGGAGCCGGTAACCGATCCATTATCTGGCACAACGAGTGGCTCGTTTGCCCGGCTTCCGGCGCCTCGAGAAATATCGATGCATGGATCGAACGGTTTGCACCCGAGCACTGGGTCCGTGCCGGCTGCACTGACTCCGCCGAAGGACTTCCGGACGCGGCTCCTTGAAGCCCTATCGGACAAGAATCTTCGTTATTACGTAGGTCCCGGATTTTCTGAATTTATCGACAAAGTGGCGGGGCTTGTGCCGCTTCTACCTGGTTCCGGCACCGTGCAATCAATGCAGGACAGCGCGCAAGCCGAAAAGGATCTTAAAGCTGGAAACTATGCTAGCGCGGCAGCCCACGCAGGCGCGAGTGTTATTAATTTAGGGCTCGATTGGCTGCCCGTTGGAAAACAGCTGGCGATCTTGGGTGGGATCGCGGCCAAAACCTTTCCCTGGGCGAAGCTGAAGATTGCAGAAGCTATGGAGAAGGCGGGAAAATCGGTTGATGAAATCTGGCGTGCGACCGGCCTTGAGCGCGGCGCCGATAACCGCTGGCGTTTCGAGATATCCGACCGGGGTTATCGAGTGAAACCGAGTATAGGCGTTTTGGACAACGAAGGATTTCGCGTCGCACCACTTTATGAACAGCAGGTGCATCCCGGCATGCAGTTGGCCTATCCAAGCCTCGCCCAACCCCAATCAAAAATCCGCATCGACCCGAGCATGCGGATCGAATGGCGTGGCGCTTTTGCTCCCGGCCACATTGAGATCCAGACGCCAAGTCGATCAGAGCTGAGAACTGTAAGTATTTATGAGCTGCAGCAGATGATCGACTATTTTGAACGTCATGCGCGCGGTGGTCAGCCGCTGGAGTTCATGAAGCCGGGCGTTTCGTGGGGGGAGGCATACGAGCTTTATCGAAGGCTGGCCGGCGGAGTCGCAGCGCGCAATGCCAGGGAGCGCCTCTATCATTCCGAACTGCAGCGGCTCAGGAGGTCACCCCAACGGACAGAAGACACACCTCGGGATCAACAGATCGTCTATTTCGGCCCTTATGATGACTAAGGGTTCTGGCTTGTCGTGTTGATTAGCGGTCGCCGCTTTGGCCACCTCCGCTGTTAGCTGCTCCGTTGAGGTCTTACTGCTCGCTTCAAGAAGCTATCGTCGAGCAAAAAGGTCCAGTTGCGATAGCCATCGGTTATGGGCTGGCTTGTCCAAGTTTGGCTGGAACGGCGATGCCGTTCGTGTCCAGCCGATAGCTAACGCCGAACGAAGGCCAGCGGCTAGTGTCGGCTTCCAGCTGCCGGTACAGCTCAGGCGAGCAGGGATAAGTTTCAAGGGGAGGGCCCTCATAGTGGAGCGAGCGACGGACAAGATGGCGTCGCGCTGCTTCCTCGGTCAGCCCGAATCCGTAGATCCGAGGGCCCGATGCAATAATGTACATAGTTCACCCCCGAAACAGACTGAAGATCGAGCGTGTCCTTCGATAAGACGATGCGACAAACTTGGGCAGAGACCCTCGTTCACTGGTAAGGGACTTCAGCCTGAGTGATCGCGTCTAAGGGACTTCAGCCTGAGTGATCGCGTCTAAGGGACTTCAGCCTGAGTGATCGCGTCGGCGAGTGCTCCTTTACCTCGATGCACTACCAATTGGACCAGCGGTGCTGATCAGACCTTCGTTGCCACCGAACTCATGATCGCGCGCGTTCAATTTTCTCCTCCAGCGTCGCGTAGATCTTCTTAGTGATGGCTCGATCTGCAATGAAAGGTGTCGTCTTCCCATTTGCGATCTCTCGTTCACATACGTCCAAATAACTCTTGAGGGCGGCCTCCACGGCATGCAGCTCGAGTTCAAGCAGCATCAAACTCGACCTTTTCTGGATGGCTTTCTTGAGCATAGCACGAAAGCGGTTGAAGTAGCCACTGCCGCCCCTCTTTTCTCGTCGGTGGACGGCCCAATAGTGCCGGAGCGCCCTTTGCAACACCTCGCTCTTGCCCTCGTCATTGAAGCTTAGGGTGACCCAGAGCTGGGTCATTAATCCATCTCCTGCGAGCTGTCGGCGCTGCGAGCGAACCTTTAGAAACCAAGCTCTAGCCTAGATTGCGCAAAACAGATCAAGCTGCACCGATCGTTCGTTGGAGTGCGACCGGTTTTGCTACACCATTTGTACGCTCGAAGACTCGCCACGAGAAATGGGTCTGTACGAGCGGCGAGGAAGACTGTCGTCTCGAGTGACAAATCGGCTCCATCTGCTTCGATCGCGCACTAGGCTCGCTCCGTCAGTATAATATCCCGTCCTTAAGCTGAGCGTCGATTGCCCTGGCGGTCGTATTCTGTCGAACGTTTGCGCGGGTGCCTTGCTGGTCGACATTGGAATCCGCGGTTCGCTTGGCCCGTTCCCGTGTGCGCGCGTTTTCGGATCGGATGTCGTCTTCCCGTTCTCCGTGCCCTTTGGACTTTTTCGGCCGCTTTCCGTGTCCGCTCTGTGAAGTAGTTAACAAAAGGTTTCCGGCGAGCCGTCTAGGAACATTGGTAGCCAACAGGGGTGCCGCCAATGCAAAATCGGTTTGTCGGGATTATCCCGGGCATCGCCACGGCCCGGCAGGGGCCGAAAGCGCAAGACCACGACAACTCGGATGCGGTGCTGATCGCAAAGATCGCAGCCGGCAATAGGCTGGCGATGCAGGTCCTCTATGCGCGGCACCATGCGCGCGTCTACCGCTTCATATTACGCCTTATCGGCAGCCAGGCCGCCGCGGAGGACTTGACCAGCGACGTATTCCTGGGGGTCTGGCGGCAGGCGCACCGTTTCGAGGCGCGCTCCTCGGTCACGACTTGGCTGCTGGCGATCGCTCGTTATAAGGCGCTCGCCGAACTGCGGCGTCGGCCACAGCCGTCATCCGATGAAGCAAGCGCGGAAATAAGCGACCCGTCCGGCGATCCGGAGGCGAGCTTGGAGATCAAGCACCGCGGCGAAATCGTGCGCAATTGTCTCACCCGTTTGTCCGCGCGCCATCGCGAGATCATCGACCTCGTCTACTACCACGAAAAATCGGTGCAGGAGGCGGCCGATATCCTCGGCGTGCCCGGCAATACGGTCAAAACGCGCATGTTCCACGCGCGCAAGAAGCTATCCGCGCTGCTCGCCGCGCAGGGCGTCATGGACGCGCAGACGTAGCCCGCTCCTAGTTCGACTCATGAGGCGTCGAATCCCTCCGCAGCGATGACGGCGAGCTTGTCCGGCGCGAGCACGGCGAGGCCTCCGCGCTCGAGCTTTATCCAACCGCGCTTTTCCCACGTCCGCAGCTGCTTGTTGGTGCTCTCGCGCGACATGCCGATCATTTGGCTGATCTCGCGCTGCGTGATCGCTGCTTTGCGCCGTGGCGCGGAACCCGCTTCCTCCCCGCCCGTCAGTTCGAGCAAGGTCTTTGCCAGGCGGGTCGGCAAGTTGAGGAACGTGATGTCTTGGACCTGCTCGCTGGTGTGGCGCAGCCGCGAGCAGAGAATTTCGATGAACTTGAGCATCACCTCCGGCTGGCCGGTCAGAAACGGAACGAAATCACGACGCTCGATGACGATAAGCTCGCAGTCGGACATGGCGGTGGCATCGGCGGTGCGCGGGCGGCCGTCGAGCAAGGCGATTTCGCCGAACACCTCGCCCTCGCAAAACACGTTGAGCACGATGTCCTTGCCTTCGGCGGACGCGACGCTGACTTTGACGCTTCCGGCAAGCACCCCCATGAGTCCGGTACCGGGATCCCCCTTCGCGAAGATGGCGGTGCCGCGCGCCACCCGCCGCGTCTTCATGTACGAGCCCAGGCGCTCGATCACTGCCGAAGGCAGATCGCGAAACAGCGGATGGCTGCGCAGCAAAGACAACTTGTCACGCGGACGTGCCGCCGGTTGCCTGCCTGGGATCGGCATGGGCTCCCCACTCCCACCAAATGTGCACTTCCGGCGTGCGCTGAAGCACGCCCGGCGAACGCTCATCAACGAAGAATCAGTGTAGCTTACTCCTATCGATATAGCTTACTCTTATCGATATGGTTCTATCGATATAGTCCTATCGATCTAATCGATGTAGTCCTATCGATATAGTCCTATTGATTTGGCTTACTCCTATCGGGTCTGGGGCCGCGCTCTGGTAATATCGATCTGGGGCCGCCCCCGGGTCATATCGATCTGGGGCCGCGCTCTGGGGGCCGCGCTCGGGTAAGCGAGCGAGCGCTTCTCAAAAGATGCGAAGTTTGCGGCTGCACGCGGGAAGTGCATTCGGCGACACGCCCCGATGGGGGAACCGGCGAGGAAAATCGCCGATGTGTGAACTGCCTCACCGTCGAAAGCCCCTGTCGATGGCAGCCTCGCAGGCGAGCGCAATCATCGGCGAGGTGGACCATGCAAATGCACCAGATCCGCTACTTTCTCGCACTCTGCGAGGAGCGCAATTTCACTCGGGCGGCCAGACGCTCTGGCGTGTCTCAGCCCTCGCTGACCAACGCCATTATCGGGCTGGAGCGGGAGCTGGGCGGCGCGTTATTTCAACGCAGGCCGGCGATCACGCTCACCGTGCTCGGCCACGCCGTACACCCCTATTTCCAGCGTATTGCGGAAAACGCGGATCATGCGCGTGGCGCCGCGCAGGCGTTGGCCGATGTGCGGCCGGCAACGTCCGCATCGCTGGACCAACACACAACGAGCGCGCCATGTCCATCGACCTGATCGCAGCCGCGCTTATCCTCGCTTTTGTCGTTGTCGTGGTGCTCGGGCACGTGCTGGTCATCGCCGCCATCTTCAGAATTCTGCGCGAGGATCATGCCGCTGGCGATCGTAGAGCGATGAGTGGCCGCACGACGGTCAAGGACGACGCCAAACGCGTCGCCGGCGCAGCAAATCTCGACGCGAGTATCGAGCCGCGGCATGCCGGTGCTTTCGAGGCTCGTTGGCTTTCAAGATCCGCTCATCCCCCTCACAGCCGGGACGCAAGATTGCAGCCCGCCGCGGAGCAAAGGTAACCCCGTTTGAGCGGCCGAAACGCGGGGGTTCTTGCCCGAAACCGGAGGCGCTGGGTGTCGCTTCGCCCACCCGGGCCACGGGATATGCGCTTGTGTGATGGTGTAGGGCGTCCATAAAATCCGCCGACAAGCAGCGCGCTTGGAGAGCGCCGGCGGAGGGCGAGCAAAAATGCGCCGCGTTGGGCGGGCCGTGATCTGCGCTTGTGCTCTTGCCGTCCTCGCAGGAGGTGCGCGGGCGCAGACTTATCCGTCAAAGCCGATCCGCATCGTCGTCCCTTACGCGCCCGGCGGTTTGACCGACGTGGTCGCGCGCCTTTATTCCGAACAATTGCGCCAGGGCCTCGGCCGGAGCGTGTTCGTGGAGAACAAGCCGGGCGCCTCCGGCATCATCGCGATCGAGGAGATGGCCCGCGCGCGGCCCGACGGCCACACCCTCATGATCGGCAACATCTCGACCAATGCACTGACGCCGGTCCTGCTCGCGAAAAAGATGAAAATCGATTACGAGCGCGACGTGCAGATCGTCACCCCGTTGGCGGACGTCCCGGTCTTCTTTCTCGCGACGACGACGAACTTTCCGCCGCAGACGTTTGCCGACTTTCTCGCCTATGCCCGCGACCACCCCGGCAAGGTCCGTTACGGAAGCGCCGGCGTCGGCAGCTATCAGCAGATCAATACCGAAATCCTCGCCAAACGCGTGGGTCTCGATCTTGTCCACATTCCCTTCAAGGGCGGCGGCGCCGAGATCCTGCGCGATCTCGCCAACGGCGATATCCAGGTATCGTGGTTCAACATAACCAACCCGGTCGGAATGATGAAAGCAGGCCGCGTGCGCGCACTCGCGGTGGCGGCCCCGCAACGGCTGGGGCAGCATGCGGACGTCCCCACGCTGGCCGAGGTTGGATTCCCCGGCATCCGCGCCGCGCAGTGGGTCGCGGCCTTCGCACCAGCGGGGGTGCCGGCCGACATCATCGCGACGCTGCACAAGGCGTTCGTCGCCGCGATGAGTGTGCCCGAGATGCAGGAGGCTTTCGCCCGCGGCGGAATGCTCGTGCCGAGACCATCCGCGCTCGCCGATCCCAAGGCTTGGCTGCGTGAGGAAATGACGAGCTGGAAGCGCGATGTCGAGGACACCGGGATCGTCGTGGAAGAATGAGCCTGAAGATCGGAATCCTGCCGGGCGATGACATCGGCCTCGAAGTCGTTCCCGAATGCATCAAGGTGATGACGGCCGCCGCGGCGCGCGAGCGGCTCGATATCGACTGGCGGCCGCTGCCCATCGGCAAAAAGGGGCACGACGAGCACGGCCATACCCTTCCGGCGCTGACCGAACAGGCGTTGCGCGCATTCGACGGCTGGATCATGGGCCCGATCGGGCATGCCGCTTATCCGCGCGGAGATCCGACATGGGTGATGCCGCCGGTGCGCAAGAAATTCGATCTGTTTGCAGCGGTGCGCCCGGCGCTCTCCCATGCCGCGATTGCATCCATCCACAAGGACGTGGACATCGTGTTTCTACGCGAGCTCACCGAAGGGCTGCTCTATTCCGAAACGGTCGTCGCCGGCCTGCCGGAGTTTCGGCCCAACGACGACATCACGGTCGCCATGCGCGTGATCACACGCAGGGGATCGAACCGCGTCGCGCGAGAAGCCTTCGAGATCGCCCGCACCCGCGCACGCAAGAAGGTGACCGCCGCGCACAAGGAGCCGGTCTATCGGCTCGCATGCGGCATGTTCGCCGAGGAATGCCGCAAAGTTGCGCGCGACTACCCGGACGTGACCTTCGAGGAGATGATGATCGATTCGATTTCGATGAAACTCGTGACCGCGCCGCAGCAGTTCGACGTCGTGGTGACGACCAACCAGTTCGGCGACATCCTGACCGATATTGGCGCCGGCTTGGTGGGCGGGCTGGGCTTGGCACCCGGCCTGTGCGTCGGCGAGCGGCAGGCGATGGCGCAGGCGACCCACGGCTCGGCACCCGACATCGCCGGGCGCAACATCGCCAATCCCTATGCCATGATCATGTCGGGGCAGATGCTGCTCGCCTGGCTCGGTCGCAAACGCAACGAGCCCGGGGCAACCGCCGCCGCCGATCGCATCCAGGCGGCGGTCAAGGCGGTGATCGCCGGGCGCAAGCACCTGACCCGCGATCTCGGCGGAGCCGCCAGCACCACGGAAATGGGAGACGCCATCGCCGCCGCTGTGCAACAATGAAATCGGTGACCACACACGGTCGTCACCCCCGGGCTTGACCCGGGGGTCCATCTGCTTCGCAAGAACTTTTTACGAAGCCGATGGATTGCAACGGAACTCGGGCTTGCCCGAGTTCCGCACCATGAGCTTGCCGCAAGTCGGGTAAACCCGACTTGCGGTGTCAAGCCCGGCAATGACAAATCCGATATCGGGAGGACGACCATGCGCATTCATCTCGCCAAGCTTGCGGCGGCGGTCGCGCTTGCCGGCGCCTTACCGGCGGCACTTTCGACGCAGGCGCCGGCGCAACAATGGCCGCAGCGCGCGATCAAGATGATCGTGCCGTTCCCGGCGGGCGGCGGCACCGATTTCATCGCGCGAGTTGCCGCCAAGCACCTCTCCGACCGGCTCGGCCAGCAGGTGTTCGTCGAGAATCGCGCGGGCGCCAACGGCGCCATCGGCCTGCAGGCGCTCATGCAATCCGATCCCGACGGCTATACGATCTCGACCTGCTCCGACACGCCGCTGGTTGTCAACCCATCGCTCTACGAGAAGCTCCCTTACGCTTCGTTGCGCGATTTCGTCCCGGTGGCGACGATGGTGCGGTTTCCGGGAATGCTCGCCGTGCATCCATCCGTGCCGGCGCGTTCGGTGGCGGATTTGATCGCGCTGGCGAAGGCGAAGCCGGCCGCGCTGACCTATGCCTCCGCTGGCGTCGGCAACTTCAGCCATCTGGCGATGGAGCTGTTTTCCCAGGCCACCGGGGTGAAGCTTCTGCACGTGCCGTACAAGGGCACCGGGCCTGCATCGCTCGCGCTGATCGGCGGCGAGGTGCAGATGGGTTTCAATAACGTTCAGACGCTGCTGCAGTCCGTGCAGGCCGGGCAATTGGTCGCCCTGGCGGTCGCCGAACCCAAGCGGATGCCGGCGCTGCCCGACCTGCCGGCGGTCGCCGAAACCGTGCCGGGATTTGAAATGGCGCCGTGGGTCGGCATCATCGCGCCGGCACGCACGCCGAAGGAGATCGTAGAGCGCCTCTCGCAAGAGACGCTCGCGATCATGCGCGACCCGCAGGTGGTCAAGCAGCTCACCGAGCAGCAGGTGACGCCGTTTCCGCTCGGCCCCGATCAGCTCGGCGAGCTCATCCGCAAGGACCTCGACAAATGGGCGGGCGTGATCAAGACCGCCGGCATCAAGGGGGAGTGATATCGTGTCTGCCGATTGTTGATGTGACCGTCGTCCCCGCGAGGGGCACCCCGCGACGCTCGCGTCGCGGGGACCCCGTTGCGGGGACCGATAACCACAGGCTCTGGAATATAGGTTCCCGCTTTCGCGGGAACGACAGCGGCAAAAGATAGGCTGAGCAAAACAACTCCGCCGCCGTTATGGGATACCGGAGACACTGAATGTACAACCTTCACCTCAGCCCGGAGCAGCTGCAGATCCGCGACGCCGTGCGCGAATTCGTGGCGCAGGAGATCAGGCCGCTGGCCCTCAAGCCGCAGCGGATGGAGGCGTCTGCGCGACCGCTGGTGGTGGAGGCGCTCGACAAGGCGTCGCAGCTCGGCCTGCGCACGCTTGCGCTGTCCGAGGACGCCGGCGGCGCCGGCGCCGACAACCTCACTTGCTGCATCGTCACGGAAGAACTCGCGGTGGGCGATCCCGACATCGCCGCCGTGCTGGCGCAGACCTCCGCGCTCGCACATGCGTTGTTCGATCGGCTGATGACCGAGGAGCAACGCGCCCGCTTCCTGCCGGCGTTCCTTGCCGAGCAGCGCTATCACCTGACGCTCGCCGAGCACGAGCCGGATCGCAACATCGCGCTCGGCATCGACTATCACCGGCCGCAGGGGAGCGGTGCGCACTTTGCAACGGCTGCGCTACGTGCGGGCGATACCTGGATCATCAACGGGCGCAAGGACCGCGTCGTGGGCGCCTCGCTGGCAGAGCTATTCGCGGTGCGCGCGAGCGTCGGCGAAAATGGCGCCGGCACGCTGCTCGTGCCGCGCGATACGCCAGGATTGAGAATAACGCGGAGCGAGACGAGCTGGGATCACGGCGCTTGCGGCGCGCTGACGTTCGAGGATTGCCGCGTGCCGGCGGAGAATCTCATCACCGCTCCCCTCTTCGCCGATGCCGGCCGAGCCATCCCGCTCGACCAAGCGCTCAATCTCGGCATCGGCCGCGCCGCCTACGAGGCCGCGCTCGACTACGCGCAGTTACGCGTGCAAGGCGCACGCCCCATCATCGAGCATCAGGCGATCGGCGCAAAGCTCGCCGAGATCGCGATCCGGCTCGAAGTCGCACGCGCCGCTATTTGGCAGGCGGCCTGGGCCTCGGACCACCTGGACGCCTTCGCCGACCGCAGCCTGCCCGATCTGCCGCTCACCACCATCGTCGCCGTCTTCGCCTCAGAGGCGATCTACCGCGCCGTCAAGGACGCGGCGGAATGCTTCGGCGCCATGGGCGTGATGCGGGACATGCCGCTGCAGAAATACGTGCACGATGCGCGCATCTGCCTTCACTCGGGCGCCGGCAACAGCGAGGCGAAATTGCGCATCGCCGAGGCGCTGGCGCGCTATCGCCGGCCGGCCGGCGCCGCCGCGCTCGCGGCGGAATGAAGAAAGGCAAGCGCGATGGATTTTACGCTGAGCAACGAGCAGCGCGCCTGGCAGATGACGGCGCGCAAATTCGCGGAAGAGGAAATTCGCCCGATCTCGCTCGAGCGCGACGAGATCGAGGATCCCCGCGAGACCTTCGACTGGGAGATCATCAAGAAAGGTTCGAAGCATGGCTTTCGCACCCTGGCCGTTCCCAAGGAATGGGGCGGGCACGGCACCGATTTCGTGACCCAAGCGCTGGTGATGGCGGAACTCGCCAAGGCCGATAGCGCCATCTCCAAGACCTTCAGCCAATGCTGGAAGTGGAGCCACCTGATCGCCGCGGCCTGCAGCGAGGAGCAGAAGCGGCGCTTCCTCAAGCCGTTCCTCGAGGACGACACCTTCCTGCTCGGCAAAGGCATCAGCGAGCCGGGCGCGGGCTCCGACAACCGGCTGCCGCCGGAGGATCCCAAAGCCGGGCTCAAGCTCAAGGCGGAGCGCCGCGGCGACGAATGGATCCTCAACGGCGAGAAGTGCTTCATCGCCAATGCCAGCGTCGGCAAGTTGTTCTTCATCGACGCGCGCACCGACCCGAACGCGCCGCTGCGCCAAGGGACCACCATGTTCCTGGTGCCGCGCGACACGCCCGGCCTGCGCATCGGCAAGGTCTTCAACAAGAGCGGCTGGCGCTTCTACCAGAACGGCGAGATGATCTTCGAGAACGCGCGCGTGCCGCACGCCAATGTCGTCGGCGCGGTGGACGGCTCGGACATGAAGACCCATGCCGCCGGCGACCGCACCGGCGGCGACTTGTTCGGCGACCTCGAGCTTGCCGCCAACGCGCTCGGAGTCTGCGACGACGCCTGCGCCATGGCGCTCGCGCTGGCGCGCACCAAGACGCAGGGCGGCCGCCCGCTTTTCGAGCAACAACTGGTTCAGCTCAAGCTCAACAGAATGCACCTCCTTACCGAGGCGCTGCGCGCGTTCGTGATGCGGGTCGCCTGGGAGCACGACCACAAGGTGCGCTCGGCCAATGCCGGGCTATGCATGAACTTCTCGACCGACGTCATCCAGGAAGTCACCGAGACCAATCTCGACCTGCACGCAGGCACCGACGTGCTCGACCGCCGCGCCGATAAGCTGGTGCGCGACGCCATCATCTGGAGCCATCTCGCCGGCGACAGCGTGCAACGCATGAAGGCGACGCGCCGGATAGGAAAATGAGACGATACGATCCGCTCGGCAGGTAACGGCGGCCCTTTTATTCCCGCAACATGGCCAGCCCGTTGCTGAGCACGATGTCGTTGCGCGAGACGACCCGGCATTGGAACGAAATGCGCTCGCGCTGGCGCCACATCTCGGTGCGGATGGTGTCGCCGGGCAAGACCGGCCGCGAGAATCGCGCTTCGATGCTTTTCAGGCGCTCCGGCCGATAGTCGGCGCAGGTGCGCAGGACCGCGCGCGCCGCAATCCCGAAGCTCGCCGCCCCGTGCAGAATGGGCCGGTCGAAGCCCGCGGCCTGGGCGCGCTGCGGATCGGCATGCAGGGGATTCTCGTCGCCGTTGAGACGATAGAGGAGCGCGAGATTGGGCGGCGTCGGCAGATCGCAGATCGCCTCCGGCGCGCTCTGCGGCACCGCGTGCGGCGCCGGCGTCTCGCTCGCCTTGCCGCCGAAGCCGCCGTGCTTGCGCGCAAACGTGCTGCTGTCGACGGTTGCAACCGGCGCGCCATCCTCGCCGACGAGCTCGCGCGTGTTCTGGATGATGGCGGCACTACCGGCGCCCTTGTCGATGACCTCCTTGACGCGCGGCCGGCTGATCAGCGTCGCCTGCGACGCCAGCGGCCGATGCAGCACCACCTTGAGATCGCCGGCGACCACGAGGCGCTCGTCGATGCCGAAGGCGGGATCGGTCATGCGGCCCGGCCAGCCGAGCACCACCGCCATCGTCGGGAACGCCTCGAGTCCGGCGCGCTCGTAGACGAATTTGAGCTCGCCCGCATCAAGCGGGTCCATGCCGATGCCGATGCCGAGCGCATAGAGGATGCACTCGCGTTCGCCGTAGCTCACGCGGATGTCGGCGGGCCGGTAGGCCATGATGCGTTCGTAGTTGAGCTTTGGTTCCGCCAACGTCGTCTCCTGTGCTCGGCTCGCCGAGCCTACGATAATTCTTGCAGCCGTGAACCATCCCCGCCCTCATGCTGAGGAGCGAAAGCGTCTCGACGCATGAGGGCGGCCCCATTATCTGGGGCCATGCTTCGAGACACCGCGCTGTCGCGCGGCTCCTCAGCATGAGGATTTCCCTTGTGGCATACTGTGCTGTGAGAGTCCCGTTCAAACAAAATCGTAGAGCCTGACATGACCGAATCGCCCGTTCTCGTTACCAAAGACGCGCGCGGCGTGGCTACTGTCACGATCGATCGGCCGGAGGTGCGCAACGCAATCGACGATAATGTGATCCGTTTGTTGACCGATGCGTTCAGGATGCTCGGCGCAGACGGCGGCACGCGGATGGTCGTGCTGACCGGCAGCGGCACCGTGTTTTCGGCGGGCGCCGACCTCAACTTGATGCGGCGGATGGGTGCGGCGAGTGATGCCGAGAATCTCGCCGGCGCAAAGACGATCAGCACCATGCTGCGGACTTTGAACGATCTGCCCAAGCCGACCATCGCCAAGATCAACGGCGTGGCGTATGCGGCGGCTGCCGGTCTGATCGCCGCCTGCGATATTGCCATCGCCGTCGAGGAGGCGGTGTTTTCGATTTCCGAGGTGCGGCTCGGGCTCGTCCCCTCGACCATCAGTCCTTACGTCGTCGCGGCGATCGGCGCCAAAGCGGCGCGTCGCTACTTCCTGACCGGCGAGCCGTTCTCCGCCGCAGAAGCGTGCCGGTTGGGGCTGGTCCACCAAACCGTTCCGCAGAGCGGCCTCGATGCATCGATCGAGACCTTGGTTTCGGCTTTGCTCGCGGGAGGCCCGCAGTCGCAAGCGCGGGCGAAACGCCTCATCGCCGATATTATCGGCCGTCCGGTCGACGACGCGCTCGAGGCTTTCACAGCGCGCAGCATCGCCGACGCGCGCGCCTCACCCGAAGGACGCGAAGGCATCACGGCGTTTCTCGAGAAGCGCAAGCCGGCGTGGCGGCGGGACTGAGGTGGTTTCTGCCGACGCAAGATGATCGCTCCCCGTCTCCGCGAGTGCAGCGCCACATCGTTTCGGATGTCCTGCTCCCGGGGGATTCTGTTGCAAAAGTTGCCGCGGGAAGCTGTCGAACAAGAATACGCAACAATCGAACCCGTGGTGGGTGGATTCCTGAATCAACGTTGCGCATTCAGGCCCGATCTTCATTCAATCTTGCGTGCGACGACGCATGTCTGCTCATAACGCCGGCTGTATGAAAACCCGAAAGCTTGCAAACGATTGAAATAGTTTTTCTCAGATCGATAGAAATCGAGCGCACTTGAGAGTTCTCGCGACCTAATCGCGATCCGACGGAAATATCCATTCTATCGGTTTCTGAACTGCCGCGTTTTTACACGACCAAGTCCGTTGCGGTCATAGGCCGCACCGGAGCCGCATTGGGGCGACCTCCTGCCTCATTGTGAGGTGGAACGGTTTGGGTTCGAAAGCAGCGATGACTGCTTTGACCGTAAGCTTGAGCCCAACTCTCCAAGCCGAGCTCGCACAGCCGGGCATTTGGGCTTACGCCGTCTACTTCGATTCCGGCGGAAACAATCCGACATGGACCTCGCTGGTGATCAACGGCGCGGTGCAACAGGCGGGCACAATCCCCGTGTCATTGCCCGCCACAATGGTTGGCGGGAAGATCTATTTCGTTGTCCAGAGCCAGGATGCGTCGCAGCCTTACAACCTTCCGGGCCTCATCACGACCGAAAGCAGACTCAATTGGGCCAACGCGAATACATATGATTTCCGCTACGACAGCTTTGAGGTAACCCTCCAAAATTCACCCTTCGATGCCGGCAACCTCACCTCCGTGAACGGCTTCGGCCTGCCGATGGAAGTGAGTATTCCTTATCAGAACGGAACGAGTGCCAGCGTTGGTTACGGCATCACCGGCTCCGCTCTGGTCGGTGATATCAACAACATCAATACATCCAATACCTATGCCTATACGGTACACGTCAGGACCCTTGAGTCATCATTTCCGTATGGCGCTTTCGCCTGCGGAGTCGCTAGGCCTCGGACCAAACGGTCCGTTTAAAGCTGCAGACTGGTCGCAATATGTCGAGAGCATTGCGGCGAGCCTCAGGGGTTCAACGCCGGCAAACATCATCTTGTCCGGCCAATTTAACGGCGCTCCTGACGCCGGTGGCGTGTGGCACAACGGCGGATATTTTGCCTACCAGCTAAGGTGGGATGGGACGAATTTTTGGCTCGATCCGCTTCAAAGCAGTCAGATCGGGGGGCACATCCAACTAACGCCAACGGCCCTGCAGAACAGCATCTATTCCACGTTGGGTACGGCGAACATCTACGCAGATCCCGCTGATCTTCCGTATCTCGCAGGCATGAACACGGGGGCAAACAATCAGTGGGGCAAGGTGCTATCGGAATTCCTGACGGGTTTCACGGGGGGATTCTATTTAAATCACGCGACCTCGCCCAATTCACAGGTGACGGGTCTGGTCGACCTGAACCAGAATTTGAACTGGGATCCGAATTACGCCTTCACTCCACTGACTTCGCGCGTCACCTACCAGACCAGCGATCCTTACTCGCAAATTTTTTATGCTCACTCGAATTCTTATGGATCGGGCTATTCAGATGCGCTGATGAGTCAGTATGCGGTGGGCGGACCGCTGATTTCTGTGTACGACCCCGTTTTGCAGACGAACGTTCGACACATCAACCTGACGATCTATTCCGACGGCGAAATGCCGCAAGGGTACGTCGAGCCCGCGATTCACAATTATATAGCCCCGGGCCCGAACGGCTACGACCTGCCGAATCCGGCCAATATTGCCACCAACATCACCCTTAATTTTGCGTCCAACGTTGCCGAAAATGCGGGCGTCGTACCCGATCGCACTGCCACGATAACGCTCAACATCCTCACGTCGGACGCCGGCGGCACGCCAACCTGGAGCACAGTGACATTCAATGGCAACGCTGCCGGCTCATTCGGATTATGGCAGAATTGGAATATAAAATACGACTCAACGAACAACAGTTATTCGGCTGTTCCTTTTTCCATTCCGGTCAGTCAGCCGGCCGGAACGATGCTGATTAACCAGATCCCTGTGCCTGCAGGCGAGAACAGCATTTCCTGGTATCAGATCGGCGTCGGTAACAAGACGTTCAATCTGTATGTGACGACCAGTTCGGGTCAGTTTGAAAATCCCAACTATGCCGGACAGCAGGGAGCGTTGGCAGTTGACGGGCTTGCCACAGTCACTCCACAGCAGTCGACGGCACCAACGATATCGACGTTCGCAGTCAATTTTGCCGTCGGGGATACCGTTACCTATGATCCGTCGCTCGTGGTCGCGAATACGGTCAATGTCAACAGGTATTCATTTCCAATCACCCCCTTCGCCCCGGTCGCCGGAACAGTCTCGAGCGGCCACTTTACTGCGCTTCCGTATCAGACCAGTCCAGTCAGCAACACGATCACGACGACCGACGCCGACATAGCGTTTGCCTGGACGGGTGCAAACAATGACCCGAACACCGTTTCGTGGATTGCTCATTATACAAACAAGATCGGTGCCGGAGATATCGCTCGGGTTGGCATCACATCATCGAGCGGATCATTATTCACGACCGCCACCGCGGATATCGATGGAAAATGGCAAACGGGCGCGGTCCACCTCGGCGCCGGCACTTATACCGTCAGCGTGGCGGAGTACCTCTCCACTGACACTCATTTCACAACCCCGCTTTCCCCGACCAGCAACACGCTGACGCTCACCGTAGCACCGGTTGTCGGTCGTCCGGACAATCATGCACCGGCGGTGACGGCGGCGGATCTCTCGGCGACGAAAGGACAAGCCGTCATTGCATCATCCCTGTTCACCGCCAGCGATGGCGACAGTGACACGATCACGGCGTACCAGTTTTATGACAACACGCCTGGCGGGACGAGCGGCCACTTCGTGGTCAACGGCGTGACACAGCCGGCCTACAACCCCATCGATGTGAGTGCGACACAGCTTGCGCAGACGACGTTCCAGGCTGGCGTGAGCGGGTCCGACGATCTGTGGGTCAGAGCATATGACGGCATCGACTGGAGCGCCTGGAAGGAATTTCACGTCACTGTACCGCCCAATCGTGCGCCGAGCGTCGCACCCTCGGACATCAATGCGACCAAGGCCCAGTCGCTGGGGGCAGCCGACCTATTTTCAGCGACCGATGCCGATCAAGATGCGATGACGGCTTACCAGTTCTACGACAACACTCCCGACAGTACGAGCGGGTACTTCGTGATCAACGGCGTGATACAGCCGGCGTACAACCCCATCAATGTGACAGCGGCGCAACTGGCTCAGACAGTCTTTCAGGGCGGGACTGCCGGGTCGTCCGACGATCTATGGGTCAGAGCCTATGATGGCAGCGACTGGAGCGCTTGGAAACAATTCCACGTTACGGTTCCCGCCAATCACGCGCCGGTGACAACGGTCAGTGACCATAGTCTTCGCATCGACGATTGGTCGAAGATCGCGTCCTGGATCTCTTTCACCGACGCAGATAACGATGCGGCGCTTCAGTACCAGTTCTGGAACGGCGATGCCTCGCCCAGCGCCGCGAAGTTTTGGAGTCCCGTTAGCGGAGTTCAACCGGCGCTGAATACGCTAACTGTCTCCGCCGCCGATCTCGGCAACATCTGGGTCGGGGGCGCGACTGCCGCCGGAAGCGAGACCATGTGGGTTCGCGCGTTCGACGGACTCGATTGGAGCAATTGGACACCGTTCAGCGTTACCACGGAGCCCAACTACGCGCCGGTCGTTAACGTCGATGATCAAAGCCTTGCAGTAAATGGATGGTCGAAGGTCGCCCCCTGGATTTCCTTCATCGATGCGGATGGCGACGCGCCGACGCAATATCAATTCTGGTACGGCGACACTTCACCCAGCGCCGCCAAATTCTGGAGTCCGGCTTACGGTAATCATCCGGCGCTAAATCCTCTCACGGTGTCGGCCGCTGAGGTCACTACTGTCTGGGCCGGCGGCGGAACGGCACCTGCAACCGAGACCATGTGGGTCCGTGCTTCAGACGGCTTGGACTGGAGCAATTGGGAGTCCTTCCACCTGATCATCCATGCGTGATCGAACCAGGGTAGAGCTTGCTGGGTCCGCACGAACGGCCAAGGGCGATTTGATTGAAATCTGCTGCAGGCTCCTATTTTGAGGCTGAACTGCGGTAACGGTCCGCCTACGGCGGCGTCACCCCAAGAGCTTTGGCGCAGGCGAGGAGCCGCGACCAGGTGCCCTGCGGCAGCGGAATGCCGGTGCGCATGCGCTCGCGCAAGACGGCATCGCCGCGCTCGCCAGGCAGGTAGATTCGCTCGACGTGCTCATCGGGTGGCAGCGCTGCAATGCGCCGCGCCAGGTGGTCCGCTTCCGCAAGAATGCGCTCGCGATCGCCGAACGCGGCGAGATCGACGGCAATGGCAACGCCATTGAGAAACGGGGCATCGAGCTTGCCGCCGGCGGCAAGCGCAAGCGAAATGATGGGATTTCCGACCGTGAGGCTGCAAAGGCACTCGATCATAAAGGAGAGACCGGAGCCCTTCGGTCCGCCGAGCGGTAGCAGCGTCACGAGACGTTTTGGATCAGTCGTCTCGCGTCCCTCTGCGTCCAGTCCCCAGCCCGGCGGAATGCTCTGTCCGGCATCGCGTGCGCTCATCACCTTCCCCATCGCGACGGTGGAGGTGGACATATCCAGCAGCAACGGCGGCCGGTTGTGGGCCGGAAACGCGATCGCCAGCGGATTGGTCGAGACGCCCGCGACCTTGGCGCCGTGATAGGCCATCATCGGGCCGGATGCCGACATAACGATACCGGCCATTCCTGCCTTTGCGGCCTGCAGAGCGACGTAGCCGACCGCGCCTGCGTGGGTGATGTTGCGCGCCGCGCACCAGCCGACATGTGCTTCGCGCGCCCGCGCGATCGCCTCCGCCATCGCGGTCGCCATGGCGACTGCTCCCGGCGCGCGATCCGCCTCCACCACCGCGATCGCGCCGGCGCGCTTTTCGACACGGATATCGGGCGTCGGGTTGATGGCTTTCGCCTTCAGCCGCTCGATATAACCGGGGATGCGCAAAACGCCGTGCGAGTCCACGCCCCGCAGATTCGCCCACACCAGCGACCTCGCCCATTCATCCGCCATGGACGGCGCCACGCCCGCCGCTTGAAACAGCGCGCTCGCGAAGCGCTCCAAATCGGCGCTTGAAATCACCTGCGATTCAAGTTTCGGTGGCATCCCGCTTGCTTTCAGCATTTCAACCCGCGCCACGAGGGCCGTGAGCGAGGCGCTTCAAGGCCGTCGTGCGCGGCAGAAGCCCGTTGAAGCCGCGCGTGAACGCGCTTATGACCCGCGCAACGGCTTTATGAAGATGGATACACTGGCAGGTCAAGCGTGCGCTCACGCGCGGCAGACATGGTTCAAGTCATGATCGACGAAACCCATTCCGCCGCGCGGCGTAGCTGGGTCGCCTCGGCCAATGGGCACAGCGACTTCCCGATCCAGAATCTCCCCCTCGGCGTGTTCGCGCCCGCGGGCGCCGCCGCGCGCGGCGGCGTCGCGATCGGAGACGAGATCTTGGATGTCGCCGCGGCGCTCGAAATCGGCCTATTCGACGGCCTCGCCGCGCAAGCCGCCGAGGCCGCATCCGGCGCGACGCTCAATTCGCTGTTCGCGCTGGGGGGCGAGGCGCGCCGCGCGCTGCGCCGACGCGTCAGCGACATTCTCGACGCCGATGGCCGCGAGCGCGCGCGCATTGAAGGCCTGCGCGCGCGGCTCCTGCACCGCGCCGCGGATTGCCGGCTCGAGCTGCCGGCCGCGATCGGCGATTACACCGACTTCTTCGCCGGCATCCATCACGCCACCAACGCCGGCAAGCTCTTTCGTCCGGACAATCCGCTGCTGCCGAACTACAAATACGTGCCGATCGGTTATCACGGTCGCGCCTCCTCCATCAGAGCGTCCGGCGCCGAGCTGCGCCGCCCGAACGGCCAGCGTAAAGGCGCGAGCGAAGTCGTTCCGAGCTTCGGTCCATCGCGCAGCCTCGACTTCGAGCTCGAGCTCGGCGTCTGGATCGGCCCGGGCAACGCGCTCGGCACACCGATCACGATCGCCGAGGCGGCGAACCACATTGCCGGGTTCTGCCTGCTCAACGATTGGTCCGCGCGCGACATCCAGGGGTGGGAATCCCAGCCGCTCGGCCCGTTCCTGGGCAAGAGCTTTCTCACCACCATCTCGCCCTGGGTCGTCACTCCCGAAGCGCTGGCGCCGTTCCGCACGGCGCAGGCCGCGCGGCCCGCGGGGGATGCGGCGCCGTTGCCTTATATCTGGGATGCGGCGGACCAGGCCGCTGGCGCCTTCGACATCGAGCTCGAGGTATTTTTGCTCACGCAGGGGCTCGCGTCGAAAGGGCATCACCGGCTCTCGCTCAGCAACGCGCGCCATCTCTACTGGACCGTCGCCCAGTTGGTGGCGCACCACAGCAGCGGCGGCTGCAACATGCGTGCGGGCGACTTATTAGGGACCGGCACGATCTCGGCGCCGAGCGACGACGGACTGGGCAGCTTGCTCGAGATCGTCGGAGGCGGCCGGCGCCCACTGGCGCTTCCATCCGGCGAGACGCGCCGCTTCCTCGAAGACGGTGATACCGTCATCATGCGCGCGCACTGCCGCCGCGACGGCTTTGCGAGCATCGGCTTCGGCGAATGCCGCGGAACGGTCGTCCCGGCCCTTTGACTTGGCCTGGGCGCTCACCGATCGCCGGCGTCATCAAAGCGAAACACGTTGCTTATAGACATTGCCGGGTATCCCACGGGTCTCTCGACTGATGCGGGCGACTCAGAAATGATCGGAACCATTGCATCGGTTCGGCGTTGTTGGATACCCATAATGGGAGTGGACAACGTGCTTTTTCTGCAACGGCTGCTGCTGCACTACGGAATCTACCGGCGCTACCCGCTCAAGCCTTGGCCGGCATTCAAGAACGCCTGGCGCATCGCATTTAGATAGGCGACAATTTCCCGCATGAGTCTCCCAGAGGGGGGGCAGCTCATGCGCCCGCGTTTCCATTTCATTTGTCTGTTCGCCGCCGCCGTGGGCCTCTGTGGCTCGCCCGCGGCTTTGACGCAGATCGCCTCCCCGCCGACCGTGGGACCTACCATGCCATCCGACATCGATCCCCAATCGGGGTTCCGCCTGCCGCTGCCGAAACGGGAAGATTTGGACGAGGTCGGCAAGCGGCACTACGACCGTGTGGCGGCGCCGGGCGCCTCGATCGCGGGGCTGCAAGGCCCGAGCGGCATCGGGCTCTACAGCCCGAAGGCGGCGGAGCACGCGCGGGCGCTCAACCGCTACCTGCGCTTCGAAGCGGGCTTTGCGCCGCGCGTGCGCGAGATCGCCATCCTGACGACCGCGCGCGAGATGGACAGCCAGTTCGAATGGGCAGCGCACGAGCCCGAGGCACTCAAGGAAGGCGTCGAGCCGCGGATCATCGAGGTGATCAAGCACCGCAAGCCTACCGCAGGCCTCGACGAAACCGACGCCACGGTCATCGAGCTCGGCCGGCAGATCTTCCGCGACCACAAGGTAACGCCTGAAATCTTCGCCAAGGCGAAGGCGCTGTTCGGGCCGAACAAGCTCGTCGAACTGGTGATGCTGATGGGCAACTATGCCAGCACCGCGGCGCTGCTCACCGCCGTCGACATGCAGCTGCACCCGGGACAAAAGCCGCTGTTGCCGATGCCGTAGCCCATCCGCGGGCGCACTATCGCTGCTGGTGCCCTCTCCCCAGCGGGGAGAGGGCTGCTCGCTATTGCAACGTGAAGAAATGGGTGAGGGGCTTCGGATCCATCAGTGTCGCCGGTAACCCCCTCACCCCAACCCTCTCCCCGAACGGGGAGAGGGAGCGCACCGAGTTTGCCGCACGTTCGGCACGCGCCTAGCGCGGATTGGCGACGATCTCGCGAAAATATTTGCTCCATTTCGCGCTGTCATCGAGCGCTTTGACCGGATCGAGAAAATGCAAATCCGCACCCAGCGGCAGCGACTTTGCGTCCGCGCGCGCCGGAAAGAAGTCGCGCTCGCGCAAGATGTCCTGTGCGTCCGTGAGCATGAAGTCGAAGAACAGGATTGCGGCGTGCGGGCGCGCGGTGCGGCGAGCGACACCGATCCCCTCGAAGCGCGCCACGCCGGGCGAGAGCACCAGCCAGTCGATCGGTGCGCCGCTCCTGCGCAGCTGCTCGGCTTTGTAGGCGTAGGTCGTGAGCGCGAACGGAACTTCTCCGCTGACCACGAGGTTCGCCAGCAAGGTATGGCCCTTGCGCACGGACAGCCCGTTGACCGCGACGATCTCGCGAAACAGCGCAAGTCCCTTGTTCTCGCCTAACGCGGTCACAACGCCGCCGAACCAGTCGCTATCCTCGGCTTCGAGGCCGAGCTTGCCCTTCCAGCGGCGGTCGACGAGATCGCCATAGCTTTTCGGCAGCTCGTCCTTCTTGATCAGGCGCGTGTTGTAGGCGGCGGCGAAAATATTGGCCCGCGTGCCGATCCACTCGCGATGCGGCGGGATCGCCGCGCCAAGAAGCTCGGAGAGCGCCGGCGTTTTAATCTCCTGGAACAGGCGCTCTCGGCGCATCGATTCCATTGCCAGCGCGCCGGTCTCCATCACGTCCGCCTCGAAGCGCCCGCCGCGGGCCTCCGTCACCGCGCGCTGCACGATATTTTCCGAGCTGCCGCGCCACAGCCGGACCTTGACGCCGTATTTCCCCTCGAATGCGGCAACGATGGCGCCCATGTCGTCCATGGCCGCCGAAGTGTAAACCGCGACCGAGCCCTCCTTCTTCGCTCCCGCGACGAGCTTCGCCAGTCGATCCGCGCCGACGTAGGAATCCTCTGCTATCGGGTGAGCGATCTGCGCAGCAGCGGACGTAATCAGCGCCCACGCCGCCAACAGCGCGAGCACGATGGCGAGTATGACCGCGAGCAACGGGGCGAGCAGCTGCATCAACCCCATCGGCTTGAGTCTTCGGATACTCACGGGCCGTCGCTCCGATCTTCCCTGCGGGCGTTGGCAACGTCGCTAGTGAAGCCCGGCGCGGGGGACACTGCAAGCAGCTTGCAGAACACGGTACGAATGCTGGTTGATGGTGATCCATGCATGCCGTCATGGCCGGGACTTGTTGCGGCCATCCACGTCTTTGGGCATCAACGACAATAAGACGTGGATGCCCGGCACCGCAGACAAGTTTAGGCAGTCTGCGCAAGCTTGACTGCGTGCCGGGCATGACGAGTCACCATTTCGGAGGACTGAAAGAAGGCCCGCGCACCGGCCGTTTCCCGCGGTGCCGTCTCGCCGCAGGCGCCGGTTTGCCCACTGCGCAAAGCGACTGGCAGTGCTAACATCGGCAAAAATGCCAGGGAGGAGAGAGGTGATGGGCAAGCGTGATCGATTGCTGGCCGTCCTTGCAGTCATGGCATCCGCGCTCGTAGCGGCAGCCGCCAAAGCCGACGACAAGTATCCATCCAAGCCCGTCCGCATCATCGTGTCGTTCTCAGCCGGCGGTCCGACCGACACCGTCGCCCGCGTCATGGGCGCCAAGATGGGAGATCTCCTGGCGCAGCAATTCGTGGTGGAGAACAGGGTGGGCGCCGGCGGCAATATCGGCGCCGATCAGGTCGCCAAGTCACCGGCGGACGGATACACGTTGCTGATGGCGACCGTGTCCACGCACGCCATCAATCCAGGCCTCTACAAGAATATGCCGTACGATCCGGTGCGCGACTTCGCGCCGGTCGCGCAGATCGGCGTGACGCCGACGCTGCTCGGCGTGCACCCGTCCCTTCCGGCAACCGATGTCAAAAGCCTGGCGAAGCTGGTCAAGGACAATCCCGGAAAATACACCTACGGCTCGTCCGGCCTCGGCTCGATCCTTCATCTGTGCGGCGAGCAATTCAAGGCGCTCGCCGGCGGCATCAACATCGTGCACGTGCCCTATCGCGGCTCTGCGCCGATGATGTCGGATTTGGTTGGCGGGCAGATTTCGATGGCGTTCGAC
>Ga0081455_10001967_pt1 | contig 24602 bp, 34 predicted proteins | sample TabmetS3T2R1_FD_70207 | JGI IMG/M metagenome (GOLD analysis project Ga0081455, IMG submission 70207) | Tabebuia heterophylla rhizosphere microbial communities from the University of Puerto Rico - S3T2R1 | ecosystem: Host-associated > Plants > Roots > Rhizosphere ...
AGTAATAAAAATTTCAGGATCTAATTTAAGCAATACTTAAGAAGTGCTTGGTCCAAAATATTATCACTATGCAGAGGAACGAAATATACTTGTCTGCAACTCCTGCTCTTTTTACACTGCTATTAGCTACCAGTTCACTCGTTTTGAGTACAGAAACAGTATCAGGTCAGATGGTCGGCGGTCCCAATATGACGAATAACGGGAAATTGGCTATGGGGTCAGGTCAGAACTTTACGAAAGGCGAAAATATAACAGGATCCATTGACTTTATGTCGGCTATTACAAAGGCAATCGCTTCACAGATAAAAACCAGTTTGAGTGACGCCTCCGGCGCAGCAGAAAAAAGTATTGGGAATAATTCTCATGCTGTATCCGCTCACGTTAGTGATGAAAATGGATATCTTGTTTACGTTGTGGCAATTGTAGATTCCAATGGCAAATTACATAAAGTAATAATTGATCCATCAAACGGTAAAATTCTAGTTTCGCGAGAATTATCTGGATTCGAAGCACTGATGATGTTGCATCAAGGAATGAATAGCGGAGGTCACGGCATGTCCATGATGGGACGTGATTTCGACTATGGTCGTCCAATGATGATGAGTCCTGGTTGGTAACCTTTTAGACTCTCTTAAACCATCTAACAAATCATCACTATGGTTCGTGTTCTCCCACAGATTCAAAACCAGTGATTGCGATGTATCCTATACGAATCAAAGTCTTTAGATAAAATTGTCATAAATCAGAATATTGCGTCCTACTTGATAAGAAGAGATAAGATAAGATAGTTTAGCAAGAGGTTTAAGTGTCCTCTTTCTATGAAGCTTAGGTTTATACAGATACCTAGTTCCACTCTCTCCCTCTTGTGCAAATGAGAGGGAGTGTCTAATTTTATAAGGGAGTTTCTTGAAAAATCTCTAATGAGTGAAGTTGAGGATCTAGTAAATAAATTCAACATACTTGATAGTGCTTTAAAAAATGTATTTTCTAAAGTTGATCCTTTGCTGATTGTCTCTCTCATATTTGACAGGAATGCCAATGAGAATCACGTCTACACACTAGAGGTTATCCTAAAACCTGGGCAGGACACGAAAGCAATTCGTCAGGAGGTCGTTGACAAGACTGGAATGACTCCTTCCTTTTATCTATCCGGCACAAAAATGGTAGTAAGCCATACACTTAATTTGGAATTCTTAAAGTGGATTAATGACAGGCCCGACATCATAAGTATCAAAGGCAGCAAATTTAGTGCAGCCGGTTCTAGCGACTTCTAGTCAGTGAATAGACCACAACAAACTACAAGATAATCTTAGTGAATACCGGTGGGACTAGAAGTGCAAGCGTAGAGAATCCCACCGGAGTACGGCATCTCGAAGTAAACGGAGTACCTCGAATAATGCTATTAAATATAAGACGTAAATGATAGACTAACAGAATTCAAACTCCTGAAGTCAGTAAACTGTTTACCATTTTTCAGATAATGAATTAGTTCGAATCTGCTTTAATGATCCATTACGATCCGAAGAATCAAATAGGAGGCTGTTACTAGAGCGAGAATCAGAATTAGATCCAGAACTTTTTTCAAATTTAAGGGAAGAATGTGAAACATAGATAGAAAGTATATGATAGAATGGATACTTATAATTTTGCTTTATGCGATAGGGATACCAGTTGAAATTAAAGCGAAGAAAAAATGACTTTGCGTTTTGCAATAGCCTCCCTTAAATTGTAAACTATTTCTTAATTTCTATTAGTAAGCGGTTTATCGTTGAATAAACCCCATTTAGGTTTGTAATACACAGTGCTATGTTCTCAATATTATTATTATTATTCGATTGAATTCCCTGATTATACTTTGTTTCAATCTTATTATTGTCAGTTTCCATATAAATAGTATAAATTGTATGATCCCGTTGAAAGGAACAGTGATGTACATATTGTCTAATTTCAAAGTTATTAATATTTATGCCGTCTACAACTTGTCTTTTCAATATTGTGATTTTCTTAGTTGGATCATTCTTCCAATGATTTAGATCAGCATCGCGTTTAAATGTCATCTTTTGTCATACTCTAAAAATCGAACCCATTCAGGGAACCATAAATTATATTCTGAAACTCCGATACCTTTAGAGAGAATAGAAGGAGAATTGTAAAATACTTTATCCGCACCCAACTCTTTGGAAATTCTGGTATTCAATTCCTCGAGAGATGCTACTTGTCCAAAGTATTTATGAGCAATCAATTCTCTATTTTGCGTATAAAGGCCTACTTGGCGTCCATCTACTGTAGGAACGTAGCTAACGATAACAGAAACTGATCCAACACCAACCTTTCTTAAATAATAAATAGATTCTTTGGTAGTTATTCCAGTTTGAATTGTTCCTTGAATCAGACCAATCTTTTTCTGACTAATTTTATGTTTAAGGATGTATTTTAAAGATTTTCCAGAAGTTATCATTTTATTCTTACTAATATTTTCGGAAAAATCAATCATGCGATCAGAATCATCGTATCTATCATTGATTATAGCCTCACCCAAGTCAAATTTTGGAAGGTGATTCCGATACTCTGCACTAAAACCAAGTGTCATTGGTCTGGGATAATCGGGTTCTGCATAAGCTGCTTCAATATCAATGTCAGTATATCTTGAAAGAAAATCTGCCTGTACTTTTCCAATTCTCTTCCTAACTTCATAAATTCCCTTCCCACCTATAGTTGCAGTAACGTGAGATTCTCGTATGAATTCAAATGGATCTATCATTGTCCTGGTCGTAGGAAGTGATAGTATCTTTTCCTGTCCAATTTCAGTATCCATTTTGATTAATTGTCCTGGCCCTACGTCTTGAAAATTCATTTTTGGAAAAGGAATGCGAAGCGAATTTTCTGAAGCTATTATAGAGATTGATTTGCTTTTGTCAGCACCACTTACAAGTGGTTTAAAACCAGTAGAATCTCTATATGAATAGGCCTTTCCATCATACATCATAGTAAGATTTCCTCTCAGATGTCTATCCAAAAACTCACAAGCTTTTTCAGGATTTTCTTTATCTATTAGCAGATTTTTGAAAATGAAATAAATCTTGTATAGCGAGTCAGCACTTGAAGCATTCCGTATGAGGGGGTGCAGATGTAATTTTTCAATGTCTACAAAGAAACCATCAAGAATCACATTAATTTTATTCATACTTTTAAATCTTGGAGTTCTCTTAGATAAATAACCCAATCCTATCATATGTTGAAGGTTACTATTATTATCCACGAGCTTTAGAATTGATCCATCACCCGGAAATGGTCCATTACCACTCGAAACCAAATTATCTATAATTATTTTCCAATAAGCCTTGCCTCTATGTTGAAGCATTTGCAATGAATTAATGAAATACGAAATGAGGGTTTCTCTGTTAGTTGTGTAACTTGCAATTGCAAAAATACCCGCCAATTACCAATATTATGATCTGAAAAGAAATTAAATTTTGTGTTTAAGCAAATATGATTTTTGATGAGGCTGCAGCCCAACTCAAAAGATTAATTTAGGAATTATGATTTTTACCTTGATGAAACGTTCAGGTATGGAATAGAAGTAATACATCCTTCATGGTTTAACGATTTGTAGTAATTAAATTACCTTTATACGTTCATAGACTAAGTTGCAATGTGAAAATATGACTTACCTACCTATTGTCATAAATTAATCTTGAATGTTACAGTACCATCTGTAACATCAAATGTAGCTCCGGTTATGTCCAAATCTTTAACCATGTACCAAAACACCTTCTCTAAGAAAAGAGACCATTTTTTCCCCATTCCATGATTTATTATGTAAGTCAAAGAATTTTCGCTAGATTCACGATCGAACTGCATGTTTGACACATTTAGCCATGAATCAAAGAGGTCAAGGATTACTGGTAAAGAATATTCTTTACTCATCATCAACAGAGTTTCTTCATACCCACTTTTCCTAAACTCATCCGCAATGTTTAGAATCTGGTACTCAGCATGATTGTTAATAAGTGGAATTAGCAAGCATTTTGGAACAAACATAATTCCAGCCCTTTGCGCGGGAGAGTACCATTTAATATATGATTTAATAATTTGATTTGTTAGGCTATTTATTGATACCATCTTCTGTTCGGACTCTTTACGTAACTTATCTAATAGTCCCTTGTCTATCCTTAAGGTAAGGGATTCTGTTTGTTGTTTTCGTTTACTCACAAAACCACCCTTACTGAGCTGTAAACAAGAATAAAATTCATGCAATTAATTGCACATGAATCGTATAAAAAAATTTGTCTCAAATTTTACTTTTTAATTCATGCTATGTTAAATATAATAATTTTGTATTATTAGTGATTATTGTTATGTTTCAAAATTCTGAAGATTGTAATATAAAAAATCATATTGCGTCTTCAGGCGACCAGCTTTTGGCAGATGAACAAAGCAACGTAGGAGTATCGGTTAATGCTATACGGAGAACATCACCGGCAATTGAAATAACTCAACGAATCGATACAAACGCTTATGCAAAGGTTGCGAAAGAGAGATATTTTCTGATATGCAACTCTTGTTTGTGGTGTGCATCTTATTTCGAGAACGAAATGACCGATACTAAATGTCCTCTTTGTCGCAAGGGAAAAATCGATTGTATGCCAATTGGCCAGGATAAAAACTATCGCGTCGATTGTAGGATAATTGAGGAGTTGCACTGAAACTGTTCATTAATTTTGGGAGTTGACTGGATATTGAATATCGCATATATGGAATCGCCGCTGCATATTGAAGCGAAAACTTGTGGATGTAAAGAAAAGGGTATAACGATAGCCTATTCATTTATTGATTCCTATCACAGCTTGTGTCTTGACAGGAAAGATATTATGCTAGGGCAGCTAGATGCATGTGAGAGGCTATTGGAGTATACTACTGATGAAATGGACAAGAGTGCGATAATAAAAGAAATAGCAGAAATAAAGATGACCTTGGATTTGTTACCGTAAGAATGTGACGAATTATATTCGTTTCTATATTTTTTGTTTTTGTTTCTTAACTGTGGGAATAATTATTATGTGAAAACACAATTTAAATTATGAACTATAATAAATATACCAAGTGCTCATAGGGTTAATTGGTAAGGCAAATGTAGGCAAGTCTACCTTTTTTTCTGCATCGACAGAAAACATTGTCAACATTGCAAATTATCCGTTCACAACAGTGAAACCTAACCTTGGAATTTGTCACGTGAGAACAAAATGCGTGTGTACAGAGTTTGGGGTTAAGGATAATCCAGTTCACTCTATTTGCGTTGATGGAATAAGGTATATACCAATTCAAATAATTGATGTCGCTGGTCTAGTCCCTGGAGCTCATGAAGGAAAAGGGCTTGGAAACAAATTCCTAGATGATGCACGCCAAGCCGATGCCCTTATACACGTTATTGATATCTCAGGTTCAACTGACTTGGAAGGAAGGCCGTTGACACCAGGTACGGGCGATCCACTTGAAGACCTAAGATTTGTCGATGAAGAATTTGATTTATGGCTTGTTTCAATTATTAAAAGAGATTGGGATCACATAAGAGAGCTTGATTCTTCAGGGCTAAATACAGCTCAAATATTAAAAAAAAGATTATCGGGGTTAGGAGTCACAGAATCGACTATAGATAAAGTACTGAACATATTCAATCTACATAACAAGAAAATTAGATCTTGGACAGAGCAGGAATTATTCAAATTCTGTCAAAGTATAAGAAGAATCGAAAAACCTGTAGTTATTGCAGCTAACAAGGCAGACGTTTTAACATCTCAAAATAATCTGGAAAAAATCATGGAAAAATACACTCATGTAATACCTTGTACTTCAGAGTTAGAAGTGTTATTACGAAAAGCTGCAAAAAATGGATTCTTGCACTATCTTCCAGGAGACGATTCATTCGAAATTAAAGAAAATATGCAATTAAACGAAAAACAGACGCATGCACTTCAAATTGTCTCAAGTTTTATTAAGAAATATGGTTCAACTGGAGTTCAAGAAATATTAAATTTAGCTTGTTTTGATCTGCTAAAGAAGATAGTTGTCTATCCTGTCGAAGATGAGTCAAAGTTAACCGATAAAAAAGGCAATATTCTTCCGGAAGCTTATTTACTAAATGAGGACTCAACTGCAAGGGACTTGGCCCATGTTATACATGACGAATTGGGAAAAGGTTTCCTTTTCGCCATTGATGTCAGAACAAAAAGGAGATTGGGAGCTGAACATAAATTAAAAAATAATGACGTAGTTAAAATTGTCTCTGCAACAAGCAGGAAGTGATACTAATGTTGTGTCTTGGAATAGAAAGTACGGCACACACTTTTGCTTGTTCTGTAATAAAGTACTCGGATTATGAAAAATATCCTAATATTCTTTCTGACGTTAGAGATAGTTTCAAAGCCGCTGACGGCTCAGGGATCCATCCCAGAGAAGCAGCTCGTCATCATGCTTCGGTGGCAATAAACGTACTGAGACAATCTTTAGAATCTTCTAAAATTAAATACAAGGATCTAGACATTGTTGCCTATTCTGCTGGTCCGGGTCTTGGGCCATGTTTGAGGATTGGCGCTGTCATTGCTCGATCTATATCTTCATTTTATGATAAAAAATTAATCCCAATAAATCATGCATTAGGACATATTGAACTTGGAATGACCCTAACCGGTGGTATTGATTCTTTAGTCCTTTTAGTTTCAGGAGGCCATACTATGATACTGGTATTTAATAACAGAAGATGGCGTGTTATAGGAGAAACTTTAGATATCACATTAGGACAGCTTCTCGATCAATTTGGCAGACACCTAGGAATAGCTTCACCATGTGGCTCAGAGATAGAAAGGCTAGCAAATAAATCATCCAAAAATTATATCTCGTTACCATATTCAATAAAGGGTAATGATGTTACTTTCTCAGGGATACTATCTGCTGCTAAGAGATTAATTTCAACTAATAAATATAGGTATGAAGATATTTGTTATTCAATTCAAGAAACTGCATTTTCCATGATAACAGAAGCTGTTGAGAGAGCTCTCTCTGCTACTGAAAAAAGAGAACTACTAGTAGTTGGTGGTGTATCTGCAAACAAAGTACTTTCCCGTATGCTCAATCTTGCATGCCTAAGACATAAAGTAAAGTTCAATTCATGTCCGATTTCATTTGCAGGAGATAATGGAGTACAAATAGCATGGACCGGAGTATTATCTTATTTGAGATCGAAAATTTTTGTAGATATACCTAATTCCTTTGTCAACCAATCATGGAGAGTCGATAGTGTGGATGTTTTGTGGAGAAACTAGCTTAAGAATACTATTGACACAAAAATTCGGGTAACTTTAGACCATCAAATTCCATGGACTTTTACACAATTTTATTTCGGGCTCTGATAACGCATATTACTATCACCTATCAAGTTAACAGAACCTAAATCCGGTAGCTTTTAATAATTTGTGAGTTTATGTATCATATGTTGAATAAACATTGTTTTCGAAAGTCTGTCTTTCTGTTTACGACACTGGTACTTGTATCAGGGAGCATAACTATAGCGATACCGTCTTTGAATATTAGTGAAGCAAACCCAAACAAATGGCAGGATCACAAGGATATGGCCTTTGGAGGTATTTCAAGCATTCAAAATAACGATCAAGGGAAACCTGGATGGGTTCTGTCTGGACATTGGTTCACAAATATTATAAATAAAACAAAGGATAGTTTCAATCAGACAAATCCAGCGAAGTTTGATTCATGGTTCTATATGGCCATGTTAGATGGATCTGCAATGCATAAACATGCAATATCTAACTTTTCACTGAGTGATATTAGCAGTCAAGGCAATACCACGTCGTATAAGGGAACGGTCACAATAACGCTAAAGGAAGGGCCCGTTAAAGAAGTACCAATTGAAATAAAAGTGATGAACAATCACGTTATTACATTATCACTAGACGCAACTAAGACGAAGAATCACTTCGGTGATACACCAATATACGGTATCATCCCAGTCAAAGCCGATATCATGAAGATGATGTCTCAGATGGGTAACAAGACTAAAATGGATACGCGTATGAATATGAGCCAATAGTAAAAAAATCAATTATGATCAAATTCCGCATGCCGATTCGATATTAAGCTAAAGATGAAACCAAATTCCACCCACACTTTTGCTTGAATTTAGTAAGGATCAGCAAAAGATATCGATACCAACATTATTTTTAAGATATTTTCTCATTAACAATATGCTGTAGTATGATCAGAAGAAAAGCATTGTAGTAAATTAGTTTAGCAATATCGTTACCATATGGTGATTATCTACTAATCTTTTTTGAATAATCCTTTTTGGGTTTCTATTTCTTTTGCCCACTTTTGGGTGCTAAATACACTGAATTTATATTTTGTATCACCTATTTCTACTACGACCTTCGTAAGTATGAAGCCTTCAGAATTGACTTTACTCACTCTATCTAACGTGGTATTCAATAGAACGTTTCCCATCTTTTTATTTAAAGTACTAAGGTTCCCTTCTGTTTTTTCAAATATAATCCTTTGATTGGTTAAACTTAAAATCCCACTACCAAGTTTTACTTCAGAGCAATCTTCTTCAAGAACCAATTTTTCTCCCGGATTTGGGTCTATTTGTGGTGCCATATTTTTATTTCCAGACTTTGGATATATTATCATTGCACTATTATCTCGAACTATTGTTCAAAGGAGCCGAATCAAACATTTACTTGACTAAATGGTATGATAAAAAGGCAATTTCAAAAATTAGAATTCCAAAAATATATCGACATAGGATGCTTGATGACGACCTGAGAAGGCGGAGAACAATCAGCGAATCTAAGATGATTACGCTGGCAAAAGAATTTGGTTTAAGAACACCATACATTTATTTCGTAGATCCCTTCCGTGCTGAGATAGTCATGGAATTTATTTCTGGAACAAGGGCGAGCAAAGTTTTGACATCATCAATTTGTAATGAGATAGGAATGTTCGTTTCCACCCTTCATTTGTTCAACATAATACATGGGGACCTTACGCCAGCGAATTTCATTGTAAATAGAAAAATTACGATGATAGATATGGGGCTCTCTTTCCATTCAACACGTAGAGAAGACAAAGCTATGGACATAAGATTATTCAAGGAAATTCTAAAGAGTACTTATTATCGTTATTTTCCTGAATTTTTTGGTGATTTCTTGGATGGGTATAAATCAGTCAACTCAAAGGAATTGGATAAAATTTTGCAGAGGCTAGATGAAATTGAAACAAGGAAAAGATATGCTCTTACATGAATATTCGGTGGCCTATACAATTTTTTTATTGCACTTGAACATCATTTGTAGGAATCGCAGAGTCAATAACTATTTTGACCTTATTGCAACCTAGAGATTTTGGTATTGAATTAAGGAACAATTAATCCCGTGATTATTTAGCAAATTTTTCTATTTTGTTTATTGATAAAAAAGCGAAAAAGAATTTATTTCCACTTCCGGCGGAGCGTAAATAGTTAAATTTCTATTCTTGTTCTTGTACGATGCACACAAAGCACAGATGCCTAAATCATCATTGAATTTTTTTGTTTCCGAACTTCGTATTATATGAAGCAAGAAGCATGGCAATATCCTCAATTCCCTTCCGTTGTCTTTTTGGGATTTTTGGATCGTCTAAGTCCAGATTCCATTCTGATATTGGAACATCTTCAATAAGTCTATAATTATTCTCCTTAATTTCTTCTAGGTCGGAGCGAAAACTCGTCCCTTCTCTATACATACACGTCGATTGCTTATTTCCGTTGATATGTTATTCACGTCGTGAATATCAGAAATATCCTTCATGTCGCGATCAATTCTGTCTAACGACGCAATCAACCAATTTATGAAATCATCAAATTTTGGATGTGATGTATTCGTTGAGGCTATTTTTTTCTTCATTTATTGTCTACAGCTGCTAATGAAATCTTATTATCCATTGCGGTCATTTTTGTTTTGTTCAATAAGCCATCCGGCATCAAGGAGTTCTTTTGTTTCTAAGTCTAATTCCTCTTTTGACTGCTTGCTTTCAGCCTCGGTCAGCCGTTTCTTAAAGTCTTCAACCCAATTAAGCATCTCATCAAGATAATTTCCCTCTACAGTTTTAAAGAATGTAGCATCGAAGACTTTTCTATATTCTGGATCTGGATCTTCCAGTCGATCTTCCACCCTTTTCATTGAGAACATATCACGTAAATCTCCTGAAAGCGACTTAAGTGCATGTTTGTCCTTTGCTGTAAGATTGAATTCCATTACCAAGTTATTATACAAATAGATTATAAGATACTTTAAGATTGGTGGGATGAATCATGGTAGAAGCAGAGAGTACTCTCTCCTCCACATTTAGCACAGGTATGCATCATTGCTTATAATACGAAGTCCAATTACAGTAAATCAACGATTATAATTCGAGGCTGATTGATTGGTCGCGAATTCATCTCTTACAATTTGACATAATCTACTAATTCTTACGGGTTTAACAAGAAACGAGTCTATAATTCCTTGTTTGAGATAATTTTCGAAAACTGGATTATTTTCAAATTCGTAACCGGTCACGAGTATCGTTCTTACCTTAGGATTAAGTTTTTTTACTTTTTTTAGTAATTCCAATCCATTCATAGTAGACATCCTCATGTCAGAAATAACCAGAGCATACTGCTGTTTATTTTTCGTATAATGTTTTAGAGCAGTCACTGGATCGTTAAAACTAACAACAGAAGCACCTTCTACGTTACCACATAAAGCCTCCTTAAAGAGCAAAGAGATATCTAAATCATCTTCTACGATACTAACAATTTTATTGTTAGTAGGCATTGGAAGCAGCGATCCACTCGATGCTGTTTATAACCGCCCCAAACTACTTATGTTTTATGATTTTTCAATGTTAAAAATCTAGCAAAAAGCACTAGATGAAATAAAAGATCCTGATCTCAAAAGAGAGTTTGTAAGTGGTCAACCGCAGTTGATATCTTATACTGAATCATAGTACAGTTTTTCATTAACCTAATTTTGTCCCACATTCAGAACAGTATTTGTGTGAAAGAGAAGTTTCAGGAAATACCTGTAACCATATTATTGCTACGACCAAATGATATCTGATCCGCAGATTGTATTACGACTTTATCTGCGAGAAATTGGGCAATAAATTTTATAAGATAGTCCTCAGTTCGTAGTCGATATGGAAGCAGCGAAAATTGTTACTACCAATAAAGTTCCAAAGTGGAAGGCTTCCGGAGACTGGTTTGATGTTTGCAAGTGCAACATACCATGTCCATGCATATTCGCTCAGACTCCTACTTACGGTGATTGCGAAGGGGTAATGGCATATCATATCAAAAAGGGACAGTATGGGGAAACATCACTTGATGGATTGAACGTCTTGATATTAGATTACTTCAAAGGCAATATTTGGGCTGGTGAAACGAAAGCAGATATTGCATTATTTTTTGACGAGGGAACCAATGAAGAACAGCGAAAGGCCTTGGATATGATCTTTACTGGAAAGGCCGGCGGATTCATGGGAAAATTTGCAAATTTAATTGGAGAAGTCCGTGGGCTTGAATACGCCCCTATCAAATTTGAAGTGGCTGATGATCTTGCCTATTGGAGTGCGGAGATACCAGGAAAGGTAATCGCCAAGGCTGAAGCGTTGACCGGTCCTACGACTCCACCTGGCAAACGAGTTCAGACAATCAATGCTCCTGGAAGTGAAGTTGGTCCCGGCTCCGTTGCAACGTGGGGAACAGCAATATTAGACGAAGTGGATGCACCACATGTTCGCTTCCAGTGGAAGAGAAGTGGCAGATCCAGTAAGCATTTTCCGTTTGATTGGACCGGTCCATGAATGACACCGTCCATCACTACAAAATTATGAGGGAAATTTTTACCATAGATGATTATAATGTATGATAAACTATACCAAGCAGCAAAGTTAGATTTCGAGTCGGGTAAGATCTTAAACGACAATAATCTTTCTGCACCTGCTATTTATCATTGTGCTCAGGCAGTTGAGAAATGTTCAAATGCAATCCATGCTTATTATATGATAAAATTACAACATGTGCCTCGACGTGACGTAGGTGATAATTTAAGAAAAAAATATGGCGATAATTTACTTGAATCCACAAGAGGAATTGTCAAATCTTTACTGGAGTTGTATATTGAGAGTGAGGTGCGCCAAGACAGGAAAAAAGGAGAGATAAAAAAATTAGAAAACATAGTTGGACCTAAAACACCACACATTCGTAATGTTATTCGTCATTTTGATGTATTAGTGAATGTAATTTACAGTCGATACAATTTAATTATTAATGAAAAATACGACGAATTTGATCCCATACACCAACTAATAAAAGCGGAAATCTCAGAGGTGAATAAAAAATATCTCAGGTATTTCTATATAATATTAAATCTGTCAGGCATGTTAATTCTTTTGGAAGAGTATTCAAGATATCCAATGCATGAACTGTCATATGATAACGTTAATTTACTAAATAATATTATCAACAAACCTGACGTCGATAGAATATCTATTATGATCGATGACTTGGTTGGATTAGTGCCTGGAGTATGGAAACAAATTGATTATTTTAAAAAGAAAATCAATAAATAAATATTTGAATTTATGAAATAAAATAAATCTTTATTTTTAAAAGTCAAATCACAAGTGTGCTTGAATTTACCAAGACCATGAATATTACAATGAATGAGTTTCTTTATGACAATCGCAACGACATTCTGCTACCTGTTTGACTGAATCTTCAGTATAATTCTCATGATCACCTTTAGGACATTTCATTTTATTATTTCACCAATTACTAGTATCATATAAAATTTCGTACCACACTGAAGAAATTTAATGATTAATTAGGCATACTGGACCTCATTTACTGTTTGTCTTATATGCTCAGCTATAGTTGGATGCTAAATGAATTTGGTTCTCGATAATGTTACAGCAAGATGAAGTAATACTTTTGTAACTTGTGACTTGTCTGAAAATACATTTTAAGTTTAATTAAATGCCCTCACACTAAGTGTAGCTATCATGATATTACCTTGACTGATCATAAAACCTAAAAATGATGATGTATTACGTGTAAACCCTGGTATGTCGAGGCCAGTACTTACAGCATGTTTTGTCACATCTTTAGTCATAATATTCTTATTTTCTGTTAACTTTGTGTTTGGAACACAGGACGATAACAAGACCACACTCTCAATATTATTCAATCAAATAGGCAAACACCCTAATGCAGGAAGAGTTCTGATAGATCATGCCCTTGATGTTTTAAAAAATGAAACTGGTGCTGTAACAAGTGTAAAGTATTTAGAATATCCTTACAACTCAACAAGAAATGAAACAATTCGTTTAATTTCTAATCAATCTCCGATTGACATAATTACGGTAGATCAGATATGGCTAGGCGAATTTGCACAAAAGGGACTACTCACTGACCTGACAAATTACACTACACAACGGTGGAATAGAGACGGACAAGCAGACTGGTATTTCGAAAATTGGGAAGGTGGAAAGTCACAGGGGAAAATTTATGGTATATGGGCCTGGACAGACATAAGGGGAGTATGGTATTGGAAGGACATGCTAGATGAAGCCGGTGTGGATCCGAACTCACTAAAAACATGGGATGGATATATTGCAGCAGCAAAGAAACTTAATTCAGTACTTCAGCCTAAAGGAATAGAAGGGGTTCATCTCACTGGAGCTGGACATTCCCCAGATTTATGGTATCCATATCTTTGGATGCTTGGTGGAAATATCCTAGAGCCGAGAGAAGGACACCCCACAAAGGGTACTTACTGGTTTCCTGCTTTTAATAGCTCTGCTGGCTTGAAGGCACTTTCCTTTATACAGGATCAAGTTAATGCAGGAATAAAACCACAGAAGGAGCATTATTGGGGTAAAGAGTTTATTGACAGGAAGTTTGCAGTTATGATAGAAGGATCTTGGCTTCCAAGTTATACGCAGAAACCAATTCAAAATTCAGGGGACAGAATTGAATTTGAAAAACAAATTGGGTTTCTTCCTATGTTTCCAGTCCCTATTAAAGGTAACCAAAACTCTACGTTAATGGGTGGATGGGAATTAAGTATTCCCAGTACCTCTCTTCACAAAGCCCAGGCATGGAAATTGATAACGATAATGCTGGAACCAAACTTACTTGCTCCATGGTTGGCGGAACAGGGTTTTCTGCCGACCCAGATAGCAATAGGAGAAGGCGGATCCCGTTCCCATACATCAGCTTATATTCCTTATTATGACAAGATGATTTCTGCTATTCCTTATGGAGGAGCCAGACCAAGTATTCTAGAATATCCAGAGATTGCTCAGTATATTAAAGAGGCGTTGGACGCAGTTTATTATGGTAAAAAAGATCCTAAGCAAGCACTAGATGATGCAGCAGCAAATTCTGCAGCTATCCTGGGATGGAAATCATAGCGTATTCGAGATCAAGATAATTATTTCTATACTTCTATACTCACAGCTATACACTAGGTGACCGCGCCTATTAAGAGCTCAAATCCATTTAATCTCAAAAATGCCCTTCAAGTTAGAATTTCTAATCAGATTTATTGTGTATATGCATGCTAAATTTTTTATTTTGGTATTTGGTTTTTTTTAAAGTTGAGAAGGATAATATTTGCAAGTACTAATGAAAGCAAATTTAATGAAATTTTTCTCTATCTGAAAACCTTTAACATCGAAATAGAATTTATAAGATTTGAGAGTATCGAAATTCAATCAAATAGATTGGAAGATATAGCATTGCAAAAATCTAAAGAAGCATATGGTAAGATAGGCGAACCATTAATAGTGGAGGATACTGGACTTTTTATAGATTCACTCAAGGGTTTTCCTGGTCCTTATTCCTCGTTTGTTCTTGATACCATTGGAAATCAAGGAATTTTAGATCTACTCTTAAAGAAGACAAAAAGATCTGCACTTTTTAGATCAATCGTAGCATATAAGGACAGCAATAAGCATATGACCTTCTCTGGTGATACAAAAGGCACCATAAGCGAGCATATTACAGAAGGTGGTTGGGGCTACGATCCAATATTCATTCCGGAGGGTTCAACAGCTACCTACGGACAGCTGGGCATAACAAACAAAATGGGAGTGTCACACAGAACAAACGCATTGAACAATTTCGCAGAGTGGTATTCCGGAAATTATTCTAGAGAACAGGAATTTTAATCACTGAGTAATTGGCTTTTCGTATCCTTCAATCCACCTTTCAGTATACCTTTTGAGATTCTGAAGAACTACTATTCTTGATATTTCACTTTCATCCATAAGAGAGAATGTTTCTAAGTATTGGCAAAGTAAATGCGAGTAACTTCTTATTTCATCCATTTCCAACATATCTGAATTTTCTAATCTTTGTGTAGACATACCTATATGCATATATGATTTTATCTCTATAAAATGTGGATTGGCTCTTCTCATGAGATCAGCAAATTCCTCTATGTAATTCTTTGAATTATTAAAATTCCTTATCATGGTCATTCTCAATACCGTTCTTGTATCCATTTGTGTTAATAGTTCAAGACTCTTTTGCCATCTTTCCCATGCATCTCTGTATCTAGGTCTATTGACCAGTGTGAACATTTTCTTATTTGAGGCATTAGTTGAAAGATACAGCTGTGTTGGAAGGGACTCTTCATCTATCAATCTTTGAAGCATCTCTGGTTCCTGTCCATTTGTGACCAAAAAGATTGATTTTGTATTCTCTAGGGTTTTAAGATACCTGATCAGGCTTGGCAGTTTTGGGTACATAGTAGGTTCTCCAGAAAGTGATATTGCATAGTGCTGGGGGAAAAGTGATTCATCAAGTTTTATCTTATCACATTTTGTGTTACCATAATGTCCTACGATGAGTTTTCTTCGTTCCACTAATAAATTATTAATTATCATATCAGGTTCATCAACCAGATCTTTGGGCATCTTTAGAGTATCATAAAATTCCGTAGGGCGCCAGCAGTAAATACATCTATTTTCACAGTTCATGGCAGTTGGTGTCATTTCCATGCATCTATGAGTTGAAATACCATAGAATTTGTGTTTATAACAGGTTCCTTCGTTGGAGAAAGACTTTTTTGTCCAATGACAAAGTTCTACTGCAGAATGATTGTAAACACCATATTTTGCTTTCTTTAGTTTTGCTTTGGTGAGAGGGGAGATTTGAATAAGGTTTTGTGTATCTGTATGTGATATATATTCATCAGAACAACTCATAGTACAAAAACGAGTTGCACAATGACATTTAAATGTTAAAATTAAAATCCTTTAAGTAAGATAAAATTAAAGTAAGCACGATTGTTCAATTATGCAAGTTTATGCTGCTTCAGGCCGCTATAAATTAGAATTGGATTTGGTTATGTTTATCTTTAGACTTTGTTACTAATAAAATTGAGTCGTATTGATTCGGCTAATTTCTCCAAGTTAAAATGTAAAAAGGTGAACGGCTCAAGTGCTATAGGAATCTCTTAAAATCGGTATTTAATTGTCAATATACCAACTTTTCTGATTTAGCCTTTAGGTATAGAGGAATTGTTTATCAAAGTCCCTTTCCTTTTGTCTGAATTTGTTAATCAAATCGACGTCTAAATTATTATTCTTAGCGTAGTTTTTAATCTCTTTAGAGTTGATTGAAGAAGACAAATTAATTTTATGAATGTTATAACCAGCCGGACGTGTAAGTCGTGAATTAAATTTGTCGATTCTTAACATCATTTTGATGATTTTATTGTAAGAATTTGTGAATCTTTTTGTGACAGTATCTTTTCGCTTACGGTCACCAACATAATCTGTAGAATTCTAAAAACGGCGTCAGTATAAAATGACTCGACATCACTTTCCAAATTAACTAATTGGCTGAAAATCCGCATCTTTTTTTACCAGTCCTTTGAACTAACTTCCTTAAGTTAGGTATGAAAAGATCCATCCCGTCGATTAATTCTTCAATTTCTGTCAGAACATAAGAATGTAGCATCAAATCTTCACCTCTCGTAAGTGAAGGTTACTTGGCAGTAGATCCAATGTATGATAAACTTCTTACTAGTCTTAGAACCGCATATGCAGAAGAATTAAATCTAAAGAAAGAACAAACTTCATATAACGATCTGTTAGACGCATTGAGATTAAGTCTGAAGAGTTACGAAATAAAATAATTTATTCACTTAAAATTTGTAGTCAAAAAATACAATGTCTGAGATGACGTGTAGCACTCATGGATACAGGTTTGCTTATTTCTTGATCACTTATTACCTGATGAGTAATATTCTTATAGATTGTGCAAGATTTAACTGAAGTAAAGACATGTCTAGTATCGACAGAATTGTTAGCGTAGTAGATGACGACGTGAGTACTGCTACATTCTTTCATGAGGCTTTGCGCCAAAATATTGATGGAATTTCAGTTTTTTCCTTCATCGACCCAGTCGCGGCATTTGAACACTTTACAGAGAACAAACGGAACTATGCTTTAGTTATTTCTGATCTAAGAATGCCAGGTCTAAATGGATTAGAATTACTCAAAAAAGTAAAGTCTTCAAATCCTAAAGTAAGAACGATATTGATGAGTGCTTATAATTTTGAGGAAGAAGAATTGTACCAGCAATATATGAAAGAAGGAGTGATAAACTCAACTATTGAAAAACCTGTCACGATGAATAGACTATACCAGAGAGTAAGAGATCAATTATATGTTAATTAAATTGGTAAAGGGTGTAAATGGTTCAGGTAAAGAAGCGAATTTTGATAGTGGATGAGGAAAAAGACGTAGGCGGAACTTTCGAAACGATACTCAAAAATTATGGATTCGACATAGATTACTTTACAGATCCGGCTGCGGCTTTGGAAAAGTTCGAACCAAATCTATATGATTTGACGATATTGGATATCAAAATGCCTAAAATTAATGGCTTCGAATTATATGATCAACTTAAATCAAAGGATTCTAATATCAAGACACTTTTTATCACTGCGCTGAGTAGCGTGGAATCTTACAATACTCATAGTAGCAAAGTGTACCCCTTAAGGGGACAAAGACATTTCATGGCTAAACCTGTAAGCAAAAAGGAACTTTTGGAACACGTTTATGCAATGATAAATTAGATAAATTGGATCGTAAACGGTTAAACATAATGAAATAAAAAATATGACAAACTTCTTACCAGTTTAAGGACTGCATACGCTACAGAATTGGATTTAGAAAGAAACAAATAAGTTATGATGATTTACTAGATGCTTTAAGGTTAGCGTTGAAGGCATATAATTTTGATTGAAAAACTAGACTTTTTATTATAGGATTTCAAATTGCCAACTTGTAAATGTTCATATTGCGTTTGACACATAATTAAGTAAAGGCTAGAACCTAGAAATAAAATGGGACCTGAATACTAGGCATAGGAGTTAGTGTTACCTTTCATTGATGCCTTGGTCCCCCTTGTGGTAGATGTGGAAGTTAGTATATTAAGATCGCTCATTCAAGACACACTTATTGACCAATAAGTGAGTTGATTAATTATGGAGAACTGTAACCAAAAAATTTAATATTTAGGGTTACGATCTAAATAAAAAAGAACCAACTGGTGGGGGAATTGATTTGATTGCAAGGTATAGAAGCAACCATAATCACCCACCAGTTGTTTATCCCTATGTATTAATAGTTTATTAACATTTAAATGACTGACGGACTAAGCACGAAAAATGAAAATTGCTGGAAAAGGTTATCAGTTTCTAGTAAATTCTAACGCATATTGAAAAAATTAACGAATAGTTGTGGTTACCTTAATTTTTTTAATACTATTTCTAGTAACTGTAATTCCGCTTTCATCTGTGGATTTGAATTTAAGTAGAATATTAATTAAAAATCAAGGTAATAACGGTATATCTTCACCTATATGGAAAAAATAGTCCAGAACAAGACCTGTTACAAATCATATTGCAAATGCTAAAAGAGCACCATACGCCAACCACACCTTTTGTTCATAAATCTTTCATCTCTTTAATTTCAACTGATATTCCTATTACATAACGCCAACTGATAACAGGATTATTTAACCTTACGTACTTGGATGCTCTTAGGCTAGCATTAAAGGCATATAATTTTGAATCACATAAATTCAGAGTAATTCCGTACTATTAAAACAAAGATAACGATAATATATCTGAATGTCGCGAACATCTTCAGCAAGAAAACATTGAGTGTTCCTTTGGACTCTCTTAAGAAGAAAAGACGAATTGGGCTATATGACGAATTAGCATTAGCAAAATTGATGAAATACTATGGATTTGAAAAAAAAGAAGAACTGTTAAAGTTTTTGAAAAACCAGCACATACAGGATTAGCAACTAACCAGAAATTATCTAAATTCAATCATTTTTTTTGAAAGATTTAAGTTAGTTTAGGTTTTATTATATAATATGGTAAAAGAAAAAGTCAAAAAACATCATTATGATGATGAAACTTTAGAACGGATGAAAAAATATTATAAAATAGATAATGATAACGATCTTTTGCGATTTATAAAGACTCATGGATTGAAGAATTATAATTTCGAAATAGAAGAATAAATTGTTGTACCTAAAATAAAACAGACATACTCGATACTTGAAGCCGATAAATTGTCTAGTTAATTAAGAATATTGGATTGGATTTTGGTTATAGTTTGTAGTAACGAAATAAAAATAGTTTGAAATGTTATAATATTAAGGTTATAATATTAAATAAAAAGAAAAAAAGAAAGTGAACGCTCTATGGTATTACTATAGCAGTTGTCCCGTCATAACTGGCAAATGATATCTAATGTCATAATTGTCACCATACTAGGGAGTTTCATGTTCATAAAGATGGTAATTATTGTTTAAAATGCACTTGTCAAAACTTTGAAGAGTAATTAAATCACAACTTTATTAACTATAAAATTCTATATTGTATATGAAAAAGCAGGGTACGGTGAGGATGCCTTTAGTTTTAGCCCTAACAGTCTATACAATATTGATTGGTTTAGTAGCAGTGCAAACTATGTGGGTATACGCCCAAGGGAACTTGTCTCAAGTATTGAACCAAACACGTAACCAAACTGGAAATCAATCGTTATCTCCGGCATTCCCCGGACAGCAAGGCGGCACACCACCTATATCTTCAAACATAATCGGTCCCGCTAATTCTTCCAATGTTACTGACTTGAATTCGAATATCACAAATAGGTCAAGTAATCTTAATACGACTATTCCAGAGCAATTGTCACCTGAATCTGTAAACGGTAGTAAAATTGGTAAAATCTGAACGGTAAACATATACTTTTTAAAGAACGAACTTCTTACGATGATTTGTTGGATGGACCTCGCTTAGTTTAAAAGGAATATAAGATTAATTAAAAGAATATTAAATAAATATTTACTCGTTAAACTTGTATTATAATTGAAAATTGTCAGACATATCCAACATTGGTAAGCCCTTAAAATGTAGCAACTGTGGACGAGAAAAAGTTATACATAGCGAAGAATTTAGTAAAAAATCAGACTTTCATAGTCACTATTGTGAAGAATGCACTGTTCTGCTTAATGAAAAAACTAAATGTAGATTCTGTAACCAGGAGATTAAACGAAAAGATCTACCCAAGCATATTTCAGACTATCACGCTGAAGAGTGCTTATAACCGATTGCTAACATTTTGGCTTTAGGACATGTCCTAATGATATCGAAAAATAATCTAAATTTCTGCCCTCTTTCTTCCGTCATCGGTTAAGTGAATTTTGGTTCGACCTATTTTCTTTATATAACCCTCAGAGGCCAATTCGTCCAATAGATTATCCATTTGCACATCTATTATTCCGACTTCTTTTCCAATCTCGTCTTTGTCAATACTTTCAATATCGTTATTCACCGTCTTCTCGTAGAGTTTCCGAAGAACCTTGTCTCCGATTCTTTCTTCAGACATAATAGAATATTGGCTTAATCATGCTTATGTCTTTCAATTTCTTCAAGACTGAATAGACTAGTCTGCCACCCTAATCGTCGCTTGTCATATTAAATCCTAATATTACTTAGTAATTTATCTATGTCTACCGAAACAAAACTACTAGATGAATTGAAGAATCTAAAAGATGCATTGAATGTAATGCAGAAGATAGTACTTACGAACGAGATCCATACAAAAGAATTGAATTAATACACTGGGTTTTAGAAAATATGAGGAATCCTGATATTTCTATATGTGAAATTATAGAATCTAAAATGAACGACATAATAGATAAAATAAACCAGATAGATGACGCAATAGAAGCCGATCCATTACACAGTGAACTAAGTATTCTAGATTGGATTTTATATCAAGTTTGTAGTAACGAAAGAAAAAGGATATGACCTACCAATAAAGAACAAACAAGTTATGATGATTTGTTGGACGCTCTTAGGTAACTAGGTAGGAATTATATCCGAGTTTTCTGCTCATTAACGCTGATAAATGACAAGTGTAATGAAAATTTCTATTATCGTTTTCGTTTTTGCGGCTATAGTTATTTTTCCTTCCTGTTATTATGGAATAAATGCTCAACAGACATTCAGGGAGCGTGAGTTTGTTCAAACAGAAAGTAAACCAATTATGACAGATCCTAATTTAAAGGTCGAAGTAGTTGCAGATGGATTAGACACACCTACGACAATGGCATTTTTGGGACCCGATGACTTCCTTGTTCTAGAAAAAGACAAGGGTACAGTATTACGAGTGACAAATGGAACGATTTCAGATAAGCCACTGTTGGATGTAGATGTAGCAAATTCCGTTGAAAGGGGAATGTGTGGAGTCGCCATATCAAAGCAAGGCGAGAAAATGTATGTATTTCTATATTTTACTGAAATAGATGGTAAAGATTTTGATGACAGGAAAGGAAAAAAACCAGAAGGAAATCGTCTTTATAGATACGAGCTTGTAGATAACAAACTTGTTAATCCAATTCTCTTGTTGAATATACCCGCTGACCCTGGACCTAGACATAACGGAGGTGCAATAGAGATCGGTCCTGACAAGAACCTCTACATACCAGTCGGAAATATAGATGCATCATTTAGAAAACCCAATCCTCCGACACAGACTGAAAACTTTGTAGATGGAATAATTGCGGACGGACGCAGCGGAATTCTAAGAATAACTCAAGATGGCAATCCCGTCGGACAGGGGATACTAGGAGATTCTATGCCCTTAAGATTGTACTATGCATATGGCATTAGAAATAGTTTTGGTCTTGGTTTCGATCCTCTCACCAATAACTTGTGGGATACAGAAAACGGTCCCGAAACAGCAGACGAAATAAACCTCGTTTATCCGGCCTTTAACAGTGGATGGTACAAAATTTATGGTTTTTCTTATTCCCAAAAATTTGACACAGATAAACTAGTATCTTTTGATGGGAAAGGTAAGTACAGTGAACCTAAACTCGTCTGGGACAAACCGGTCGGACTTACATCTCTCATTTTTTTGAATTCAGACAAACTGAATACTCAATATCGAAACGATATATTCGTAGGTGATGCCCATACTGGACGTATCTATCATTTTGACCTAAATGACAATAGAACGGAACTTGTCCTTCCTGACTCACTTGCATCAAAGTTCATTGCAAGTCGCAATGCTCCAGGTATGGAGAAAATAATATTTGGTCAAGGATTTGGAGGAGTAACAGATCTTACTGTTGGTCCAGACGGTTATTTGTACGTTGTATCTATTGGACAGGGTAAAGTATTTCGAATATTGCCTAAGTAGAATTTTAGAATGATTTGGTGATTGATTTACGGAAATCAAATTACGTTGCTATTGATTGGTGGTAACCTGATAATCAGGTATGTAGAATTTTCTTATTCATCAGATGAGGTTTAATATAAATTACTAATTACAAAAAGCATGTATAAATTCTGCCATAAAACAATGAGCCAACGAGTTAAATATCTTATTAGTCGAAAGAGTATAACTATGAATACAAAGAAGAAACCAGTGTTAATTGTTCTGGTGATGGCTTCAATAACTGCGGTCATTATATCCGCGATCGGTCTTGTCACTCCAACAGAGAATGGTTACTCAAGCTCAAGAATAACAAGGAAACTTATAGTCATGCTGCCATTTGTCCAACGTATTTTAGAGATTCCTTTTATTTTTAACCATTGGACTAACGTATCATGATAATATGCAGATTCTTCTTAGATGATTGCTTGCAATCTAGTCCTTCCATTAAATTTTTTATATTTTCACGCATTTTATCCATATATGCAATTCCTGAGGCTTGTTCATTCTTTGTTAGTCCTTCTATAGGACTTAAGACAAGAACTTTACCATTCACCATTTCTTGAGCAACTGCTGATGCATAACGTGGATCAATCAATTCTTCGGAGTAGATAACATGCAATTGTAAATTCTTTGCAGTGTCAATGATATCTGCAAGTCGCTATGGAGTTATTTCTGCTTCCGGTCCGGCATAAGAAATACTGTGTTGATTTAGCCCATACCGTTTGGCAAAGTATGAAAAAGAATTATGAAATGATATAAAGTCTTTTTTCTTGCATGATTGTAAATCAGTTCTTATGGCTCTATCAAGACTATCAAGCTGGTCTGAGAAATTCTTTGCGTTGCTGATATATTTGTCCCTGTTATTGGATCAATCGCGATTAAGCCATCACGTATATTTTCTACCTCTTTTTTTGCAAGCTCTGGATCCAACCATACATGAGGGTCAACAGTCTTGTTACTGTTATCATAATACGAAACGTTCAAGCCCGCAGCAGCCTGAATTTTAAGAGGAATGCTAATTTTATCAATCCAACTTTCAATTCCCAAGCCATTATAGAACAACACGTTGGCAGAATTTACCCTTTGTATTTGATTTATGGTTGGTTCGAAATCATGTGGTTCGATCCCATTAGGAATTAGCAATGATGATTCAATCAAATTACCTCCGGTTTTCTTCACAAATTCGCCTATCGGGAAAAAAGATGACACCACTTTCAATTTGTGTGAGATATTTTGAACAGATTGTATATCAGACAAACTTATGGGCTTGGCGTTTGACGTTACGTTTTCAAAATTTATGTTTAAAAAAACTAAGTAGCCGAAACTAGAGCAAATGTTATCATGGTCCATTTTCAAATTCATAACATAGCATTATACTTACCTGATCTCACATATGCTTCTACTGCTTTATCTATAGATTCAGGTGCTGGATATTTCTGTGTAAATTCTTCTGTCTATAGTTATCATGAGGGAAAAGTCAGGTGATCAAAGTTATCCGATTAAGAAAAAGACTCGAAGGCGTCTAGGACTTCACGATTCATACCGATGAACCATCCAACAAAATCTTTGGGATTTTTATTGTTAAAATGAAGATCGATAATCGTAATCCCGTTTTTACCTGTAATGCATTTTAAACAGTTATTTCCTTCCCAGGTATTAGAATCTAATGCATACATGCTAGATCCTGTGTCGTGTGTTCCTGTACCAAATACTCCGTACATGAGCCCATTTATGTTGAATCTCTGATA
>Ga0081455_10001968_pt1 | contig 24600 bp, 25 predicted proteins | sample TabmetS3T2R1_FD_70207 | JGI IMG/M metagenome (GOLD analysis project Ga0081455, IMG submission 70207) | Tabebuia heterophylla rhizosphere microbial communities from the University of Puerto Rico - S3T2R1 | ecosystem: Host-associated > Plants > Roots > Rhizosphere ...
TTTGAAGGAGCCAGAACGGGTGTCCCATCAATCGCGGGGGCTCAGGGATACACGGCCTAAGCGTGCCTTGGCGTTCACAGACGCAGCCGGGGAAGGCGTTGCGCACGCTCGCGACAGGCTCATCCCTTCTGCGTCCAGTGAGGCGCCGGGCTCACCCGCTCTGCTCCCTGAGGTCCGGAGGAACATCTCCCTATCGAAAGCCACCTGACGCTTGAGCATACAGGAGACCGCCCGGCCCAGTTGATGAGCCAGCATGCTTAGGGCTGTGCCTGTATCAGGTGTTTTCTCCAAGCGGGCCAAACGTTTCTGGCCCTGGGGGTTGTTACGTAAGAAGAGCGTGGCCGCTTCGGACAAGGCCCCCGTGAGGTGCGCGTTGCCGATTTGCTTGCCCGAGGTGCCTACGCGTTTGCCGGCGGATGCTTTTGCACACGTGACGAGGCGACAATACGACACGCAATCTTGTACCCTGAGGAAACGATCGATCTGATGTATTTCGTACCGTAGCACGAGGCTGAGGATGTTGCCCATACCGGGCACCGTTTGTCACAGGGAGAGGGTAGGGGCATCGGGTTGTTTGGCGGGTTTGACGAGGGAGAGCTCCAGGTCGCTGAGGAGCGGATCGTCATAGGTGATCAGGGCCAGGTCGACCTCGATGTTCTTTGGGACCGCCGGATCGGGCAAGCGTTCGGCGACGCCCTCACGATGGGCCTTGGAGGCGATCTTCTTGCCCATCGCGGGCAGGTTGTAGTGGCTGTTGGTCTGCTGGACATGGGCCAGGAGTTCAGCCCGTGTGCGCCTCAGGTGGGGGCGGCGCCGCAGGAGGTCACGGGTGGCACGCCTCTCAGCCGGAGAGACATAGGCTTGCGGGAGCATGCCGCCGCGCAGGAGGGCGGCAATCTTTTGGGCATCGATCGTATCATGTTTGGCCTTGCCGCCATGGATGGCTTTCATGGAGAGGGCGTGGCCCAGGACCAAGGGCATACCCTGTTCAGCACACAAGTCGGCGAGCCCGTACCAGGTGAAGAGGCACTCGACGGCGCCCACGAGACCATCACGAGAGGGCGCAATGGCCTTGAGGAACGGTTCAGGAGCGGCTTTCCTATTGCGGTGCAGCAGCATTGCCCCCTCTTGGCTCAAGAGGCAGACGTACATACTCCGGGCATGCACATCGATCCCACAGTACACGGGGTGTTGGTTGGTGTAAAATCGCCTGAGGTCTCCTCCTCTTTCGTAAGTGCCTTTTCCCAGCGCCAGCATACCACTGTGGTATGCTGAGGGGGAGGCCTCAATCATTATCAACCGCCTGCAGGCGACGCCCTCCAGTGTCCGTTCGTGCCTCGCTCCCGCTTCCGGCAGCGGCTGAGGCGCAGCGTTCGGCTTCCAGAAGTCCCTTGCTTTCTCGCATGGCTCTCGTACAATCAACCCCGAAAGGGGGAGTGTTATGGCACGTGAACGGATTACCGCAGTCGGCGAAGCCGCTGCCTTATTCTTGCCCAAAGAGGTGTTGGACAAGCTGGGCATTGCCATTGGAGATGAAGTCGAGCTGTCCCTCATCGACCGTACTCTCATGCTGCAACCGCTTGATGAGGCAGACCGTGCCCAGCAACTAGCGGCCATAACCCAGACGGTATTTGCACGACGTCAGCGTGCCTATACCGAGCTCGCGCAGGGGCCAGAATAGAGGGGGTGGCTCTGCTTTTCCTCCGTACCTATGAAGTGCTCGCTATTCAGGCACGGGCTATCGAGGAGTTTGGGGGACTGCATGGGGTGCGTGATGTCGGGGCACTGGAAGCCGCGCTGACGGCGGCGGAAAACCGGGCGTATTACGAACAGGCATCCCTCCCTACCTGTGCAGCGACGTATGCCTATCATCTGACCCAAGCCCATGCCTTCTTGGATGGCAACAAACGCCTTGCCGCAGCCGTGGCAGAAATCTTTCTCGAACTGAATGGGGCAGAATTGCGGACAACTGATGAGGAAATTGTCGCAGTGTTTTTGGCGATTGCGGCAGGGGAGGTCTCGCGCCAAGACGTCGAGCAGTGGTTTGCGCAGCGGGTTGTCTTCAAACAGGCCCCCTCTGCCGAGGGGCCATAAGCATTGCCAAGCAAGGAGGGGTAGCCATACCCAGCCGAACAAGCCAGTGGAGCGGACGGCCCACAGCGCAGGCTCTTCGTCAATGCGTATGTCAGTGCCTGTGGGCCGCCGCTCACCGGGAGCGTTCGGCAGTGAAACTCAGCAGCATCTGTCTATCACCGCCAGTTGTCCAAATTTGACCGTATCTGGTCTGTATTGGTCTCAAAATCGTCAGGATTTGGTCAAGATTGGCTACCGTCGGTGGTATATACTGGACAGCGAGATGGAGGTTTTGCATCACGCGGGTCATGACAGGCACTGATGCGCGATTTAGACCATTGCGCAGGTACATGACCTTTGGGCGGATAGGACATGCACCCATTAGAAGGCTCCTGTCAAGAGGCCATACTCCCCCTGTCACTACTTTTGACACCTTTTTTCCGTGGCGTGCCGCTTGGCAAACTCCGCCCCGACTTGTCGCCACAGACGCATCCCTGTTTTCTTTCATGTGGTGTCGGCTGTGTAGGCGCCGCACCATCCACCCATCAGGATCAAGGCTGCTTGACGTCGCGCTGGCCAGCCAGACGTCCGCCCCTGGCACCTGTCGTGCCCCAGAAAACCGTCGGTTCCCTGCCGTGTCCCCTCGTGTCCCGCTCACAAATGCCATGGCTCCCTTGTGGGGCCCGTTTCCCTCTAGCGCACGGCAGCGGCGTCGCCAGACTCATCAAGCCAGTGAGAGGCCCTCTGTCATGGGGTGAGGTCAGGACGCATCAAACGCCTGGTTGCAAACCCTATTGCCTCCCCGTCTCTCCCCCCAACCCAACTGGTGGCTCACCCTCAGCCAAAGGCGTTATGGCCCTCACAGGGCACGAGGTCGCGCCTTATGTAGTAGCATGCCCGTGCCAGTGTATGGGCCACCGCCTTCCGCGCCATCCTCAGGTGCCTCTTGGCCTGTTGCCGTTGGTAACACCCCTGCACGCTCGGGCTGAACCGGATAGCAAACTGGGCCGCCTCCCTAGAGGCCCATGCGAGATATGGGGGGCCATGGTTGACGTTGCCTTGCCCTTTCCGCTTGCCGTTACTGATTTGCGTGCTCCCCCCACACCGACAGTCCGAGGCGTCGTGGCCCACGGGAGGGAAGCGGCCGCTATCGCCCGTTTCTAGGCCGAGCGTCTGCGCCACAATCGTCCCCATGCCATCGACCGTCAAGAGCGGCTCGTAGGCAGGCGTGTGCTTCAGACGCCTACTGACAGCCTTTTCCAGGGTTTTGATCGGTTGCCCCAGGCAGGGCACCATGGCCAGACTGCTGGGGACGGCCAGAACGTGATCAGGCTCCAGCCGCAGGCGCTCGCCCTCCGCCAGGGGCAAGGCGGGCATCCGCTTGGCCCGGAGGCGTATGCCCGTATGCCGCACGAGGATGTTGTGCAGACTGCGCACGTTCGCGGTCTGCTGGCGCACCAAGTGAGCACGTTGGCGTAAGACATCCCGCACGGCCCGCTCGGCTTTGGGGTAGATGTAGCCCTCGGGCAACACGCCCAAGCGTAACCCGTGGGCCAACCAGTGCGCGTCAGAATAGTCATCGGTATACTTGCGACCATTGTATTGTTGCATCGCTGCTGGGTTGGCGAGATGCACCCGGGAGCCTGCTTCCATCAATCCGTCGACAAGCCAGTACCAGGTGGAGGGCGATGCGACGACCACGCCCGTGATGTCTGCCTGATACGGAGCTCATTGCTCCAGAATGGCGGGCAGATGATTGGCGAAGCGTCGGTGCTAGAGCACCTGGTCCTGCTCATTGAGGAACACGACCACACGGTTGTTTGCATGCAGATCGATCCCGCCGTAGAGTGGCATCCCTGGCTCCTCCTCGGCTTCTCAGGTGGTGCATCGGCTCTGCAACCTTACTGGAGCGCTCGATTGAGGAGCCTTCTAGATGATTATCAAACGGTCTTTTAGTCCCCCCCCCGCCGGTGGCCGCCGCTCCAGCATCCCGCGCCGGCCGCCCCACCGTGCGCACGGCTCTTCCGTGCCGCCCAGAGCGCTGCGGCTGCCTCGCCAGAACAGCCCGGAGCCAGGCGGAGCACGGCGCTGCGTGGCGTTGGCTGGTGCTGGACAGGCGCTGCAGGATGGGGGAGGGCCACTGTCAAGGCCGGTCAGCTCCTGGTCGGTCCAGAGACCGTCCGCCGCCTGGGCAATGGCTATCATGTGGAACGACTCGGCTACGAACATCTGAAAAACCTCGCCCAGGCTGTGGACATTTACTATGTCTTGGGCCCTGTGTGATGCCAGACTGCATTATCGTCTACTTGCATAGAGAGGAGAGCCTGCTCATACCCCACTCCCTGGGTTTGCACGCGCAATCAGTAACGAATTTTTTGAACCTACATGGAGAAGTACTGATACAGGGCAGTACCGCCCATCTTCTGTTCCCATACTGCCTTAAAGCGCGCATCTTGCTCTGCTGTGAAGTGATTCTTCCAGTCCCCCACTATGCCTTTCCGCAGGAAGCGGGCAATGGAGAAATCCATCATGGGGTTCCCTGCGCGATTGGTGAACGGGTTCGCACTCATGCTCTCAAATGACGCATAGTCTGCGATAGCCGCCACGGCCTGCGGGGACAGGTGCCTGCCTAAAAATGTCCCGAGCCGGCGAATGTGGGTGGCCAAGTCCTGCTGCATGTCCTCGTAGTGCAGCACCAGCACATTGTTGGCGCTCTCTTGGATGTTGGCCCACCACCCCAACGTATGCTCAAACCAGCTCCCATAGATCACGTGGCCGTTGAGGAAACACTCGAAAAAGTCGTCCCAGGTGCCTTGATATTGACCAAGGGCTTTGTGAGAACGGTGGTGATGATAAAAAGAGACCGCGACATCTTTGGGATTGCGTACGACATACACCCGTTTGCAATGGCGCTCTAAGACCGTTTGGGGGTACAGCCGGCACGGTACGTGTGTGGGGATGACACGGGGCGAGAGGAGGGCTTTCCAGGTGGTGATACGCTCCGACACGCCAGCCGCACTGCCGATCTCGATGGGGAGGAATTTTAGGATCTTGCCCTCACTTTGGGCGTGTTGCAACGCCGCAATGTTACCCTCGTAGAGGACGGCATAGAGCACCTCATAGGTCCAGGCGGTCCCCGATCGGGGATATGAACTTAACCAGACATCGTCGACCCGATAGTCAAAGTCGTTATAGAGGTGATCGAGAAAGTGCGAGGGCGTTCCGGCCCAGAGCTGGTCGTGATGGTCGTAGATCATTGGCAGAGATGCATACAGCGGACTGCGCTTCAAGGTGATCTCACTCATACCTCTCTCCTTAGGCGTGCAGGCATAACCAGTACGATATCTGCACGATTCTGACGCTCCCACCCGGTCAGATGGTCGTGAAGCCCCCATCAACGACCATCGAATGCCCGGTCACATAGGACGCGGCCTCAGAACACAGCCACACGGCTGCCTCCGCTATTTCCGCGGGCGTGCCCCGCCGTTTGAGGGGGGTGAGAGACAACACCATTTGTTCAGCGTCGATCCCAGCTGCCTGCATCCCCTCCACAAAGCGATCGGCCATGGGGGTATCGATCAGCCCCGGACAGATCACATTGACCCGAATATTATCGGCAGCATATTCGAGGGCGGCGGTTTTCGTCAAGCCAATGATGCCGTGTTTGGTCGCCACGTAGGGTCCAAAACGCGGGAAGCCGATCAACCCGCCAACAGAGGAGATGTTGACAATGGCTCCCCCACCATTGTGCTGCATCTGGACGATCTCCGCCTTCATACACAGCCAGACGCCCTTGAGATTGATGTCGATGATCGCATCCCAGTCGTCTTCGCGGTAGTCAGCGATGGGGACGATGCTCCCCTCGATCCCAGCATTGTTGACGGCGTAGTCTAAGCGACCGTACCTTCCCACACAGGTATTCACTAACGTGTGCACCGCGGCAGCATGCGAGACGTCCGTGCGGACAAAGAGCGCGTCGCCGCCTGCCTCCCGAATCATCTGGACGGTCTGTTCCCCTTCGTCGGCCCGTCGAGCGGCGACGACCACCTGTGCCCCTGCTCTTGCGAAGAGCACACCGGTACTCCGTCCGATGCCGGAACTGCCCCCGGTGATTAAGACCACCTTGCCTGCCATCGTGTGGGCCATATGTACTCTCCTCTCAGCGAGATTTTCATCCCGTCCCTGTTGCCTCATATGAGATCTGTCATTGGGTCAGAAGGACGCCCTGTCGGAAACGGCTGTCCCCTGCAGTGGTCTCTCTGACAGGCTACGAGGAGGATACTAGGGGTATTGTCCGCTGTCATAAAGGCATCGTAAAAATGTCGTAAAGTTGCTGTAAAAAATAGTCGACGTGGCACTGCAACTCCAGAGTATTCTCCTGCTCGCTTCCCAGCTTGTAGCCTCTGAAGCCTCTCCTGGCCGAGCTAGGCGGAGACTCCTTGCGGCTGCTCCACATCTCCAGCCAGAAGGGCCCAAAGTGAGCTGGTGCTCTAGGAGCATCGCACCTCCTGTAATTGCAGCTTAAACAGTATTTAAACACTTCCGTGGCGCCTCATCACCCAATTTAAACGCTGAGGCCATGGCCTTAAACGGGTCGCGTCGTGTATCTTCCTGGCACTCGGCTGGAGCGCATAGTTTCGTGCAGAGCCGATGGGAGGTGAGTGGCCCTACCAGTGGGGCAGCAACTATTCTAAAGTGGAGACGGTCGATCCCCATAAACGCACCGTTCATGCGCGCCGGGTGCGCACACGGAGGGCGGCCACAACCGGGGGGGTATCGGTACGCTGTGTCCCGCGCGTCTTGAGCCAGCCCCAGGCCCGGCAGCATGCCAGCCCCGTGTCGAGCCCCATCGCCGCGGCGTTGCCCGAGACAACTCGCGCCCGCAACGCGCACCACACCGCATAATCCACGCCGGGATCGGTCAGTGCTAAGCCCACGAGGTCCTGCCAATCAATCTGGGCGCGGACGGCCTCCGCCGCCTGCCGAGCGGAGAGGTTGTCCCGCAACTGCCGGAGCGTCACCAGCGCCAGCCGCCAGGGCGGGAGGCGCGGCTGGCCCGTAGCGGGCAAGAGCGCCGCGCAGTCCGCATCGTGGCAGCTGGAGCCCAGCGTATCACGGAGGGGCAGAGACGGGGTGCCTGTGGGACAGGCGGCCCGAGCCAGGCGGGCGGTGGCGTCAGGCACAGGGGCGATCGGGTACGGGCGCAGTGCCATGGCGCAGGTCCTTCTCCTGATCGGGGAGAGGCAGGGCAAAGGTCGGTGGCAGTCTGATGCCAGAGCGCACGTTCCCACCAGACCCTGCGGCTGACCCGAGTGCAAAGCGCCTCCAGAGCTTCCAATAGACTATGGATGAGTTCGCCAACAGTATCCGGTCGTTTGGCGCTGCCCCGCCAGTGGCGTCCGCCCCAGCCGCCCCGCCGGCCGCCCCACCGTGCGCACGGCTCTTCCGTGCCGCCCAGAGCGCCGCGGCTGCCTCGCCAGAGCGCCCCAGAGCCAGGCGGAGCACGGCGCTGCGTGGCGTTGGCTGGGGCTGGACAGGCGCCGCAGGATGGGGAAGGGTAGCGCGCAGGGATGCCCTGGAGTGAAGGCAGCTTGGGAAAGAGCTCCATGGCGGCGCAGCGGTACACCTCCTCTGGCATAGCACAACCCTCTGCGAGGGCACACGGGGTCACCCGGGCATTAGCGGACCTCCAGGCTCAGATGGCACAGGTGCACCAGCAGATCGTCCCCTTATAGCAGACCATCGAGGTATTACAGGCCCAAGTCGAGGCGCTCACCGCGTATTTAGCCGTGGGGCCTGCGCTCGCCCTCAGCCCCCATTCCACCACACCGGTCACCGTCGTGGCGCGCCTCGAACAGGTGTTACGGCGGGCAGGTGAGCCGCTGCACTACGAGATTCTCCGGCGCCTCACCACAGAGGAAAGGTATGTGATGCTGGGGAAAGACCCAACCGCCAATCTGATCGCCCGCCTGAGTAAGTGGCCGCAATTTGTGCGCATGGCACCGGGAACGTATACGCTGCGGGAGGGACAGGGTCGGTCGGCGGGTGGCAATTAGCCGGCACACGGCCGCCAAGCCAGCTAAACGATTGGGTCATAAAGTGTTATTCAGAATCGTAAATTCTGCTCAAGGCGTCTGCTGATCCAAAATGCATTCTGCCACCTTGATGTCTAAGGGGTTATCAATATTCACTGATCGCTCAGCAGGCATGAGATAAGCTAGTGTTTTTTTCCCCCAGAGTGACGTCTGCTCTAGCAAGACTGTACGCCGTACACAGTACACGGCTCCATTCAGAGAGTAGACTGGCTCCAACTGTTGTCGGCGCAGCCTTTCGTGCCATTGGTCAGGGAGGAATGCCTTCATTACGCCGTCACATACCACCATCATCTTTACAGGATGGGGCTCATCCACCTGTGCTACACTAATGACTGCATCAGCATCCGATCCCTGCAGTAAGGTGATGGCAGCATCGATGTCTTGTGAGAGGCGCAGCGGTGCAGTCGGTTGCAGGAGACACACACCATCATATGTCTTACCTTCTTCCTCCTCCACACATTGGAGCGCATGTTGCACGACGGCGACCGAACTTGCGTCATCGGTAGCAAACTCGGCCGGCCGCACGAATGGCACTTCGAGGCCCAGTTGCTGCCCTACAGCGATGATTTCCTCATTGTCACTTGAGAGGATGGTACGTGTTAACCAACGACTTTGCTGCGCAGCTCTTGCCGTATAGTACAAGAGCGGCTTTCCAGCTAAGAGAGCCAGGTTCTTACGTGGGATACCTTTGGAACCGCCACGCGCAGGTATGATGCCTAAGATACGCATCGCCAGAACCCCTTCTCGAAAATGTCCGTTGATCATCTATCAAAATCAACTTCCTCGGCTTGAGTGGTACAATCTCAAGCCAGTGATGTTGCCAAGGTTATGTTGTCACTCATTAGGTCTACCACTCCACCCAATTGAGAGGCTTGCACTGAGCGGTAGCATCCACCACGGGATGCGATGATCTATAAGACAATCTACATGCTACATGTTCGCCTATATATTCGTCTAATAGGAAATAACGTCACAATACATAGAAAAAAGCGAAGGATAAAATTTTCGTATCCAATCTGGTGTTAGACATACTGTCTGCTCCTTTTTTGCCTCCTGTTGTAGCACGTAACCTCTTAGCTGGCCCTACAGAATTGGAGCTGTGATAGAACCTCATTTGGAGGCAGTCTGAGCGTCTTGGATTGCCCCTCTTGTATTTGGCGCTGGCAATCCGTCATGAAAATGACCCGTAAAACGGTGATACTGCCTCAATAAGCCAGAAATAATGCCGGTTCCTGTTAGAGTGGGAAACCTCACCAGATCATAAGCGTGCCGTTACTGGTTCAGGGACAGGGGCAAACCAAACAAGGCCTCAAAGCGTCCGTTGACCCAAGCGAGCCCGGGGGCAAGAGATGGTTGGACCCGTCCTCACCCCAGCGCATCCCCACCCCTTTGCAGCGCTGCTGGATGAGCCATTTGCACGCACTCTCCACCATCCCAGAGTCTAAAAAGAGCGTTTTTCTGGTGCCTGGGGCGTGATCAGGTGGCCCTTGCACAGGAGCAGAGCCTCCAAGGCGGGGGCTAGGAGCCTGTCAGAAAAAGAGCCAGTATACCAGTCGAGAGTTGCCGTGAGTCGAGTGCAGGGCGATCATGCCTCCTCCTTGCTCTTGAGCCTTTTGGCATGCAGACCCGCGGAGACCCCTGATGCGTGAGCCCGACCGGAAACCGTCTCGGCCCTGGGAGCCCCAGCGCTACCGGCATGAGGCTTAGAGCCCCCACGCCACGCGGTCCGCAGGCGATCGGGTTTTCTTTGGGCTGGATACGGGACCCCGGCTGGATGTGAGCCGTGTCTCTACGCCCTAGGAGGCGTAGCTGGGTAGCTTGACGAGAAAGGGAGAGTTCTGCGAGTATGGCCTATCGCTATGCCAGGGGCGTTAAAAGGGCGGTGCTAATGGGTATTGAGTGAAGTAAAAAGAACTTGGGATAACCCTACAACCTCACTTTAGTGCTTCGACCAATTGGCACGCTGCGGCAAGGGGACCTCTATGGCACACTTTACCATTCGTCCTGTGCACACCAAAGCTGATGAGAAAAAGTTCCTCGCGTTTCCCTATACCTTCTACCAAGCGGATCCCTATTGGGTGGCGCCGTTGCGCCTGGAGAGAAAAAAGCTCATTGACCGCCAGCACAACCCGTTTTACCAACACGCACAGCTGGAATTATATCTAGCGGAGCGGGAGGGCCAAGTGCTCGGCCGGATCGGGGCCATTGTGAATGCACGTCATAACCACACGCATCAGGATAAGGTGGGGTTCTTTGGCTTTTTTGAGTGTGTGCCGGACCAAGCGGTGGCCAATGCGCTGTTCGACGCCGCGCAGCAGTTCTTGCACGCGCACGGCATGGAGGCCATGCGCGGGCCCGCCAATCCCTCGGTCAATGACGAGTATGGAGTGCTCGTCGACGGCTTTCAGGCGAGTCCGGCGGTCTTGATGCCGTACAATCCCCCCTATTATAGCGCGTTAATGGAATGCTATGGCTTCCAGAAAGCGAAAGATTTATACGCGTATCTCCTGGATCAGGAGACGGTCTATACCGACAAATTAGTCCGGGCCAGTGCGCGGGTCACCCAGCGCAACCACCTCACCTTCCGCTCGCTCAACATGCACGATTTTGCGCACGACGTGCAGCGCATCAAGGCTGTCTATAATGCCGCGTGGCACGAGAACTGGGGGGCGGTGGCCATGACTGACGCTGAATTTGACGCGCTCACCACCGATCTGAAAAAGATCGTCGACCCCGAGTTGGTGATTCTGGCGGAAGCCCACGGCCAGACAATCGGTTTTGCTCTCTCGCTTCCCGATATTAATCAGGCGTTGAAGTATAACAAGCGCGGTGGATTGCTGGGCGGTGTGTGGCATCTGTACACCAAGAAAGCCCAGATCAATCGCTGCCGTATCCTGGTGCTCGGCGTCCTCCCGGCGTACCAAAAAACGGGAGCGGCCGGGGTGCTCTTTTTTGAGACTGCAACGCGTGCGAAGCGCCTGGGCTACAGGTACGGGGAGGCCAGCTGGATATTGGAAGATAATGTCATGATGAATCGCGCTGCCGAAGTCATGCGAGGGCACAAATACAAAACCTACCGGATTTATCAGAAAGCGATCGAGGGTCTCACATAGGGACGTCGATGCCCGCCCCTAGGGGCTGCAGGGTGAGCGCCTGACAATGGACGGGGGCGGGGGCTTCCCGCGACGACGTGTCCGCGTCTGTCCCCAGGCACATGTCCCCAGCCCCCGATTTGCGCTGCTCCCCATCTCCTTCTCTCCTTGCTCCCGACCGGCCTGACCACACTTCGTCCGAAACTCGTTATGGACAAAGATACATGAGCCTGGGCAGAAATGTAGGCTTGGGTCGATACCCTTCCACGTTGCTTCACGAACAAAATTTCATAATTCCTATTGGAAAGCCATCCAAACATGACACTCCATTCGTAGACAGACATGAGTGCTGAGAGGATCGGCCGACGCATCAGGGCTACGGTGCTGGGGAACAGGACTGTCTGAGGATATGGACCTGGGCCTCGATCCTGATGTCGGCCACCTCGCAGACAGGTCGACCCCGTCATGGCGTGACGCAGGGTGTGCTGCTCGAACTGGGCCGTGGGCAGGGGGTAACAAAGGTTACAGAGACGCTGTGACCTGGCTCATATCACAGGGCGCCCCTCGGCGGGTCTTGTTACCCCCAACACGCCAAGCGCAGCCATGCTGATAGCACAGGCCGTGTTCCGGAGCACCGGAGAAAGGAGGCGCTCGAAGAGGCTGGGGTCCTGCGGAGTCGCCCACGTGGTGGCTGCCAGGATCGCAGCCTGGACATGAAACAGACTTCGGTGAGAACGCAACGTCCTAGGTAGCAACAGTATGTGAAAACAACAAGGAGGGTTCTTACTATGCGCAGTCAATGGCACAAACACTTCGCCATTGCGGTGGCCATACTCCTCGCGCTCCTCGTCGGCGCGCCCCTGGCGCAGGCGCTGGGCACCGTCGATCTTGACGAGCTCGTGTTCTTCTCCAATCGGCGGGTGTTTGGACTCACCAGTGATCAGCGGCTGGTGCGCTTCCGCCTGATCTTTCCCCAGCTCGAACAGGACATCGGCGCGGTGAGTGGCCTCCAGTACCCTGACGCGTTCCTGGTCGGCATCGATTTCCGGGTGCAGGATGGGCAACTGTACGGCGTGGGCAATGGGGGCGGCGTGTATACGATCGACACAGCCAATGCCCAGGCAAGCCTCGTTAACCGGCTGACCGTGGCCCTGGACGGCACCTTCTTTGGGGTCGACTTTAACCCGGCAGCCGACCGGCTACGGATCGTCAGCGATACCGGCCAGAACCTGTCGCACAACGTGAACGCGGGGGGGACGACGACCGCGCAAGGCACGCTGACCTACACGCCGCCTCCCGCCGCGCCGGTCGCCGCGCTGGGGATCACCGCTGCCGCCTATACGAACAACGACCTGAGTACCAACACGGCCACGACGCTTTTTGACATCGACACGACTCTGGACCAGGTGGCGATCCAATCCCCTCCCGGGAACGGCATCCTCGTGGCCACGGGGAAGCTCGGGGTGGACGCCGCGCCTCAGGCCGGCTTCGACATCGCGAGCCGCCTCATCAATGGCGTGACCGTGCTGAATGGGGGGTTCGCCGCGCTGGTTGTGAACAGCACATATGGTTTCTACCATATCAACACGTCGACCGGGCAAGCGACGCTCATTAATAACTTCAAGGTGCCGGTGGTTGACATCGCGGTCGCGTTGGGCCAGTAGTATACCCTGGGCGGGTGCTGCCGACGCGTGCGCCCGCCTCCTCACCAGTGCATACGCCGCCGCCTCCAGAGCCATGGCGTATGCACTGACAAAGGCGATAGCGCTTTGGCGTACGTCATGGCTCCGACATGTCCCACCCATTGTAGCTGCGAGGTGATTCCGTCCGCATACTGTCGCAGCGCGGGTGAAGCTCAAGTGCCGGGCGGCAGCCTCAAAGGCACGCAAAGCCACTAATGGTGGCAGACGATGCCGTGTCCCTCTCATGTGAATTTCTCTCACACACCATGCGAAAAATACTCTTTTGTCATCGAGGCCCAGCAGGATTTATATTTACGCATGCTCCTGCTGTCACCCTGATTATAATGGAGAACCGCAACGCCGGCGCTTTGACAAGGCATAGGCTCAGGGAAAGGGACAGAGACTTATGATGCACCATCGGCCACAGACCACCCAGGGGGCTGTGCCCGTCACCCAGCTTCCGGCCCTCTATCATCGATGGAAGTGGCGGATTTTAGTGGTCTATGCCAGCTTTTATCTATTCCAATATGTGGGACGGTTTCACCTCTCTCAGGTCGCTCCCCTGGTGATGCAGGATCTGGCCATCGATCATCACACCCTGGGGTGGATCACGGCCCTGCTGTACTGGGGCTTCATGGCTGGTGACCTGGTACACGGGCGTCTGGGCGAGATCTACGGCCTGCGCCTGTGGGTGCTGCTGGGTGCCCTGCTCACCACCGCGTGTAACTGGCTGGCGAGTCTGAGCGTCTCAGCTGTCACTCTAGCTATCTTGTGGTGCATCAATGGTTTTGTCAATGCGGCCTGTTGGAGTCCTGGCATCAGTCTGCTAGCGCAGTGGTGGCCGCGGCGTGAGCGTGGTCAGGCGCTCGGCATCGTCGGTATGGCGGCTGGGGCAGCGATGCTAGTGATGTGGTTGGTCAGCGGCTGGGTCGGAGAGCAGTTTGGCTGGCGTGCGGCATTTCGTTATCCACCCCTCCTCATTGCCCTCACCGGGGTGATCTATTACGCCCTGGTGCGGGATCGTCCCAGTGACGTCGGACTGCCGGAGTATGTCGAAGATGACCACCTGTCGCATACCGCCGAAGCCACCGGGGCCGCTCATCTGCACGGCTTTGGCCCTTATAAACGCCTGCTCGCGAACCCGCAGTTCGTGCTCGCGTGCCAGGTGAAAGGGTTGGAAAATGTCGTGCGCTACGGGCTGGTGACCTGGATACCACTCTACTACTTTGAGGCAGCCGGCTTGCAGCTCAAGGCCACCATCCTGTTCACCCTGGCGCTGCCCATCGGTTATGTGCTTGCCCCACTCTGTGCTGGCGTCATTTCGGACCGTCTCTTGCGGAGCGCGCGCCGTCCCATGGTGTTACTCTCAGCGGCGGTGAGTGCTTTAGCGCTGCTTGGTATTGCGCTTCTGCCCCCAAGCCAGGTATACATGGGGGCGGCGCTACTCTTCATTGGCAGCTTTGCCATGAGCCTCTCGCCCATGGCGGCCGTGGCGGTGGACATTGCTGGGCGCCATATGGCCGGTACGGCCTCTGGTCTCCTCGATGCGCATGGCTACTTCTATGCCGGCTTACAATCCGTTGTCTTTGGCGTGCTACTGAACATGAGCGGCAGCCCCTGGCCTCTGGTATTCTTGCTCATGGCCGGCACGCGCGTCTTGTGTGGCATTCTTATCTTTTTTGTGAAAGCCTGACCATGTTCATCAAACTAGACGGCTCTGGCGTCCTCTCACAGCAGATCTACCACGCCTTGCGTCGCGCCATTCTGGCCGGACAGCTCGCAGCGGGGACACGCTTACCAGCCACGCGGGTCCTGGCGCACGAACTCGGCGTGTCGCGCAATACGGTCTTACTCGCCTACGACCAGCTTCTGGCTGAGGGCTATACGGTTGGGCAGACAGGCTCAGGCACCTATGTCGCCACGGCCCTCCCGGACGTGACGCTGACTCCCCCTGAGGCGCGTGTCCGGGCCGTGAGTGCGAGTGAGGGCACTACCCTGCATCTGTCCGCCTACGGTCGGCGTGTGGTGCAGAATACTTCTTTACCGACGCCGAGTGCGGTGCCCCATTGTCAGCCCGTGCACTATGATTTTCGCTATGGCTTGCCCGATGGAGCGGCGTTTCCGCATGAGACCTGGCGGCGCTTGCTGGCGCGTTGGGCGCGTGCCGTCTCGGTGCAGGAATTACACTATGGACCACCGGAGGGCTACGCACCACTGCGCCAGGCTATCGCCAGCTACCTGCAGCGGGCGCGTGCCGTGGTGTGTGAGCCGGAGCAGATCATTGTGGTCAATGGCTCGCAACAGGCGCTCGACCTGACTGCCCGCGTGCTGCTCGATGCGGGAGATCGGGTCCTGATCGAGGAGCCGCACTACCAGGGGGCCCGCCAGGTCTTTCTGGCCGCTGGCGCACACCTCATAACGGTCCCTATCGACGCTGAAGGGCTGGTCACCACGGCACTGCCAGAGGCGGCAGCAGCGGCCCGTCTGGTGTATGTCACCCCGTCGCACCAGTTTCCCACCGGGGCGATTATGTCCCTCGTGCGCCGCCTGGCGCTGCTGCAGTGGGCCGAGACGGCTGAGGCGTATGTTCTTGAAGACGATTACGACAGCGAGTTTCGTTATGCCGGGCGACCGGTTGAGGCCGTGCAGGGTCTCGACCGGAGTGGGCGAGTCATCTACGTCGGCACCTTCTCTAAAGTGCTTTTTCCAGCCCTGCGCCTCGGGTATCTGGTCTTACCACCGCCTCTAGTCCCGCTCTTTACGACAGCCAAATGGCTGGCTGACCGTCATACGTCCACGCTCGAGCAGGCTGTCCTCACTGACTTCATTCACGAGGGCCATTTCGAGCATCATCTGCGCCGTGCACGGACCCGGAATGCCGCCCGTCGGGCCGCGCTCCTGGAGGCACTGGACACATATCTGGGCACGCGTGTTGAGGTGTCGGGGGCCAACGCTGGCGTGCACCTGCTGGTCTGGCTCCAGGATGTGGCACCCCGACAACTCAGCGCCTTGATCGATTGTGCAGCACGGGTAGGGGTAGGACTGTACCCCGTAGCGCCCTATTATCTCATACCTCCGCCGCGCGCCGGCTTACTCCTCGGCTATGCCGCGCTTACTGAGGAGGAAATCCGTGCTGGGGTGCAACGCCTGGCCGCGGTGCTGGACCACGGGGAGTGGCGCTCCGCCACAGAATATCAGAAGGACGGACGATGACAGCCAGTCAGCTAGCCGCGACACGTGTTGTGGGAGGTGTTAGCGTCGCTCCTGCCATGCCAGGGGATGTGTGGGCCATCCTCGACCTCGTCGGCATGGTGCACTTGCCACCTGAGGGCATCGCTGAGACTATGGAGTATTTTTGGGTCGCCAGGGTGGGCGAGCGTATTGTTGGTACCGTCGGACTCGAAGTCTACAACGACATGGCATTGCTGCGTTCTCTGGCAGTAACTCCGGCGTGCCAACACGCTGGCCTGGGCCGCGCCCTCACCGAGACGGCGTTGTCGTACCTCACCACCCGCCAGTTCCGTGCTGTGTACCTGTTGACGACCACGGCAGAGGCGTTTTTTGCCCGCCATGGCTTTGGCTTTGTAGAGCGCGATGCAGTGCCGGCCAGCGTGCAACAGTCGGTAGAGTTCCAGGGGGTTTGACCCACGACAGCCGCCTGTATGGCGCGCATGTTCACGTATCCCTCCCCCACGCCAGAAGCGGAGCTGCAGGTCAGGGCAGCACGCTTTACCGACCTGCCTCTGATTCAGGACATCCACAATCAGGGAATCATCGACCGCGTTGCCACTCTGGACACCGAACTGCGGACCATGGCCGATGCGCAGCTCTGGTTCAAGCGGCACGGTCCACGCCACCCAGTGCTGGTGGCAGAAGCTGGTGGCAGTATTGTTGGGTGGGCCTCGCTCAACACGTTTAACGTCCGGCCGGCCTACCAATACGTGGCTGACCTGTCCATCTACCTGGCACGGCCCTGGCGTGGCAAGGGGCTGGGCGCACGTCTGCTGTCACCACTTATATCGCTGGCCCGTGAACTGGGTTATCATAAAATCGTCCTCTCGGCTTTCCCGACCAATACTGCTGGCATGCGCCTCTATGCACGACAGGGATTTACCACAGTGGGTATCTACAAAGAGATGGGGCTCCTGGATGGCCGCTGGGTGGATACGATCATCATGGAGAAGCTGCTTTGATATCCTCCCTGGACTGAAGTCCGGGGCTCTAGACCTTCTGTACATAGAACTGGGAGGGATATGTCCATGTTGTTGTCGGTAACTGAACATATCGCCAAGAGCGCCAGGCATACCACTTTCTATCTGGCCTGCGGCGGCGCCCACCGGCCTGTGATTATCTTTGTGCATGGCTGGCCAGAACTTTCCATCAGCTGGCGGCACCAGTTGCCGTGTTTCGCCAGCCTCGGTTTTCGTGCCATCGCCCCGGACATGCGCGGCTATGGCCGCTCAAGCGTCTATCATAACCATGCAGATTATGCGCTTGAGCACATCGTCCAGGACATGCTCGAACTGCTCGATGCCCTGGGACAGGAAAAGGTGGTCTGGATTGGGCATGACTGGGGAAGCCCGGTGGTCTGGAGCCTGGCGAGCCATCATCCGGACCGCTGCCATGCCGTGGCGAACCTCTGTGTGCCCTATTTCGCCAAGGGCTTTATCCCGGCCAATTTCCTGCCCCTAGTGGACCGCAATGTCTATCCAGAGGCAGAGTTCCCCGCCGGGCAATGGGAGTACCAACTGTTTTATCAGGAACATTTTGACCAGGCGCGGACGGTCTTCGAGGCCAATGTGCGCAACACCATCAAGGCCTTGTTCCGGAAGGGAAACTCTACGGGCAAGGGCAAGCCGTCGCGTACTGCCATAGTGCGCCAGACTGGTGGCTGGTTCGGCGGCGCCCGCGAGGCCCCGGACCTGCCGCTGGATACGGATGTGCTGAACGAGGAGGAACTGCACAAATATGTGGCGGCGCTGGAACGCACTGGCTTTTTCGGCCCTGATTCTTATTACATGAACCACGAACGCAACGCCGCCTATGCCACGCAGGCACAGAACGGCGGCAAGCTCGACATGCCGGTGCTGTTCCTGCACGGCGACTATGACTACACCTGCGAGACGGTGGTGTCCCACCTGGCGGAGCCGATGCGGCAGGATTGCTCCAACCTGTCGGAAGTCATTATCCAGTCAGGGCATTGGATGGCCCAGGAGAAGCCGGTCGAGGTGAACGCCGCCATCGCGAAATGGCTGGCGACTACGTTGCCCGCACTCTGGCTGATCTAGGCGGCCTCGGTGGTGCCTTATGCGTTTCGTCAGCGCTTATGATCCTTTAGCAGCGTCACAGCGGGAGAGCCAATGATGGATGCAACTCCTGTCACCCTACAGGCCGTTGATCGTCTGGAGATCACTGTCCTGGTGGATAATAGTATCGACGTCTTTCTCCCCGGTACTGAGGAAGTGCAGCGGGCACCGTTGCCAGCAGAGCTGCCCTGGGGAGAGCGGCAAGCCCTGATCGCCGAGCACGGCTATGCGGCGCTAGTGCGCGTCCAGGCAGGCGAGCGCTCTGCCACCCTGCTCTTCGATGCTGGCATCAGTACACACGGCCTCACGCACAATATGGACGTGCTGGAGGTGCGTCCGCTCGACGTCCACAGTATCATCTTGAGTCATGGGCATGCGGACCATACACAGGGCCTGGTGGGCTTGCTCAAGCGGGTAGGCCAGCGGCGTATGCCCATCCTCCTGCATCCCGATGCGTTTTTAAACCGCAAGGTGATCTTTCCCGACGGGCACGAGGCCACCACCCCTGCTCCCAACCGACGCCTGCTTGAACAGGAAGGCGTAGAGTTCATCGAAGCACGTGGTCCGTCCTATCTCGTGGAAGGGCTGGTCCTCGTCACTGGCCAAATCCATCGCAGCACGGACTTCGAACAGGGCTTCCCAATTCACTATGCGGAAATCAACGGTACCTGGCAGCCCGATCCGCTTATCCATGATGACCAGGCCCTCGTGGTGCATGTGCGTGACAAGGGCCTGGTGGTGCTGACGGGTTGCGGTCATGCGGGTGTGATCAATACCCTTCGGTACGCACGGGCACTCACAGGGATTGAGACGATCTACGCGTTGCTCGGTGGCCTGCATCTCACTGGCCGCCTCTTTGAACCGATCATTCCTCCAACCGTTGCCGCACTTAAAGCCATGGCGCCACACCTCATCATGCCTGGGCACTGTACAGGATGGAAAGCCACACACCAACTGGCGCGGGAACTCGCCGACGCGTATGTGCCGAGCAGCGTTGGCACGCGGCTCGTGATCACGGGTGAGGCTGGAAGCTGAGGAGCGTATAAGAGGTGCGCTCATCTGGCACAGCACGAAGGAGGAATGTATGCAGAAAACCTATACCGCCATTATCAAGCAGTCAGGGCCGTAGTGGATTGGCTGGATTGCTGAGGGCCCTCTCGGCTTTCCCGATATGACACAGCTGTAAACTCTGGCTTGGTGATCCCTCAAGAGGGGATTTGTTGCCGAGGTCGTTGCGTTGACACATCACCCACACCTCACCACATTAGCGGTAGTCCCCTGCATCAGGCGTGGCACTGGGAGGAATGCTTCTAGATCGTTTCCAGTAAAAGTCCTCTGCCGTCAATTGCCCGATGCGGACGGCCAGCATAGCCGGGGCGTGGGGAGGTAACGACCCACGAGAGGCGCGGACGTAAAAACCACGGCTGCCCTGCGGTGTAAGTCGTAGCGGTAGGAGCGACCGGAGTGGAGAGCACCCCTGCGGGCCTGCCCATCGGCGCATGCCTGCCGCCGCGACAAGGGCGCCGGGCTGAAGTCGCTGCACGGCCATGGTGGAGCGCCGCCCCGGTCCAAACGAGGGGCAGGCCGAGGGCTTGAGGGAAGAAACGGGGAAGCGCACCGCAAGCGCCACCGGGATAGGGGGCCAAGCCCGCAGGGACAGCTGCGCAGAGATAACGTCGGGAAGGTCCTTCTCCCCGCAGGGGCTGACAGCCACCTGCACAGACCTGGTGGGGAGGATGCGACCGCGGTACGAGGAGGGTGGAGGACTGGCGCCTGAGCCCGTAGGAGCCATGAAGGGGGGAATGCCCGCTGACATGGTGCGTGACATCATGGCGTGCAAGGTCACACCTGGGTACGTGCACAGGGGCTCTGGGCCCTTGGCAGCTCCAGGAGTAGCCGGACATCGTAGAGCCGGGGAACAATGGCGCACCTGTGGAAGCAAACCATAGCGGGTAGGGGGTATGTGAGTCAGCACTTGAGCTGCGCACGGTATGGGAAGGCGCCCGCTGGGAGGCCAAGGTCAGAACCGGACTGGGGAAAGCCCACCGTCCGGGATCGCAGGGGGGCCTGCGGCAATGTTGACCATGGTGGCAGTAGGCACCCACCTCGCGTATCGAAAGAGCGAGTGCTGGAAACTCTCCACCTAAAGTTGTGCGCGCCGCAGATCTATCCCGACCTGCTGGAAGCCGCAAAAAGCGTCCAGAGGGTGTGTTATACGGACTGGAGCCGTCTTTGTCCGGTCTGAGGCGTGTTAGACAGCATGAGACCGCCTAATACGGTTTCCATCAGGAAGCTATACATAAAGAGCCTTCTGGGCAGTTGCGATCGCTTGCACGCAATAGGGAAAGCTCGTCAAGGATTGTCGAGTCGCCTGGGAATAGGTTTGGATCATCACGCCCAGAGCATCTGATAACTCCTGGATAGTTGTCATAGCGACATCGGCGAGTTTGTCTTTGAGGGCACGCCAGAGCCGTTCGATCGGATTGAGTTCGGGACTGTATGGAGGTAGAAAGACTGGGACGACATGCGACGGCCAGCGTACGGCTTGCGCTTTATGCCCAGCGCCGTTGGCGAGCACGACAACATGCAATGACTCCGGCAATGTGGCAGCGCAGCCGTCCCACCACCGTTGGCACGCACGACTGTTGAGGGACGGTAGTGCGAGAAAGCAACTCGCCCCAGTGACCGGTGCGACGGCGCCATAGAGGTAGACATTGGCGCACTGGTGCGTCACAGGGGCCACAGGTTGGACCCCACACGCGGTCATGCGACGACGCACGACGGGGAGGAACCCCAGCCGAGTTTCCTCTTGGGCAAAGACCTTGATCGGTCCGACCGACGAGCGGCTGGCAAGCTGTTGGGGAAGGAGAGGAGGGCAGGCGGGCTGCAACGGCGTCATGGCATCAGAGGTTTTTGTGCATGCGAGGGCCGGGGCCGTGTGGGTGTAGCGCGCAGTCTATACCGTACGAAGGCGTGGACACGCGCATACGATAAGGTCACGTGGTGCTCCTCGGCGAGCCAGAGGCGAATCTGCTTAGAGCCCGCCAAGCCGTGCGGGGCGTTCAGTTTTGCTTGCAGGGCCGTCAAAGCTGTCGCCGTGAGACGGCGGTGGACAGGCGGGAGGGGACGCTGAGAGCTGCGGGCGGGGTCTCAACCGCCCTCGGCATACGCGGCAAACCATGCGGCCACGCTATGGCGATGGACGCCGAGCAGCGCGGCAATCTCTTGACGCTGGCGCGCTTGTCCGCTCGCAGCCAGAGAGAAGGCATGGAGCCGTTGCCGCTTCTTGAGGTCCGGTTCGCTGTTCATACGCCGCGGCAACTCGTCGGCGCTTTCAGTCATGCGTGGCATCGCTTTTCTCCTCTCAGGTCTCCTCTGCTAAGTTAGGGGACAGAGGAGCATAGCAGAGATATGTATAACTGCTAACAGGAAACCGTATAACACGCTCCGAGCGCTCCAAAGGCGGCACAGTGCCGTATAAGACCGTCGAGAGGACGTGTTATACCACCATACGCCGTCTAGGATTCCGTATGATGGTGTTCTATGGATACTGGCAGTAATTGTATGGTACAGTGCGGTATTATACGGCGAGTGGCCGGATAATTAGAAGTTGCACTAAGCCGCTGCGCGGCAGTTTTCTTGCTGCCATTCTCTGCCCCGTCATCTCTTGCGACGTTCTCTCCTCTCCTTAGATGGATTACTGAAGCTCATTTGGCCCTCCACTCGTATGTGGCAGTCCCCCCTCATTCCGTATAGTAGCTCCGTCATGGCGCCCACTGGGGGCGCTAAGGTCTGCTCACCATGACAGGTGAAGGAGCTCCTATGACCCCGCTACGTGCCAAGATGATCCGTGATATGCAATTGCAGCGGCTGGCCCCGAAAACCCAAAAGGCCTATGTGACCGCTGTCGCTAGCTTAGCCAAGTTCTATGGCTGTGCGCCCGACCAACTCAGCCCGGCCCAAATTCGCTCGTACCTCCACCATTTACTCGTCGAACGCCGCCTGGCGTGGAGTTCCTGTAACCAGGTGGCCTGTGGGCTCAAGTTCTTCTATGTCACAACCCTCGGCTGGGATGCACTCCACCTCCACTTGCCCCCACGCACGGGACGGCGGCTCCTGCCGCACCTGATGAGTGCCGAAGAACTCCAGCGCTTGTTCACCAGCGCCACCAATCCTAGGCACCGGGTGTTACTTATGACCACCTATGCCGCTGGCCTGCGCGTCGGTGAAGTCGTGCGGCTGCAACTCACCGATATCGAAAGTGACCGCAGGTTAATCCGCGTCAATCAGGGCAAGGGACGGAAGGACCGTTACACCCTGCTGTCGGCCCGGCTCCTGGCTGAACTGCGCGCCTACTGGCAATGCTACCGCCCTTCGCCATGGCTCTTTACGGCGCACGACCGCACCAAGCCCATGTCCATTGCCAGCGCGCAGAAGATCTACTACCACACCAAGCGGGTTGCGGGGATCACGCACGGCAAAGGCATCCATACGCTGCGCCACTGCTTTGCCACGCATCTGCTCGAAGCCGGGGTGGATCTGCGGACTATTCAGCTCCTGCTCGGCCACCGGAGCATCGACACGACTACGCGATATCTGCATATCACCCGGCAGCACTTGGCCAAGGTCCACAGCCCCTTCGATCTGCTGGGCGGTCCTGACGACCTGCCCAGTGCTGCGGTGGAGTGAGGCGATGCCTCCCGTGGTGGGCTGTCCCCATACGGGGGACAGCCCGCCAGGCTCCAACCGGCCGCGGTGGGAAGTCGCCGACATTTTCCGCCTCTATGGCGACACCTACCGGCAGACCCATGGGGTCTCCGCGGCCCAGCAAAAGGTCATCGATGCCATCATCGCCTGTCGTACCGCTCAGCTCGGAGGGCATGCGGAGCGGTGTCCCCAGTGCGGCTTTGAGCGCTATGCGTATAGCTCGTGCCGGAATCGCCACTGTCCCAAATGCCAGACGTGGACCACAGCCCAGTGGGTGGAAGCGCAGCGCGCTGAGTTGCTCCCTACGCCCTCCTTCCACACCGTGTTTACCGTGCCTCATACCCTCAATACGCTCATCTTGGGGAACAAACGGCCCCTGTTGACCCTGCTATTTCGCACCGCCCGCCAGACCCTCCTCCAATTTGGCCAGCAGAGCCTGGACGGCCAGCTCGGTGCTACGATGGTTTTGCACACCTGGGACCAGACGCTCAATGCTCACTTCCACCTCCACTGTCTGGTGCCCGCTGGAGCGCTGGCTGAGGACGGCACCCGCTGGGTGCCCACCCATCCGCGCTTCCTCTTCCCTGTGCAGGCCTTGAGCACGGTCTTCCGCGCCAAGTTCCTCGCGGCCTTACAACAGGCCTACCGCAAAGAGGCATTGTGCTTCGCTCAGGAGTCTGCCTGGCGCGGGTCCCCCACCGGCTTCCCCCACCTGCTCGAGCAGCTCTATGGCCAGGCGTGGGTGGTGTACGCCAAGCCGCCGTGCGCCGGGCCAGTCCAAGTGCTCGAGTACCTGGGCCGCTATATCCACCGCGTCGCGATTGCGAATCATCGCCTCCGTGATATGCGCAATGGCCATGTGCGCTTCACGTATCGCAATCGGCGCCAAGGCCATCAGGTGCAAACCATGACGCTGGAGGCTCATGAGTTTATCCGGCGTTTTCTGCTGCATATTGTGCCCCACGGCTTCCAGCGCCTGCGGCATGTGGGCTTCCTCGCCAACCGGTGCAAGGCCCGCGCCCTGCGCCAATGTCGACACCTGCTGGGCCAGCCGACCGAGCCGCTCCCACGGGAGAAGCCAAGCGCCGTTGAATGGATGCGGCAGCGGACCGGTATCGACATTACCCAATGTCCACACTGTGGCCACGGTCCACTGGTACGAAGCCCTCTGCACCCCCTCATAGTCCTGGGGCCGAACCGAGAGGACCCCCTGGAGGTGCCGCTCTTGGACTCGTCATGACCCAGAGCTTAATGTGCCAGGTCCACATACGGAGCCACCACGAACGGGCCTCCCTGGCCCCAAAGGGAGCAGTGCGTGTCCGCGGCGTTTAGTGCCTCGCCGAGGTCGGCGGCACGCCCGATCTAGGGCTGTCCTTGTACATGTCCCAGAGGGTATTGACTCCGATTTCATGCCTCTGGGCGCCCGTCCACCGTACATGTTGGACGCTGACCAGGCCCCCCTATCGTGATACAATCCCCATAAGGACTTGTTGGTCAGTGGTGCAGCGGCTCAGTGCAACTGCGTTTTATCCCTCATGGGGGACCACGAGGGATAAAACGCTCTTCGTTAGGCCCTCGTAGCGACACCCAAGACGGGTTGCACAGGGGAATACCGATGGCAGGACTATTCGCAAATTGTGTCTAT
>Ga0081455_10001969_pt1 | contig 24600 bp, 20 predicted proteins | sample TabmetS3T2R1_FD_70207 | JGI IMG/M metagenome (GOLD analysis project Ga0081455, IMG submission 70207) | Tabebuia heterophylla rhizosphere microbial communities from the University of Puerto Rico - S3T2R1 | ecosystem: Host-associated > Plants > Roots > Rhizosphere ...
GCCGGCCGGACATCAGTCGGGCGAAGGCGCTGTTGAAATGGGAGCCGCAAGTAATGCTTGAAGATGCCCTCGCGCGGACCATCACGTACTTCAAGGCTGCCCTTGCTCAGGAGTCGGCTACATAACCTTCGCCTTCATGCCTTGACCACTCGGAAATTACCGCTGTATCCTGTTACAACTCAAGGCCACCCCAAAGGAGCACCGATTCATGTCCGAGCAGGGCAACCGGGCCGATCCTTCGCCTGAAGGTGCTTCTTCTGAAGCACCCACAGAAGCACCACTACAGTCGATTCCCGAGTATGTCGAATCGCTCGTCACCCGGGCGCGACAGGCGGCCAATCGTTTGGCAACTCTGTCCACATCGGTGAAGAATCAAGCCCTCCTCGCCATGGCCGATGCATTGGATGCCCAGTCGGAGGTGCTGCTCGCTGCCAACAACGAGGATATCGAGTCGTTTGGTACAGCTCCGGATAAAAAGGCCATGGCCGACCGACTTCGGCTCACGGAAGAACGGATTGCTGAGATGGCCGGCGGTATTCGAGAGGTGGCAAAATTAGCCGATCCTTTGGGTGAGATGCCGAAGATGTGGACCCGTCCGAACGGGATGCAGGTCGGCCGCGTGCGCGTCCCGATCGGGGTCATCGGAATTATTTATGAGTCACGGCCGAACGTGACCGCGGACTCGGCGGCCTTATGTCTCAAGTCCGGTAACGCCTGTGTTCTGCGGGGCGGCAGTGAGGCGATTCACTCGAACACCGCTATTGCCAAGGTGCTCGCCGAAGCAGCGGAAAAATGCGGGATACCGGCCGGTGCGATCACGTTTATCGATAGACCTGACCGTGACCTCGTGCCGGTGCTCCTCAAGCAGGACCGGTGGATCGACCTTATCATCCCTCGCGGTGGTGAATCCTTGATGCGGCTTGTGTCAGAACATGCGACGATTCCCGTGATCAAGCACGACGCCGGCATCTGCCATGTCTATGTCGATGACGAGGCTGACCCTGCGGTGGCTGAGAAGATCTGTCTGAATGCCAAGATTCAGCGGCCATCGACCTGCAATGCCATGGAGACGCTCTTAGTGCATCAAAGTATTGCAAGAACCTGGTTGGCCGGACTCATTGAGAAACTGGTCTCAGCCAAGGTTGAAGTGCGCGGATGTCAGAAAACCTGTGCCTTGTCGTCCTCCGCCAAGCCTTCAAGCGACAGCGACTACGGCAAAGAGTTTCTTGATCTGGTGCTCGCCGTCAAGGTCGTGAAAAACATCGATGAAGCGATGGAGCATATTGGCCGTTACGGATCTCGTCATACGGAAGCGATCGTAACGGCGGATTACAAGAAAGCCATGCGTTTCCTTCGCGAAGTTGATGCGAGCGCGGTGTTGGTGAACGCTTCGACCAGGCTCAATGACGGCTACCAGTTCGGGTTGGGAGCCGAAATCGGCATCAGCACGTCCCGAATTCATGCGCGCGGGCCGATGGGATTGGAAGAACTAACCTGCTCCAAGTTCATCGTGTTGGGGAGCGGGCAGCTTCGCGAATAGGGCGATGCGGAACCTGCCGACCTGTACACTCACGCCGTTAAACACTGTTCGTCGAGACCCCGCTGAAATTTCGCTATGTCTGTAATGCCAGCCGACCCTGTCGTTACGGCTCTCTCGACACCTGGCCATCTGACGTTCCCCGACAATCTCCTCTTCAAAACACGGTTGGAAGCTGGAGACGGACGCATGGTCCGCCAGCCTTCGGGCCATCTGGTCTTCTATCGATCCGACGGGCGGCGGATACTGGCGACCGATCCTGCCGGCAATGCGCTGCATGAGTGCGAATGGGGAGTGGACCATAAGGGAGCGACGAGCCTCGTTCGTGCGCGAATCAAACTGGACTGGGGTACATGGGTTGGCCTGAAGCCGTGTGGGTTGGTCAACGAAACGACGTTGAATCTGGCCACGAAGCCCGGCTGGCAACGGCTCATGGCCGATGATCTCCGCGCCATGGCGGCCCAGGCCTTACGGGTACCGCTCGATGAGGTCCGATGGTTTTATCGGGATGAAGACTTGTCGATCAGCCCTACTGGATCGGCCACGATCCGGCATCGCAAAGATGCCTGGTACGTGCTCGAGGACGGAGAGTTTCATCGTGCCCGTTTCATGTCGTGCATGGGGGCAATGCATTGGGCTTCAATTGATTTCCTGCCTGTGGTCGAACTCTTCAAATCCTTGCTGCCCGGCACTGGGTCTGCAGCCTTTGAACTCATCCGCGGCCTCTATGACGACCAGAATGAGGGGCGCCGTGATCCTTTACCCCTGCGGTATCGGGGCATTCCGCCCTATCCGTCTGAAGCCGCCTTTCGCTTGTTTAAAACTTTTTTCGTCCCCCATGTGCCCCCCGGCAAGGACGCGCTGGTCTTGTTCATGGATCCCTCAAAGGCCCATCAGGTCGAATGGCTCCCATCACCAACTCCGCCTCTGCGTTATCTCGATCTTGCTGAAGGCGCCTGCCTAACCGTACAGCAAAATGAACTTATAAAGGTCACGCTTGCCGAAGATACAGCCGGGTTATCGTTCATGAATCCGAAGGGCCGACCGTTTGTTCCATGCGACCGGGCCGCCCAAGCCGTCCAAGGACGGATCATTCTCAATGATCGGGCAGCAGAGACGATGCTCCAGACAACCTTGCCTCCGGCGGTTATTGGCGATCCAGCACGGTCTGCGTCTCTGCCCATCAGTCCTGTCGACTGGCGATCGGTGTTTGTCGAAGGTATGCCGGCTATCGCACCAGACAAGGCGTACGCGGCGGTATTACTGTATCCGGACGACGACACGGCCATCGGCGAACTAGCCGCTCAGCCGTTCGTCGCCGATTATCTTGAAGACATCACGGAACAGGATCGCGACATCGGCGCTCTTTTGGCGCAGGCGAACCAGGTGTTGATTCACAACGGCGACGCCGTCATTGCCACCTGCGTTGCCTTCGATCGGCCTCGTGACTATACGGTCGTGGTTCGCGAACCGGCCTTTGCGCAAAAACAGGCGCAACAGCTCTGGACGACTTCTGCGCAACTCAGACGGTGGGATTGGCTGAAACGGATTCGATTCGTGCCGATAACTGACGTCGGACACCACGATTCCTTCCCACAGGCTTTCGATCTGGTCTATCAATGGATCCCGTTGGGGATGGAAGACCCCCTGACCGCCTCCGTCAGCGAATTGCGGCGTACGCTTCGAGCGGGGGGCTGCGCGTTTGTGACTGGTCCGGCCTCTCTCCGTCAATGCTGGAGAGTGTCGCGCTTTGAACTGATGTGGGAGGAGCCGGTCGAGCAATTGCCGACGTTTCGTATGCACCGGGCAATATTGCCCAAGGCTCGGCTAAAAGACGGACTCACGTTGTATTTTGTCAAAGCCGCTTGAATTGGACGACCGAATCGCTTGACAGTTTTGAGCCGGCCTCAGTAAGATAACGCAACCTTTAACGCTCATCCTGAGAGGTGAGCAAGGAGCGCCACATGGCTCGTCGCCTGCGGACAATCCACGACCTTCTCATCGGATGCCGGTGAGGAGGTTTTTTTATGTCTGAATCCCCCATGAGGCCCTCCACCCACTCTGGTCGACAGCAGGAACGGCTCGTGATGGAGTCCGGCGACATGGCGCGAGCCATGACGAGGATCGCCCACGAAATTCTCGAGCGGAACAAGGGCGTGAAGGATCTGGCGTTGGTCGGCATCCGCACAGGCGGCGTGCATCTGGCTCACCGGCTTGCCAGACGCATCCAAGATATCGAGGGCGTGGCCATCCCCATCGGCGAATTGGACATCACGTTGTATCGCGACGATCTGGCGCTCCGAAAAGAGCAGCCGATTTTGCGGAGAACGTCTGTCCCCTTCGACATTTCTGGCAAGATCGTGGTGCTCGTCGACGACGTCCTGTTTACCGGGCGAACGATCCGCGCCGCTATGGACGGCTTGATCGACCTGGGACGTCCGGCGGAAATCCAGTTGGCGGTTTTAGTCGATCGCGGGCACCGGCAGTTGCCCATTAAAGCGACGTACATCGGGAAAAATATTCCGACCTCACGCGAAGAAAATATTCAAGTGCTTCTGGAAGAGGCCGGGGAGGACGACCGGGTCGTCATTCTCAAAGCGTGAAGGAGATGACGCGATGAGTCTGAAACGGAAGGATCTTTTGAGTTTGGCTCCTTTGTCGGCGGAAGAAATTACACTGATTCTCCAAACCGCCGATTCGTTCAAGGAAGTGACCGGTCGCGAGATTAAGAAGGTACCCGCCTTGCGTGGCCGCACCGTCGTAAATCTGTTTTTCGAACCCAGTACGAGAACCCGAACCTCGTTCGAGCTCGCCGCCAAGCGTCTCAGCGCCGACGTCATCAATTTTTCTCCTTCGTCCAGCAGCGTCGTCAAAGGCGAAACCCTGCTCGATACGGCCCGCAACATCGAGGCGATGCAGGCGGATATCATCGTGCTTCGGCATTCCTCGGCCGGTGCAGCGGAGACCCTGGCGCGCGGAGTAAAAAGCTCGGTGATCAACGCCGGTGATGGATGGCATGAGCATCCGACCCAGGCCCTGCTCGATTTGTATACGATTCGCGAGCGCGGGTTGCCGTTCGAAGGACTCCGTGTGGCCATTGTTGGCGATGTGGCGCACAGCCGGGTCGCCCGTTCGAATATCCATGCGCTGTCGAAGCTTGGCGCCGAGGTCCGTGTCGTGGGGCCGCCGACCATGATTCCAAAGGGCATCGAAAAGCTCGGCGCGAAGGTCTTCTATAACCTCGACGAGGCTTTGTGCGGAGTGCAAGTGATCATGATGCTGCGGCTGCAGTTGGAACGGCAGGGACGCGCGCTCTTCCCGACCATACGCGAGTACGCTCGTCTCTATGGATTGACGGCGGAACGCGTCAAGCTGGCCGAGGCTGGCGCGATCGTGATGCATCCCGGTCCCATCAATCGAGGCGTGGAAATCGCTCCCGAGGTGGCGGACAGCCTGTCATCGGTGATTCTGGATCAGGTGGCCAACGGCGTCGCCGTACGAATGGGAATACTGTATCTCATGTCGGGTGCCAATTAATCGGATGACCGCGTCCGGAGGACGATAGCGCATGGCCATCGTGATACAAGGCGGGCACATTCTTGACCCGGGGCGGTTTAATGCCGTCGGCGATCTGCTGATCGATCGCGGGAAAATTGCCGCAATTGGACGACAGGTCAACGCTCCGTCCGGTGCCACGGTCTACCCTGCCAAGGGCCGGCTGGTCGTTCCAGGATTCGTCGATCTTCACGTGCATTTTCGTGAGCCTGGGTTCGAATACAAGGAGACTATCCAAAGCGGCGCGGCATCGGCAGTGGCGGGAGGATTCACGACCGTCTGTTGCATGCCCAATACGAACCCCGTGAATGACAATCAGGCCATCACCGAGTTCATGCTGGAGCGGGCGCGCACGGCGGGGCTCGCGAACGTGTTGCCGATCGGCGCGATTACCAAAGGCTCGGAAGGAAAGGAACTGGCCGAGATCGGCGACCTGCGTCGGGCGGGCTGTGTCGCTATTTCAGATGATGGGAAACCGGTGATGAACAGTCTCGTGATGCGCAGGGCAATGGAATATGCCCTGGCGTTCGACATTCCGGTCGTCGATCACTGCGAGGATCTGCATTTGGCCGAAGGCGGATGCATGAATGAAGGATTGATCTCGACGGAACTGGGATTACCGGGGATTCCGGCGGCCGCCGAAGACGTGATGGTCGCGCGCAATGTGTCGTTGGCTGAGTTGACGGGTGCCCGGCTGCATCTGGCGCATATCAGTACCGCCGGGTCGGTGCGCATGGTCCGTGAAGCCAAAACGCGCGGCATTAAAGTCACGGCGGAGGCCTGCCCGCATCACTTCACGTTGACGGAAGAAGTCGTCCGCGGCTTCAACACGCTGGCGAAAATGAATCCGCCTCTTCGCACCTGGGAGGACGTTCAGGCGATCAAGGATGGCTTGCGTGACGGTACGATCGACGTCATTGCCACGGATCATGCCCCGCATGCGACGCAGGAGAAGCAACAGGGATTTACCGAGGCTCCATTCGGGATCGTTGGCTTGGAAACGGCATTCTCTCTTACGCTCGCGTTGGTCGAGGAAGGGATTCTGTCGCTGGAATCGGCGATCGAGAAGTTGAGCACGGCTCCAGCGAGGGCGTTCGGCCTATCAAAAGGCACGCTGGCTGTCGGCGCTGATGCAGATGTGGCCATCATCGATCCGCAGGCTCAGTGGGAAATCGATCCGGGCAAATTCCGCTCAAAGAGCCGAAATACTCCCTTTGCCGGTTGGAAAGTGAAGGGTCTCGTGTTGACGACGCTCGTGGGCGGACGGGTCGTCTTTGAGGCTCCGGTGCCCGTGTGAGACGTGTCGGATGGGGAATGGTCTGCCTGTTGACTCTTGAGTTCCTGGCGCTCAGCGTGTGGGTGGGAGGTTTGATCGTCCTGGTTGGCGCCGTCATTCCGGCAGTCTTCAATACGTTTGGTGGGCAGGAATCCGGCGGATTCTTTCTGACGAAAGCATTTGAGGGATACAACCGCCTCGTCGTCGTCGCCCTGATCGTGCTCGTGTCGGCCATGGGTTATCGGCAATGGCGCGGCGAGCCAATCACCAGGGTCAGCCGCAGTGAATGGATGCTCTTGAGTGCGATGGGAGGCATTGCCGGGTTGATTATTCTCGTGCTGCATCCTCAAGCCGCGGTCTTGCAGGCCGAGGCTTTTGGTTTGAAAGATGACCAGGCCAAGAAGGCCGCCTTCGAGGCCTTTTTTCGACTGCATAAGCCGATCAGGTCTTTGTATGTTGTGAACGTGCTGTTGGGGATTTGGTTACTCGTCATCAAAGCGAAGCGATTGTTGCAGCAGGAAGGGGTTCCGGCGTGAAAAAGGCGCTGTTGGCATTGGCGGACGGGACGGTATTCGAAGGCCGCGCCCTCGGATTTGAAGGGGAAACGGTCGGCGAAGTGGTCTTCAATACGGCGATGACGGGGTATCAGGAGGTCCTGACCGATCCTTCTTATAAGGGCCAAATCATTACCATGACCTGCCCGCATATCGGTAACTACGGCGTGACGCCGGAAGACGTCGAGTCCACCCGGATCTGGGCTGAAGGCTTTGTCGTCAAGGAGGCGAGTCAACGGGACAGCAACTGGCGCAGCAAGCAAGGCCTGCACGAGTATTTAAAGATGGCGAAGATTGTCGGGATCGAAGGTTTGGACACTCGAGCGCTGACCCGCCATCTACGCGAACATGGCTCTCAGCAGGGCTGCATTTCTCAACTTCAAGATGCTCAGGGAGCCGTAAAGAAGGCCCGCCAGGCGCCAGGCATGATCGGAAGGGATCTGGCGGCAGAAGTCACCTGCCGTAAGAGCTATGATTGGATCGATGGATCAGGCGAATGGACGCCGGTACCGGAGACCAGAGTCAAGGTCAACACACGTCGTTGGAAGGTCGTGGCCTACGATTTCGGTGTGAAGCAGAATATTTTGCGCCGGCTGATCGACGTCGGCTGTGACGTGCATGTGGTGCCGGCCTCCACGACGGCTTCCCAAGTCGAAGCGTTCAAGCCCGACGGGATTTTCCTCTCGAACGGACCCGGTGATCCGGAGGCCGTTTCCTATGCGGTCGAGACAATGCGCCAGTTGATCGGCCATCGACCGATCTTCGGTATCTGCCTTGGGCATCAGATTCTTGGACTCGCGCTTGGGCTCAAGACCTATAAGCTGAAGTTTGGCCATCATGGCGCCAACCATCCGGTGATGAATCTCCGTACGAGGAAGGTGGAAATTACGTCCCAAAATCACAATTTCGCCGTGCAGATTCCCGGCCTCGGCGATTCAATTCCGGAGCGTCCGCCCATCATTGAGACCGCCTTCGGTAAGGCGGCTGTCACGCACATGAGTTTGAACGACCGGTCGATCGAAGGCTTGGCCTGTATGGATCGGCCGGTATTTTCGGTACAATATCACCCGGAAGCCTCGCCGGGGCCACACGATTCGGCCTATCTCTTTACCGAATTCGTACAGCTGATGGAGAAGTCGAATGGCTAAAAGACAGCGGATGCTCGTGCTCACGGTACTGACGTCGGTGATGCTTCAATCGGGCTGTATAACGGTGAATCTCCTCGAGCCGCCAGGACCGGTGCAGGAAGTGCAATTGGCCGGCTCGGGCGACAGCAAGGTCTTGCTGATGGACTTGTCGGGCGTGATCAGTTCGCAGGAAAAGGAGGGATTGCTGCCACAGCCCAATCTGTTGGCGACCTTCAAAGAGGAATTGACCAAGGCATCGAAGGACGACAAGGTCAAGGCGGTAGTCCTGCGGATCAACAGTCCCGGCGGCACCGTCAACGCCTCGGATATTCTCTATCACGAACTCAAGACATTTAAAGCGAACAAAAAAGTTCCCGTGATTGCATCGATGATGGACGTCGCGGCGTCCGGCGGCTACTACCTGGCCATGGCGACCGATGCGATTCTGGTCCATCCGTCGACCGTGACCGGGAGCATCGGTGTCATCATGCTCACCGTGAATGCCAGGGGACTTTTGGAAAAGGTCGGGGTAGAGGCGAATGCCATCACCTCTGGACCCCGCAAGGACATGGGCTCTCCATTCCGCATGATGACCACGGAGGAGAAAGCGATTTTTCAAAGCGTGATCGATTCGTTTTACCAACGCTTCTTGACAGTCGTCCAGGAAGGACGTCCGCAGCTGTCCGCCGATCAAATCAAAAAACTCGCCGACGGGCGCATCTATTCCGGCGAGCAGGCCAAGGCGGCCGGTTTGGTCGACGACATCGGCTACCTCGAGGAGGCGATCGAGCGGGCGAAGAAGAATGCCGGGCTCACGGAAGCCCGGATCGTGACCTACCGCAGACACGGCGAGTATCAGAACAATATTTATTCGCGCGTGCTAGGTGGCGGATCCGGACTCAGCAACTTGGCCAACATGGATCTGCTCTCCATCGTCCGAGGCGGAAGCCCGCAGTTCATGTATCTCTGGATGCCGTAGGACAATCGTGGCTCGATGGAAAGACGATAAGGCGTTGGATCCCGCACATCTCTCACAGATGCTGGATAGTCCGGTGGGGCGTCGTGCGGTCCTTGTCTGGGGCGCTCGCAGCGCCCTCGGACTCTATGCCGCAATCGGCACCGGTGGGGTCGCCGCACTTCTCGGCGCACTTTCGGGATGTTATCGCGCCCCGGGAACGGCCCGTGATCAATTGATTTTCTTCTCAGAGGAAAAGGAACTGCAGTTTGGTATGAGTGCCTATCGCGAAGTGTTACGGGAGGCCCGCCTGAGTGAGAATCCCGACATCAATGAGCAGATTCAGCGAGTGGGACGAAAAATCGCGAATGTGGCCAATAAGCCCGAATATCAGTGGGAGTTTGCTGTCATCGAAGACGAGAGAATGGTCAACGCCTTTTGTCTGCCAGGCGGGAAGGTCGCAGTGTTCACGGGCATCTTGAAGCACACCAAGACAGATGCCGGTCTCGCAACCGTGATGGGACACGAAATCGCGCATGCCTTGCAGCGTCACGGCGTCGAGCGCATGAGCCGGAGCATCATCGACCAGATCGCGCAACTTGGCGCCATCGGCGCAGCTGCTGCAGGTCATTCGAGCGGAGGTGCCATTCAGGGCCTCCTGGGCGCCTATGGCGTCAACGTGTCGCTGCCGTTCAATCGAAAACAGGAATCCGAAGCCGATTACATCGGGCTGCGGTTGATGTCCCAAGCCGGATACGATCCGCGAGAGGCAGTGCCATTCTGGGAGCGCATGAGCGGCTGTCCACGGCAGATGATTGATAAACTGTGCTTCCGGTCGCAGCACGCGATTCCTGAGTTTCTCTCGACGCACCCGTCCGACGTCACCCGCATCAATCAGTTGGAGTCCTGGATGCCGGAGGCGATGCGCTATTATCAAGCTGCCGGAGGAGCACCGACACCGGCACCCGCGCCATACAAACCGACCATCGGGCCGTTGCCCCAGGCGAGTTAGCCCTTCATGCCTAAACGTAAGGACATCCGCAGCATCTTGATGATCGGGTCGGGCCCCATCGTCATCGGTCAGGCCTGTGAGTTCGACTATTCCGGAACGCAGGCCTGCAAAGCGCTCAAAGAAGAGGGCTATCGGGTGGTGCTGATTAACAGCAACCCGGCCACCATCATGACGGATCCAGAAATGGCGGACCGAACGTATGTGGAACCGATCACACTGGACGTGGTGGAAAAGGTTATCGAACGTGAACGGCCCGACGCCTTACTGCCAACGATGGGAGGGCAAACCGCTCTCAATGCGACGATGGGTCTGGTAAAGCGGGGAACGCTGGAAAAATACGGGGTGACCCTGATCGGGGCATCTGCGGATGCCATTCACAAGGCAGAAGACCGTGACGCATTCAAACAAGCGATGCAAGGCATTGGTCTGCGTGTGCCGGAAAGCGGGACGGTGCACAGCCGTGACGAAGCCATTCGTGTCCTGGATCGTGTAGGCTTTCCCGCCATCATCAGACCTTCCTTTACCATGGGAGGCACCGGCGGCAATATCGCCTACAATCGCGAGGAGTTCGAAAAATTGATCGAGTGGGGCTTGGCCATGAGCCCGGTCGGGCAGGTTCTGATCGAACAGTCGTTGATCGGATGGAAGGAATATGAACTCGAGGTCATGCGGGATCTCAAGGACAATGTCGTCATCATCTGTCCGATCGAGAATCTTGATCCCATGGGGGTCCATACCGGGGATAGCATTACCGTCGCACCGGCCATGACCTTGACGGACAAGGAGTATCAGCGGATGCGCGATGCCGCCCTGCGCATCATCCGCGAAATTGGGGTCGAGACAGGCGGATCGAACATTCAGTTCGGCATCGACCCCGACAACGGCGAGATGGTCGTCATTGAAATGAATCCCCGTGTGTCGCGCAGTTCAGCACTGGCCTCAAAGGCGACTGGATTCCCCATCGCGAAGATCGCCGCGAAGCTGGCCGTAGGGTACACGCTGGACGAAATTACCAATGACATCACGGGAGTGACGAAAGCCTCATTCGAGCCCACCATTGATTATGTCGTGGTGAAAATCCCTCGCTTTGCGTTTCAAAAATTCAAAGGCGCCGATCCCACGCTCACTACGCAAATGAAATCGGTCGGCGAAGTCATGGCGATCGGACGGACGTTCAAAGAGTCCTTGCAGAAGGCCATCCGTTCACTCGAGCTGGATTTGAACGGGCTCGTGTCTCGGTTAGGTCTTGATCGGGGGATCCCCGAAGGGTTTGACCGGCAGGGAGCCTTGGAGCGGATTCGCCAACAGTTGCTCAATCCCATCGCGGAGCGGATTTGGCATCTGGCTGACGGCATGCGGCTGGGCATGCCCAACCAAGAACTCTTCGCCCTTACGAAAATCGACGAGTGGTTTTTGGAGCAATTGCGGGACCTCGTGACGTTCGAGCAGCGCCTGGTTGACCGGGGGGCGAAGCATCCTCCCTCCATCGACGACGCCCTGCTGTGGGAAGCCAAAGAGCTGGGTTTTTCAGACGATCGTATTGCCCTGCTCACCGGGTGGCCGGCTGCGGCGATTCGCGCGCAGCGGTCGGAGAGCGAGGCACGTTCCGTGACCTATAAACGCGTCGATACCTGTGCGGCTGAATTTGAAGCGCACACCCCCTATCTCTATTCGACGTACGGGAGTGAATGCGAGGCGCGCCCGACCGGCCGCAAGAAGGTGATCATCCTCGGCGGAGGCCCCAATCGAATCGGACAGGGCATTGAGTTTGACTATTGCTGCGTCCACGCGGCCATGGCCCTACGTGACGAGGGCATTGAGACGATCATGGTGAACTGCAATCCCGAAACGGTGAGCACGGATTACGATACCTCCGACCGGCTCTACTTTGAGCCGTTGACGGAAGAAGACGTGTTGAACATTATCCAGAAAGAGAAACCATTGGGCGTTGTCCTCCAGTTCGGGGGACAAACGCCGCTCAAACTGGCTATCCCCCTTTCGAAAGCCGGCGTCCCGATCCTGGGCACGAATCCTGACGCCATCGACCGGGCCGAGGATCGCGAGCGCTTCCGGGAACTTCTCAACGCTCTTGGACTTAAACAGGCAGATAGCGGCGTCGCGCGATCGGTTGAGGAGGCGGTGGCAATCGCCGCAAGGGTTAGCTATCCGGTGATGGTGCGGCCGTCCTATGTGCTGGGCGGACGCGCGATGCAGATCGTCTATGATGAAGCAGGGTTGCTCGGGTACATGGGATCGGCCGTCGAGGCGTCCGACAAGCACCCTGTATTGATCGACAAATATCTCTCCGACGCGATTGAAGTCGATGCCGATGCGATCTGCGACGGCCGCCGGGTGGTCGTCGCCGGTATCATGGAACATATCGAGGAAGCGGGTGTGCATTCAGGAGACTCGGCTTGTTCGCTCCCGGCCTATTCGCTCGATGAGACGGTCGTCGAAGAGATTCGTCGTCAAATGACGTCGCTGGCCTTGGAGCTTGGTGTCGTCGGTCTGATGAATGCGCAGTTTGCCGTAAAAGACAATACCGTCTACGTGCTTGAAGTGAATCCTCGAGGGTCCCGGACCGTCCCGTTTGTCAGCAAAGCGATTGGCATACCCCTCGCAAAACTGGCCATGAAAACGATGATTGGACGGACATTGGACGAACTCGGATTCTTGAACGCTCCAGCACCGGCCCATCTGTCCGTGAAAGAAGCCGTGTTTCCATTCAACAAATTTCCCGGCGTCGATGTGTTGCTCGGTCCGGAAATGAAGTCGACCGGTGAAGTGATGGGCATCGATGCGGATTTTGGGTGGGCATTCGCCAAGTCGCAGGCTGGCGCGGGGGCTACGCTCCCAAGGGGCGGCACGGCGTTTCTCAGCGTGAAAGAGAGCGATCGCCCCGCGGCGCTCGAAGTGGCGAAACATCTGCGTCGGTTGGGATTCAACATTCAGGCGACCAGCGGCACAGCCGGATATTTGCGGGAGCACGGGGTGGATGCGAGACCGGTGTTCAAAGTGACCGAAGGGCGCCCACATATCGTCGACCACATCAAGAACGGCGACGTGGCGTTAGTCGTCAATACCGTGGGCACAGCGGCCTCGCATGCCGACTCTCTGTCCATCCGCCGGGAATCCTTGAACAAGGGATTGGCCTACTTCACGACCATGCGCGGGGCGAGGGCTGCCGCCATGGGCATCGAAGCCATTCTCAAAAAGGAATTGACCATCCGCTCTCTGCAAGAGTACCACGGCACGTCGTAGCAGCGGTGCACCGATCCAGCTTTTTGAACGTTCTACGAGAGGAATGACTGTCCTATGCCGACACCGATTACCAAAAAGGGGTACGATGCGCTCAAGGCGGAGCTCGATCGCCTCAGGAAAGTCGAACGCCCGCAAGTCATCGAAGCCATCGCCGAAGCCCGGGCCCACGGGGATCTGAGTGAAAACGCCGAATATGATGCGGCCAAAGAGCGGCAGGGATTCATCGAGGCGCGCATCGCTGAACTGGAATCCAAATTGGCCGATGCCCGTGTCGTCGAGATCGCAGGGCGGAATTCCGATACCGTCGTGTTCGGCGCAACGGTGTCGGTGATCGAGCAGGAGTCTCAGGCGAAACGGCAGTACACGCTGGTCGGACAGGACGAGGCCGATATGAAGTTCAATCGGATCTCTATTCAATCTCCGGTCGGCCGAGCATTGATCGGGAAACGTGTCGGCGACTTTATCGAAGTGACCACGCCCGTCAAGGTCGTCGAATATGAAGTCATCGAGATCAGGTTTGAGGAATTCTAGCCTCAGTCATCCACGATCGTAGAAGGCGGTTCTGATGCCGCATCCCGCCTCGATCATCACCCTCCTGACCGACTTCGGAGACCGCGATTGGTTCGTGGCCAGCATGAAGGGAGTGATTCTTTCGATCAATCCCCAGGCCACGATTATCGATCTCAACCATCGCATCAGCTCCCATGATGTCCAGGATGGTGCGTATGCATGGAAGTCCTGTTACAAGTACTTCCCGGACGGCACTATCCATGTGGCGGTCGTGGATCCCGGTGTCGGCAGCGAGCGACGTCCGTTGATCGCGAAGAGCTCCCGATATTTTTTTTGCGCTCCGGACAACGGATTGCTGACCCATGTGTTCGAACAGGAAGTTGACATGGAGGTTCGCGAGATCGAGAACAAGCAATATCGGCTGGATGCTGAAGGCCATACCTTCGACGGCCGGGACGTCTTTGCGCCTGCGGCAGCATGGCTGACGAAACAGCAGCCGTTCACGTCCTACGGCCATGTGGTCTCCGATGCACACCGGTTCCCGGTGACTCAACCGCAGTGGGAACAGAGTGCGCTGGTCGGCGAGGTCGTGTACGTCGATGTCTTCGGCAATCTCATCACGAATGTCTCCTTGCGCCATGTAAAAGAGGTCCGCGAGATCACCAAACGGCCGAACCCGCTGATTAAGATTGCGGGCCATTCGATCGATGGTCTCGTGGGGTCTTACGCAGAGGGCGCGCACGACTCGGCTCGCGCGTTGATCAATAGTGATGGTCAATTGGAGATTTTTTGCAAGGAAACCAGCGCCAGCGGGCTGCTCAAGGTGAGCCGCCAGGAGCCGGTCAAACTCTCGTAGGGTCTGTGTCCAGGGTTCTACAGGTCGGCGAGGACGAGGCGGACAAGACCGGAAATGTCTTCCGTATCGGCGGAGGGAGTGACCCGATTGCTCACACGCGTGTAACCTGCTTCGATCGCAATAAGCGTGCTCCATTTCCACGACGGCTGGACGTCCCACGCCAAAATGCCTTTTCCTCCCACATTTTCATTGTCGATGAGTCGGTCGTTCGAGCGGGAACTGGCATAGTTGGCCATGGCACTGATCAAGAACCGTTGGCTCTGTTTGTAGTGCATGGCAACTGAGGCGGAGGGCCCGTCGATGCGCGTACCGGATGCGTCCTGGATCTCCTCTCGATAGGCAAGCGTCGGTGAGATCGTGAACGTGTTGAGCGGCCGGAACGAGGCGCTGAGGAGTTGCATGCGTACATTGCTCTCGGCTCCCCCTCGGAGGAGATCGCTCGTCAGGGCATACGTGGAACTCAGCCTCACGTTCCAGCGCAGGCTCTGATAAGCCACTGCGCCTTCGAGCGTGTGATTCTGCGTGCGCTGGGGGGCAATGCCTAAGGGTTCAAACATGCTTGAGAAGGAGTTGCGGGCATAGGTGAGCGTGACATCGGGCCATGAGGGTTTTGTCATTCCCATGCTCATTCGTCCGTAGGTCTGAGTCAGGCGTGGGCGCGAGGCGTCTTCCGCGACATTGTTCCAGAGCTGTCCTACGGCGCTGCGTAATGTTATCCCACTCACTTTCCATTCTCCCCACAGCTCCCGGGTGCCCTGATCCGGAGCGTTTAAAAACGCTTGACCGGCGTTTCGATAGGTGAGTCCATACTTGACTGTCCCCGTTGTTCCCATAACGCCGAGCCGGACCATTTGTCTGGAAGGATCCGTTCGGTTGTCGCCCGGCATTCTGTTGTCCAGCCAGCCGGTCCCGCCATAGCTATTGGCGATCTCTGTTTCCGTGACGAATCTACCCTTGAGCCAACTCATCTTGGCGATGAGTCCCTTGATTCGCGGACTGTCCGTTTCCGGGGAGAGATCACGGAGGCGAGTGGATAGGTACGGAGCCAGGGCAAATGTCGAAGCCACCGACGTGTCTAGGAGCGGTCCTGAGGGTTGGACATTGGTAAACGGTGTTGGTGATGGAAGAGGCTCGACCAGAAGTGCGGTCCAGCGCCGCGTGCTTGGTTCTGGTAGCTCTTCGCCGGCCCAAATGAGGGCAGGAAAACCCATCATTAACCAAACCAGCATGACTGTCAGGGAACGCTTCATCCCGACCCCCTGAAGGGCCCGTGCTATATGAAATCTAGCAGCCGGAGATTAGGCTCCAATTGATTGAAAACAGAGAGGTTTTGTCGCTTCTGAGCGAGGCGAGACAGCTGGCGAGACAGCTCTGACGAGGCAGCTCTAATGACTTAACGGCTGCGGACGGGCGCTAAGCGTGTTGCGTGACAGCGCTGATTGAGCGAGAAAGAATGCTGACCATGCGGGTCAACGTTTGGAGATTTATGGACAATGGGGGCATCAAGACAATGATGTGGCCGAGCGGGCGCAGCAGAAGTCCTCGCTTTCGGGCCTCCAGTGCCACACGATGACCGATTCGTGTTTCGAGTGGATAGGGTTCTCGTGTGGGACGGTCACGCACGAGTTCGATTCCCGCCATGAACCCTTGCTGCCGGATATCGCCGACATGCGGGAATTGATGAAGTGGCTTCAGCAGAGCAGAGAGGCGGCTGATCTTGGGCTGCAACCTTGCCAGCGTATGCTCGCTCCGAAAGATTTCCAGATTGGCCAACGCCACGGCACAGCCGAGCGGATTGCCGGTGTAGCTGTGACCGTGGAAAAACGTTTTGAACTCTTCATACTTCCCTAAGAAGGCGCTATAAATTTCCTCCGTCGTTAGCGTGGCGGCTAGCGGCAGATACCCGCCTGTCAGACCCTTGCTGAGCGCCATCAGGTCGGGCGTTACGCCTTCGCGATCACAGGCGAACATGGTTCCTGTCCGCCCGAACCCGGTGGCGACCTCATCGGCGATCAGCAACACTTCGTACTGCGAGCAGAGTTCTCTGATGCGAGTCAGGTAGCTGGGCGGCTGCGTGATCATGCCGGCGGCTGCTTGGATCAGCGGTTCGATGATAAATCCCGCAAGCTCACGTCCGTGTTCCTTTAACACACGCTCGACGGGATCGAGGCAGGCAAGGTCGCAGGCCGGATAGGTTAACGAGAGGGGACAGCGGTAGCAGTACGGAGGATCGGCGGCCCGGGTAGGAAACAGCAAGGGTTGGAATCGTGCGTGAAACAGCTCGATGTTGCCGACGCTGACCGCTCCGACGGTGTCCCCATGGTAGGCCAGTTTCAAATGAAGAAAGCGGTTTTTGGGTCCCTTCTCCGGGTGTCGCTGCTGCCAATACTGGACCGCCATTTTGAGAGCGACTTCGACCGCTGTTGACCCGTTGTCCGAGTAGAAGACGCGCGACAGTCCTTTTGGCGCGATGGCGATCAGTTCTCGAGCGAGCCGGATGGCTGGAGGATTCGACAGACCGAGCAGCGTCGAATGGGCAATGCGTTTTCGCTGTTGATCGAGGGCGCGATCGAGTGCAGGATGCCGGTGCCCATGGAGGTTGACCCAGACGGATGACGTACCATCCAAATACCTTCGTCCCTTCGTATCGATCAGGTACGGTCCTTTTCCGCTTTCAATGATGAGAGGCTCTTCCTGCTCCCACTCCTGCATTTGGGTAAAGGGATGCCACACGTATTGGCGATCCCAGTCGCCCAACGAGGGCGCGTTTTTTTTGTTGCTCATCGGGGTCGTGATGTCGTGATGCCTTTCTTGAGGACGATGGCCAGAAAGCCAACGCTGGCGCGGCTTCGGCGCGGATTATACGAGGGGCTCTTTGCTTTGACAACCCAGGGGGCAGTTACTATAATGAACCGATTTTATTGAAGAAATGAGCTAGGATTTGCAAAGCCTCATACGCAATTTCTCGATTATCGCCCATATCGATCACGGCAAATCAACCCTCGCTGACCGGTTCCTCGAAGCCACAGGCGCTGTAACAGCCCGTGAAGCCAAGGACCAGATCCTCGATGCGATGGATTTGGAGCGGGAGCGGGGGATCACGATTAAGGCCCATGCGGTGGCGATCCGCTACAAGGCTAGGGATGGAAACACCTATGCCCTGCATCTGATCGACACCCCAGGGCATGTGGACTTCACCTATGAGGTCTCTCGCAGTCTGGCGGCATGCGAGGGATCGTTGTTACTTGTCGATGCGACACAGGGAGTCCAGGCCCAGACCATAGCGAACGTGAACCTTGCGATGGCCAACAAGCACGTGATTATTCCGGTCATCAATAAAATCGATCTGGCCAGCGCTGACGTGGAGAATACCAAACATTCCATCTCTGAAGTGCTGATGCTGGACGCCAGTGACGCCATCCCGATCAGTGCCAAGGAGGGGCGAGGAGTTCCGGAAGTGCTCGAGGCCATCATCGAGCGGATTCCGCCGCCGTCCGGTGATCCTCATGCGCCGTTGAAGGCGCTGATATTCGATTCCTGGTTCGACAACTATCAAGGTGTCATCGTTTTGACCCGCATTGTCGACGGAGCCGTACGCCCGGGTATGAAAATCAAGGTCATGTCGAATGACCGGACCTTCGAGGTGATGGAAGTTGGTCATTTCACGCCAAAACGGATCAAGAAAACGGAACTGCTGACCGGAGAAGTGGGCTATCTGTGCGCCAACATGAAGGAAGTCGCCGATGTGAAAATCGGAGACACCATTACCGACGCGGTCCAGCCCACACCGGAACCGTTCCCGGGTTACAAGGAAGTGAAGCCCCTGGTCTTTTGCGGTCTCTACTCCACCGACACCTCCAAATATGAGGACCTGCGTGACGCACTGATTAAGCTGCGGCTCAACGATTCGTCGTTCGTCTACGAGCCGGAAACGTCGCTGGCGCTGGGGTTCGGCTTCCGCTGCGGGTTTCTTGGCTTGTTGCACATGGAAATCATCCAGGAGCGCCTTGAGCGCGAATATGGCCTGACGCTCATCACGACAGCACCGACCGTCGTCTATCGTGTCACCACGACGAAGCCCGAGGTGCTGGAAATAGACAATCCGGCAGAGTTGCCCCCGCCGAACAGTATCGAGCGCTTTGAAGAGCCGTTTATTCTCGCCACGGTCATCACACCGGAGCGCTACATGGGGGCGATTCTTCAACTGTGTCAGGAACGTCGGGGGATCCAACGCAGCATTCACTTTCTTGATCCAACGCGCGTGATGATCAGCTATGAGATGCCGCTCAATGAGGTCATCCTGGACTTCTACGACAAATTGAAGTCGCGGACACAGGGATATGCGTCCCTGGATTACGAGGTGCTCGGCTACCGTGAGTCGGATCTGGTCAAGTTGGATATTCTGCTGAATGGCGAAGCGGTGGATGCCCTGTCCATCATTACGCATCGTGAACGCGCCTACACGCGCGGACGCCAGTTGGCCGAAAAGATGAAGGAGTTGATTCCCCGGCAGATGTTCGAGATCGCCATTCAGGCGGCGATTGGCAACAAGGTGATTGCCCGCGAGACGATCGGAGCAATGAAGAAAAATGTCACTGCAAAATGTTACGGCGGCGACATTACACGCAAGCGCAAGTTGCTTGAAAAACAAAAAGAAGGAAAGAAACGAATGAAAGCTGTTGGTAGCGTAGAGGTGCCCCAGGAAGCCTTCCTGGCCATCCTGAAGGTCGGTGAAGAATGAGCGTCGATCCCAACCTCCAAAGTTCAGACGAGATTGCGCCCCGCGCGTCGGAGGCGACTACAGGTGAAGGTGTGTCCAGCAGCGTCCAGCCGGCGAGGAAATCCATATTCCGCGAATACGCGGAAGCCATCATCGTGGCGATGCTGTTGGCGTTTGCCATCCGCGTGTTCGTCGTCCAGGCATTCAAGATCCCTTCGGGTTCGATGATCCCCACCCTACTGATCGGCGACCACATCCTCGTCAGCAAACTTGCCTACGGTATCCAGTGGCCTAGCGACTGCAAGTTCCAGGTGGCCTTTCCGCCGGTGAACTGCTATGCCTCGCATGCGCTGATCGAGTTTGGAAAGCCGCAGCGCGGAGACATCATCGTCTTCAGGTTTCCGGAAGACGAGGAAAAGGATTTCATCAAGCGCATCGTCGGTCTTCCCGGAGATACTGTCCAGATCAAGAACAAGGTCGTTTTGGTCAACGGCACGGCGCTCGACGATAAGGACTTTACCCAGCGCATTGATTCCGGTGTCATCGATGGGACGATCAATCCCCGGGACAACTTCGGACCCGTGACCGTGCCTTCCGACGCCTATTTTGTCATGGGCGACAATCGCGACCAGAGCCTGGACAGCCGTTTTTGGGGTTTTGTGCGGGAAGAAAAGATCCGGGGAAAAGCCTTCCGTATTTATTGGTCATGGAGCGGCCAAGGGCAATGGAAGGAGTGGGTGCGATGGGGGCGGTTCGGGAAGGCGATTCAGTGAGCAAACCGGCTCGGGACTCGACGACAGCAGCGGGCTCATCCAGCCGCCAAGAGAAGCCGTCACCCAGCAGCCTTCGGCGTCATATCCAGCGATTCCCTCAAGCCTCAGTGCTCGTCATCGGTGATTTGATACTCGATCACTATATTTGGGGACGGGTGAGCCGAATCTCACCGGAGGCGCCTGTGCCTGTCGTCCACGTGGAATCAGAATCCATGCGGCTCGGCGGAGCCGCCAACGTCTTCAACAACGTTCTGTCCTTGGGAGGAAGAGCCGATATCTGCGGCATGATCGGCTCAGATGAAGCGGGACGCATGCTGCTGAAGGAGTTGGGGGCAAAGCGGGCGGGCCACGGCGGCGTCGTCACTGATGCCGACCGGCCGACGATTAAGAAGTCGAGGGTCATTGCGCACAATCAGCAGGTCGTGCGCTATGACGTGGAGCGCAAGGGCGAGCTGAAGCCACAATTGCAAAAAAAGATCTTGCGGTATGTCGAATCGCGGCTCAGGGAAACCACCTGTCTCGTGGTGTCGGATTATGCCAAAGGGGTCGTGACCGCAGGACTCATGGCGGATCTGGTCCGTCTTGCGGCGCTGCGCAAGGTGCCGGTCGTTGTCGATCCGAAGGTCGAACATTTTAGCTTCTACAAGGGCGTGACGGTGATTACCCCCAACCATTTGGAAGCGACTCAGGCCGCGGGACTCCATGGCGATGGTGATCAGACGATTCAAGAAGCCGGTGAAACCATCCGTCAACGGCTGGGCTGTCAGTCGGTACTGATCACGCGAGGTGAGAAGGGTATGAGCCTGTTCGAAGGTAACAACGACGCCTGGCATATTCCGACCCAGGCGCGGCAGGTCTACGATGTGACAGGAGCGGGTGATACCGTCGTCGGCACTCTGGCCCTTGCGCTGTCCACCGGTGCCTCCATGCGGGAGGCGGCGACGTTGGCCAATCATGCCGCGGGCATCGTGGTGGGAATGGTCGGCACCGCTACGGTCACCACCAAGCAACTCACTGAAGCAGTGGGCGGAGACTAGCAAGATGTTGAAAAAACCCGCCAGCTTCGTTCTCACATCGCTTAGAGCCTCGACGGTGAACCTTTGAGGAGGTCGGAGGAGTTTGAGGATTTATCCGTTCGCCAAGACAATGCGAGCGGCGCACGGTTCACACGAAGTGTGGTATGTACCTCCTCACCTCTTCGCTCGCTGCGGCCTTCTCGCGGAGCGGCGCGTCCCGGCGCGCCGGGGTTGGGTGGGTGAGAACATCAACCTTTTTGAACATTCTGAGAGCCTCAATGGTATTTGATCATGCCTAGTCTGAAGCCGAAACCGGACGTGACGGTGGTGATCCCGGCGCGGTATGCGTCTTCACGGTTTCCTGGTAAGCCTATTGCCATGCTCGATCGAAAGCCGATCATTCAACATGTGTACGAGCAGGCGGCGGCTTGCCGTGTCGTGTCCGAGGTGGTAGTTGCCACCGACGACGAACGAATCCAGCGGGCCGTGGAGCAGTTCGGAGGGCAGGCTGTGCTGACCACGGGGGATTTTCGAAGCGGCACCGATCGGGTGGCAAGCGTGGCCTTCTCGCGCTCCGGCCGGTTTTTTCTGAATTTGCAGGGAGATGAAATACCGGCGGATCCTGAGTTACTGACGGACCTCATTGATCCTTTCGTCGAATCCGGTGCCGAGATGGGTACCCTGAAGCGCGCACTCCACACCGCCGAAGAACTCCAGAATCCCTCGGTTGTCAAGGTCGTCACCGACCGGCAGGGTTGTGCGTTGTATTTTTCGCGTGCGCCGATTCCGCTGGTCCGAGACGATCCCGGCCGTCAAGCGGTCAAAGGGTTGCACTACATCCATCTGGGCGTCTACATCTATACACGTGCGACGCTGCTCCGGTTGGCGTCGTTGCCGACCGGTGCTCTCGAAGAAGCGGAAAAGTTGGAGCAATTACGCGCGCTGGACCATGGCATTGGTATTCAGGTCTGGGAAACCGAGCACGCGTCATTGCGCATCGATACCCCGGCCGATGCTCTCTCGGCCGGTGAGAGCTTGCGACGGCTGGCCTCGAACACGCCGCTTGAAACGTCGACCCGATTATGACTGAATGCGGATTACCTTCACCCGAACGCGACCGAGGGAGACCATGATGGGCAAATACATATTTGTCAGTGGCGGTGTCGTGTCCTCATTGGGCAAGGGACTGGCGTCGGCGTCGATCGGCAATCTGCTCGAAAGCCGGGGTCTCAAGATCACATTCCTGAAGCTCGACCCCTATATCAACGTCGATCCGGGCACGATGAATCCCTACCAACATGGCGAAGTCTATGTCACCGACGACGGTGCGGAGACGGACCTGGACCTCGGGCATTATGAACGCTATACCTCGCTGACGCTGACGAAGGAAAACAACTACACGACCGGCCGCATCTACAACTCGGTCATCACCAAGGAGCGTCGTGGCGACTATCTGGGCGGAACCGTACAGGTCGTGCCCCACATCACCGACGAGATCAAACAATGCATCATGCGGGTCTCGCAGGGCATGGACGTTACAATCGTTGAGATCGGTGGGACCGTCGGCGATATCGAAAGCCTGCCGTTTCTCGAAGCGATTCGACAAATGCCCTATGACGTGGGGCGCGAGAATGTCCTCTACGTCCATCTGACGTTGGTGCCGTACATTGGTGCCGCCGGAGAATTGAAAACAAAGCCGACCCAGCATTCCGTGAACAAGCTGCGGGAGATCGGTATTCAGCCGAACATCTTATTGTGCCGCACGGACCGCTACATTCCGCCGGAAATGAAGGCAAAGATCGCGATGTTCTGCAACGTTGAGAAGGACGCGGTCATCACGGCCAAAGATGTGGAAACGATCTATGAAGTGCCGATCGTGTTCCGTAAGGAGGGTCTGGATGAATTGATCGTCCGTCAGCTGAGATTGCAGACCGGTCCGCCGAATTTGCGAGAATGGGATGCGATGGTGCAGAAAATCAAGCACCCCAAGCACGAGATTGCGGTCGCACTCGTGGGAAAGTACGCGGGATTGAAGGAATGCTACAAGAGTTTGGCCGAGGCTCTCGTCCATGGCGGCATCGATCATGAGACCCGGGTCAACATCAACTGGATCGAATCGGAAGATATCGAACGGCAGGGTACCGAGCGGATTCTCAGGGAAGCGGACGGCATTCTCATTCCAGGGGGGTTTGGGTCGCGGGGGATCGAGGGCAAAATCACCACGATCCGCTTTGCGCGTGAGCGGCAGGTGCCGTTCCTTGGCCTGTGCCTCGGGATGCAGTGCGCCACCATCGAATTTGCACGTAACGTCGCAGGTTTGGCCGGCGCCAACAGCGCGGAGTTCGACGAGCGGTCTCCTCATCCAGTCATTCACTTGATGCACGACCAGCAGAGTGTGAGCGACAAGGGCGGGACGATGCGGCTCGGAAGCTATTTCTGCCGCCTGGGAGAGGGCACGCTCGCCCAGAAAATGTACGGGGTCAACGAAGTGCGTGAACGACATCGGCACCGCTACGAGTTCAACAACGCCTACCGTGAGCAGTTGACGGAAAAAGGATTGGTGCTGAGCGGGCTCTCGCCGGACGGCCGGCTCGTCGAAATCGTCGAGCTGAAGGACCATCCCTGGTTTCTGGCGACACAGTTCCATCCCGAATATTGTTCGCGTCCGCACCGGCCCCATCCATTGTTCAGTGGATTTGTGGGTGCGGCATTACGCAAGAAACTCGGACACTGAACTGAGATGCTGAAACAGGATCTCAACTTCGTTCTCGGCTCCACAAGGCCCTCAACGTAGCTGAGAAGCTACGCCTCCGGCCTTGTCTTCACCTCCGGCCTTGCTTGGGCAAGGGCTCGTTCCCGCGAGCCGAGCTGGGCGGGTGAGCTTGGGCGAGGCGCACGTCTTGGGCTGCGCAGGGTGGATGGGTGAGAATGGTTTCTGTTTGAGCATGTCATAGAGTAATCGTAGACTGAACGAACACCATGGCACACCTCGTGGATATCGGCGCATTCACCGTCGGCCAGGGACAGCGCCCATTCCTCATTGCCGGTCCTTGCGTGATCGAAAGCGAGCAGCTGGCGCTAGAGACGGCAGGCCACATCGCCGAAATCACCCGCTCGTTGGGCATGCCGTACGTATTCAAGTCGTCCTTCGATAAAGCGAATAGGACCTCGATCACCTCATTTCGAGGGCCTGGATTGGCGCGGGGCCTCGAAGTTCTGATCAAGGTCAAACGTGAGGTCGGCGTCCCCGTGTTGACGGATGTGCATACTGAGGAACAGGCGACGGAAGCTGGCCGCGTCGTCGATATACTCCAGATTCCAGCCTTCCTCTGCCGGCAGACCGATTTACTGATCGCCGCTGCAAAGACGGGCAAGGTTGTGAACGTCAAGAAGGGGCAGTTCCTCTCTCCGCAGGAAATGTCCAATGCCGTCAAAAAAGTCGAAGAGT
>Ga0081455_10001970_pt1 | contig 24598 bp, 21 predicted proteins | sample TabmetS3T2R1_FD_70207 | JGI IMG/M metagenome (GOLD analysis project Ga0081455, IMG submission 70207) | Tabebuia heterophylla rhizosphere microbial communities from the University of Puerto Rico - S3T2R1 | ecosystem: Host-associated > Plants > Roots > Rhizosphere ...
GCCCGACGAGGCCGGCGTAATAGGCCGTGCCGCAGGCGACCAGCGTCACTTGTGAAACTGCGCGAAGATCGAACGGGAGGGCTGGAAGATCAACGCGTTCTTCGGCTGTATTGATGTAAGATCCGAGCGTGTGTCCGATCACTTCGGGCTGCTCGTGAATCTCCTTCAACATGAAGTGACGGTACTCGCCCTTGTCGAGCATCATCGACGCCGCGTTCGAGATGCGGACCTCGCGGTTGACGATCCGCCCCGCGGCGTCGCGGAACACCGCTCCCGAGCGGCTCAGTTCGACATAATCGCCCTCGTCGAGATAGGCGACCTGGTTCGTGAACGGGGCGAGCGCAATGGCGTCGGACGCCAGATACATGGCGTTGTTGCCGAAGCCCACGGCGAGCGGGCTGCCGCGGCGCGCACCGACCATAAGGTCATGCTCGCCGGAAAAAATGATGCCGAGCGCGAACGCGCCTTCGAGCCGCGCAATGGCGGCGGCCGCCGCTTCGACCGGCTTCATTCCGGCCGCGAGGAAGTCCGTGATCAGGTGAGCGACAACTTCGGAGTCCGTTTCGGATTCGAAGCGATGGCCGCGTGACTTGAGCTCGTCCCTGAGCGCGCGAAAATTCTCGATGATGCCGTTGTGCACGATGGCAACGCGACCCGTGGCATGCGGATGCGCGTTGGCTTCGTTGGGAACGCCATGGGTGGCCCAGCGCGTGTGCCCGATGCCCACGCCGCCGGGCAGCGGATTGCCGTCGAGCAACGAGGCCAGGACGGAGAGCTTGCCGCGCGCGCGGCGCCGGTCGATCTTGCCGTTGATCACCGTCGCGACTCCGGCCGAATCGTAGCCGCGATATTCGAGGCGCTTCAGCGCTTCGACGATCCGCGGCGCCACCGGCTCCGCTCCCACGATCCCCACAATTCCGCACATAGACTTACTCCCTCACACTTCAGACGCGCCTTTAGGTTTCTTTCCCCCCTCGAGCTTCTGCTTCTTCGCCTCGAGCTTCCGCTCGCGGAACGCTTTCGCCCATCCCTCTCGCTCGACTTGCCGCCCGCGGCCGAGCGCAAGCGCATCCGCCGGAACATCGTTGGTCACCACGCTGCCGGAGCCGATATACGCGCCGTCCCCGATCTTCACCGGGGCGACGAGCGAAGAGTTCGTGCCCACGAAGGCGCCCGTGCCGATGTCGGTGAAATGCTTGTCGAAGCCGTCATAGTTGCAAGTGATGGTGCCCGCGCCAATGTTGGCGCCCGCGCCGACGCGCGCATCGCCGATATAGGCGAGATGATTGGCTTTGGCGCCGGTCTCGATCGCGGCGTTCTTGATCTCGACGAAATTGCCGATATGAGCGTCCTGCCCGATCTTGGCACCGGGACGCAGCCGCGCGAACGGGCCGATGATCGCACCTTCTGAGATCGAGGCTCCTTCGAGATGGCAGAACGGCTTGATCGTCACGTTGCTCGCGACGGCGACGCCCGGTCCGAACACGACGTTTTGACCGACAATGACATCCTGGCCGAACACGGTGTCGGCCGAGAGGTAGACGGTGTCGGGATCGCTGAGCGTGACACCCGCCGCCATCGCTGCGCGACGCAGGCGACGCTGAAACACGGCCTCCGCAACGGCGAGGTCCGCACGGGAGTTGACGCCGAGCACGTCGTCCGCGGGGCCTTCGACGGCGACACAGGCGAGGCCCGATGCCCGCGCATGGCGCACGACATCGGTGAGGTAGTACTCGCCTTGCGCGTTCGCACGGTCGAGCTTAGCCAGCAGTGCCGGCAGATGGGCGGCAGACAACGCCATCACCCCGCCATTGCAAAGTCCGATTGCGCGTTCCTCCGCCGTCGCGTCTTTTTCTTCGACGATACGGAGCAAGGCTCCGTCCGGCGCCGTGACGAGGCGGCCATAGCCCGTGGCGCTGGGCGGGCGAAACGCGAGCACAACGACGGCGTTGCCGGCCTCGCGCGCGGCAATCAAGCGCTCCAATGTTTCGGTTGTGATCAGCGGCGAATCGCCGAACAGGACGAGGACCGTGCCCTCGCCTTTGGGCAGCGTGTCTGCGGCGACCATCACGGCGTGGCCGGTGCCCTGAGGCGGGTCCTGAACGACGGTGCCGACCGGCTTCACGGCTGCGGCCACGTTGTCCTGCCCGGCACCGATGACAACGACCGTGGTCGCCGGCGAGAGCTTCCCGGCGACTTCAAGCACGTGGCGCACCATAGGACGCCCCGCCATTGGGTGCAGCACCTTGGGCAGCGCCGAACGCATGCGCACGCCCTTGCCTGCGGCCAAGATGACGACGTAAAGAGGCGCCTTGGGGGGCGATGCGGCGAAAGCGTTGGTTGAACTCGTCATAGGTCTTCGGCTAATGGCTTCCCGGGCCCCCGGTTCGACCGTTCCATGGGACCCCTTTGGGGCGAAATAAAGAATTGTTTCATTCTCTTACACGGGTTTGTGGTGCACTCCTATGTGGCCTCGCTCCCGAGTGTCCAATCTTGCAATTAACATTCCGCCCTGGTGCGGGCCGCATGAGACGTGGAGTTTACCGATGGTCCTTTCCGGAGACCCGGATGCCCTCAAGGATGCGGCCCTTGTGTTCGATCTCGACGGCACGCTGGTCGATACCGCGCCCGACATCACCGGCGCGCTCAACCACGTCCTGATGGCGCATGGCCGCACGCCGATTCCACCGGCTCAAGTTCGTGCCATGGTGGGACAGGGCGCTGCAACGCTTTTGGTGCAGGGCTTCAAGGCGACCGGCGAACCCCTCGATCCGGCCCGCGTGCCTGAGCTGTTTGACGACTTCATCGCTTACTATGGCGAGCACATCGCCGATACCAGTACGGTGTTTCCCGGGGTGCGCGCGGCGCTTGAGCGCTACCGGCGAGCAGGCGCCAAGCTCGGCGTCTGCACCAACAAGCCCTTCGGTCTTTCGATAGCGCTGCTCGAAGCCCTCGACCTTGTCCAATATTTTCCCGTTGTCCTGGGCGCCGACAGCCTCAAGGTCCACAAACCGGACCCTGAGCATTTTCGCGCGACCGTCCGGGGGCTCGGGGGCCGCAACGAGCTGAGCGTCATGATCGGCGATAGCCCCACGGATGTCGCGACGGCCCGGGCGGCCGGCGTGCCGATGGTCGCCGTCACCTTCGGATACACGCCCGTGCCGCCGGAGAGCTTCGGCGCGGATTTTCTTATCGACCATTTCGACCGGTTGGACGAAGCCCTGATCAATGCGTTGACCTGCAAGCGAGGGGAACTCCAGTGCTCACCGTCTATATGAAAACCCCGCAAGGCTTGCGCAAAAGCGACATGGACGCGCTCGCCGGTAACTCGACCTGTGCGGTATGGGTGGATCTCTACCAGCCCAATCAAGAGGAGGAGCGCCAGGTTGAGGTGTTGCTTGGCCTCGACATTCCGACACGAGAGGAGTTGCAGGAGATCGAGCTCTCGTCCCGGCTGTTTGTCGAGGGGCATGCGCAATTCATGACGGCGAGCCTCATGTGTAAAGCCGACACGGACCGGCCGCAGACTTCACCCGTGACCTTCGTGCTCACCGGCAACGCCCTCGTGACGGTGCGCTATGATGCCCCGCGTCCGTTCGTGACCTTTCCCGCTCAGGCCGAGCGCCATCAGGAAATCGGCAATTCATCGCTCGACGTCCTGTCGGCGCTGCTTGACGCCATCGTCGATCGCACCGCCGATGTGCTCGAGCGCCTGGAACGGGAGGTTGACGCGCTCTCTACCGAGATATTCGCCTCGCGGGCCGCTACAAAGGCTGATCGCGCGGGCGCCATCTACAAGGAGGCGTTGCAGAAGATCGGCCGCAACCAGATGGTGGCGCTGAAGATCGGCGAAAGCTTGGTCAGCATCGGCCGTCTCGTCGCGTTCCTCAGCCGGCCGCGCGAAGACAACGGCAAGCTTCCCAAAGGCACGAGCCAGCGTCTCAAGACGCTTCAACGCGACATCAGCTCGCTCACGGATCACACTGGTCATCTCGCCAACACGATCACCTTCATGCTGGATGCCGTGCTCGGGCTCATGCAGAGCGAAGAGAACACGGTGATCAAGATCTTTTCGATCATGGCGGTCGTTTTCCTGCCACCCACGCTCGTCGGTACGATCTATGGCATGAACTTCAAGCACATGCCTGAGCTCGACGCGAACTGGGGCTATCCCCTCGCACTTCTGGTGATGGTGCTTTCCGCACTTTTGCCGGTGCTCTATTTCCGCCGCAAGGGCTGGTTCTAGCGTGTCTCATTCGTTTACGAGGACGTAACCATCTTTGTTCGATAGTAAACCAAACGGTCTTAGTCCAGCCGTCCGGGGCGACGTCGAACAAGGAACCTCATGGCGAGCGAGCACACCCAGGCGGTCGAGGGACGCTTTGCGCTGGCGCGCCGGATTGGAACGCTCAATCCTCTGCCGGTCTTCGCTGCCGGTCTGTTTCTCGGCGCTTTCCTGCTTTTCTGCATCGAACCAATGTTTGTCAAGATGTTGCTGCCGCTCCTCGGCGGCTCGCCGGCGGTGTGGAACACCGCAACGGTGTTCTTTCAGGCGATGCTGCTCTGCGGCTACTGCTATGTGCATGTGACGACCCGCTATCTCGGGATGCGGCGGCAGGCCATTCTTCACTCGGTGCTGCTGATCCTTTCCTTGGCAACGTTGCCGATCGCGGTCGCCACCGGCTGGGACCCGCCTGTTGCGCACACGCCAGTTTTCTGGTTGATCGGGCTCTTGACCATATCAATGGGTGTACCGTTTTTCCTGCTCTCGGCGACGGCCCCACTTCTACAGAGCTGGTTTGCGCAGACGGACCATACCGAAGCTCGAGATCCTTATTTCCTTTATGGCGCCAGCAATCTCGGCAGCCTGCTCGCTCTGCTCAGCTATCCCGCGGTCATCGAGCCACATCTGACTCTCGGCCAGCAAAGCCAAATCTGGGCGTGGGGCTATGGAGGATTGTTGGCCCTGATCGTGCTCTGCATGACCCTGGTCATTTCATCGCAGTTCCTCCGCGCGGATGAACCCGTGGCATCCACCGACACGGACGTGACCTCGTCGGTGAACTGGGCGGGTCGCCTTCATTGGATAGCGCTGGCTTTCGTTCCCTCAAGCCTTCTGCTCGGTGTTACTTCTTACATTGTCACGGATCTTTTTTCGGCGCCGCTGCTCTGGGTGATTCCGCTCGCGCTTTATCTTGTGACATTCATTGTTGCGTTCGCACGACGGCCTTGGATCAAGGCGTCATGGATGGCGAGGGTGCTGCCTTACCTCTTCATTCCCATCGCCATCACCTTTGCATGGCCGTCGTCGACGTGGCTTTTCCTGCCGCTGCATCTCGCCGCGTTTTTCGTCGCATCGATGATTTGTCATGGCGAACTGGCGCGGAGGCGGCCCGCCGCAGGCGATTTGACGGGCTTTTATCTCTGCATGTCGCTGGGTGGTGTGTTGGGCGGGCTTTTCAACGCTATCGTCGCACCCCTCTTGTTCAACTCGATCTACGAGTACCCCATCGCGATTGTCCTCGCATGCCTGCTGGTTCCAAAGCGCGACCAAGCCGGCCATCTGTCCAGGATCGACTGGAAGGATCTTGCGTTACCGGCGGCTCTCTTGGCGATCATGTTTGTTCCCATGCTCGCAAAAGAGACGATCGGGCGCGTCGGCGTGGATCTGTTCTGTGCTTTTGCAGGCATCGCGGTGTTCAGCTTCTCGGAGAGACCCGTGCGATTTGCGCTCGGGATACTGGTCCTGCTGATCTCGGCTTCCGCCTCGACGTTGACTGGACAGACGCTGACCCGCGAGAGAAGCTTTTTTGGCGTCCACAAAGTGGTGAGCCAGCAGGACGGTCGTGTCATCGCCTTGATGCACGGCACAACGTTCCACGGAGCAGAGTACACCGCACCTGAGCATTGGCGCGACACGATCATGTACTACTCGCCGGCGGGGCCCATAGGGCAGTTCTTCGCCGCGCTCCACGGTCACAAAGAGCTACGCAACGTGGCGGTGACGGGTCTCGGTGCTGGCAGTCTCGCTTGTTTCCGCCGTCCCCCAGAGACCTGGACCTTTTTCGAAATTGATCCCCTCGTTGAGAAACTGGCGCGTGACACGAAGTATTTTCACTTCTTATCGGAGTGCGCGCCGACGTCCAGGGTCGTCCTGGGAGACGCTCGCCTTTCGCTCAAGCATATCCCGAATGGAACCTACGATCTGATCATCATGGACGCCTTCAGCTCGGACGCAATTCCCGTTCATCTGCTGACCCGCGAGGCGCTGGCGATTTACACGTCCAAGCTCGCCGATGGCGGCATTATCCTGTTTCACATCTCTAATCGCCATCTGGCACTCGCGCCGGTGCTCGCCGACCTTGTCACCGACGCAGGCTGGGTCGCCAAGCGTGAGCAATATATGCCGCCGTCCATGGAGCTCGCTGCGACATTGGCCCAGACACCTGCCGAATGGGTTGCTATCGCGCGCCGCACCGAGGATTTGGCATTTCTGGGAAATCCACGTTGGCAGCCTCTGGTCGGTGGAGATACGTCCAACCTTTGGACAGACGACTACTCGAACCTTTTCAGCGTCCTGAAGCTCCAATAGCGTGGTCCCCTGCCGACCCTCTTGCGAAGGCGAGACTCCGCACATATTTTCGGTATAATTCTGTGAAACGGTTATTTTTACTGTTTCAGCATGTTTTTTGCGGCTGGCCCGATGTTTGGCGTTTCCAATCCTGGAGTGAATCTCCCCACGTTCGAGCCGGGCTCGGTGTGGTTGACCGGCGCCGGGCCGGGCGATCCTGGCCTTCTCACGCTTCACGCCTTGAACGGCCTCTGTCAGGCCGATGTCGTGGTGTATGACGCACTGGTCGGCGCGGACATCCTCTCTTTGGCCCGTCCGGGCGCCCTGCTCGAGAGCGCCGGCAAACGCGGCGGCCGGCCGAGCCCGCGTCAGCGAGATATCTCTGCTCGCCTTGTGACTCTGGCGCAGAAGGGCCGCAGGGTTCTGCGTCTCAAAGGCGGCGACCCCTATGTGTTCGGGCGCGGCGCGGAAGAAGCGCTCGCATTGGTCGCTGCAAAAATTCCCTTCCGCGTCATCCCGGGGATCTCGGCAGGAATTGGTGGATTGGCCTACGCGGGCATTCCGCTGACCAGCCGGGACACAAATCACGCCGTGACATTCGTCACGGGACATATGGCGGGCGGCGCGCTGCCTGACGGCCTCGACTGGCGGGCGATCGCACAGGGCTCGCCCGTGGTGGTCCTCTATATGGGCCTGACCCATGTCGACCGCGTCGCCGAAGCCTTTATCGCCGCGGGCCGCGCGCAGGATGAACCGGTGGCGATCGTGAGTCGTGCCACCCTGCCCGACCAGTCCGTGCTCGAAACGACGCTTGGTCGCATTGTTCAGGACGTTTCGGAGCGGCAGCCGGACACGCCTGCCATCATCGTCATTGGCGAGGTGGTTCGTCTGCGTTCCGGGCTCGATTGGCTGGGAGCTCTGTTGGGTGGGCGAAGCCTCGAGGCCGATCCGCTCGGCCACTACGTCCGCCTCGCTGCCAGCTAACGCCTGCGGTTGTTCGCGTTGTAGCGATACGGGCCGTACTTCGCGCGGCGTTCCGTGAGCGTGGTATTGAGCGCCGCCTTTTCTGGCTCCGACAGGCGCGGCCACGCCGCAATTTCCTCGAGGCTTCGATAGCAGCCCATGCAGATGCGATCGTCAGGATCGATCGCGCATACCTTGATGCACGGCGAAGGGATTGGAGGCGTTCTATCGGTCATTCGCAATCCGAGCGAGGCTGAGCTCAGGCGACGGAATACACCGAACCCAGTCCCGTCACAAAGGCACGCTCAGGCGGGAATCTCGTTTCGGCCTCGGTCCCCGCACCGATCTGGCTTCGGAGTTCCAGAGTTCCGCCATGCAACTCAACCAGCTGCTTCACGATGGCGAGGCCGAGGCCCGTGCCGCGCTGACGCAATGCGGGATGCTCCTGGCCTTGGGCAAACCGTTCGGTCACACGCGCGAGCTCGGCGGGCGCGATCCCCAGTCCTGTGTCGATCACCCGCAGAAAAATACCGCCTTCGGCCGTCAGTCCTGAGTGGAGCGTGACCCGACCCCCGGGCGGTGTGAAACGGATCGCATTGGCGACCAGATTGATGAGGATCTGCCGCACGCTCCGTTCATCGGCCCAGAGTGACGGTGCGCCGGGTGTCAGTTGACGACGCAGCGTCACGCCGGCTTCACGGGCCGCGACGTCGAAAAGGCCCATGACGGCGTCGAACACGTGAGCCATGTCGATGCGCGTCGACTCGGTTTCATATTCGCCCGCCTCGATGCGGGACAGATCCAGAATATCGTTGATCACGGCGAGGAGATGCGAGCCGCTGCGGTGAATATCGTCGGCATAGTTTTGATATCTCCGGTTGCCGACCGCGCCGAACACCTCATCGCGGATGATCTCCGAGAAGCCGAGGATTGCGTTGAGCGGTGTGCGGATTTCATGACTCATGTTGGCGAGAAAGGCCGACTTCGCTTCGTTCGCGGCTTCCGCGCGCGCCCGCGCGTCGCCCGTTTCGATCACGGCGGCATTGAGCTGGTCAAGCAGCTGCTTGTTTTCGCGCGCAAGCTCCGCTGCGCGCCGCCCCATGACATTGAAGTGCAGGTTCGTGCTGATGACCACCGCGGCATACCAGACCAGGAATGCCAGCAGCTCGTATTTGACAACGCCGTCCGGCCTGGATGCGTACCAGATCCAAATCGTTATGCTGGGCAGGCCGCATGCGAATCCGAGTGTTCCGCTCGTGCTCAAAAGCAAGCCCACAACGAGGGCTGCTCCCCCGCTCATGAGAAACAGCTCCATCTGCCTGGCCGGCGCGTCCGGGAGCCAAAACAGGGGACCGCCTGCATGCAGAATCGTAAGGCCAAGGGCGAGGGAAACGGAGGCAACCCAAACGGCGGTCGTGCGTTTGCGCGCCTTTCTGAGTTCAGTCACCCCGCGCGCGACGAGCGTCAGGTCGATGAGACACCATCCGGCGAGGGCGAGAATCCAAATCCAGGCTGGGATCACCCCCTGCGTCGGCCCGACCATCGCAACGACAATAAGTGCGATCCCAAAGATGATGGGCCGGATGATTTGAATGTTCCCGAGGGCGATGCGGACTTTCCACCGCTGATCGTCAGTGCTCGCCCCAAAGCTCCGCAGCGCGGCAAAGCTCGGTGGTCTCGACCCATGTGGCGAAGGAATCACGATCTGTCCCGCACGCTTTTTCGGCCGCGTCGCGCCCCGACGGCCGCGCTCGCGTAGTTTTACGCGAGCGCGTTAATTATTTATTTTTGGCGTCGGTATAAACAAACGGTTAAGCATACGGCTACGAGACTTTGCCGAGCGCGCCGATGATTTTTTTGAGCTCGTTCTCCACGGCAAAGAACGGCGTCGCGCCTGCGGTATCGGAAAGTTCTGCCCAGCGATCGCGGATGGCTTCGGGCGTGACCTGTTCGGACGGCAGGGTGATGCCGCCGCTTTCGACGACCTGCGATGTTGCGAAAAAGCCGCCGCCGGCGGCGAGGATCAAGCCGGTCGGCGCCTGCTCGTCGAGCAGACACATGAGGCCCGCAGTGACTTGCTCCGGCTTGAACCGCTGAATCATCTCGGGCGGAAAAAGCCCCTCTGTCATCCGTGTTGCGGCAATCGGCATGATCGTGTTGACGTGGATGTTGTCCTTTTGGCCTTCAAGCTTGAGCGTATGCATTAGTCCGACCAGACCGGCTTTCGCTGCGCCATAGCTCGACTGACCGAAATTGCCGAAAAGACCTGTGGGCGAGGTGGTCATGACGATGCGGCCGTAACGTTGCTCGCGCATCAACGGCCAGCAAGCTCGCGTTACTTTCGCCGCCCCCATCAGGTGTATATCGAGCACGCGCTGGAAATCGGACATTTCCATCTTCGCGAAGCTCTTGTCGCGAAGGATGCCTGCATTGTTGACCAGAATATCGATGCGGCCAAATGTCTCGTGAGTCTCTTTCACCAGGCGGGCCACGGCGCCTTCATCGGTGACGCTGGCGCCGTTCGCCAGGGCTTCGCCGCCCAAAGCGCGGATCTCGTCCACCACCTTTTGGGCCGCCTCCGAGGAGGCGCCGGACCCGTCGACCGCTCCGCCCAGATCATTGACGACCACCTTGGCCCCACGGCGTGCCAACTCGAGGGCGTGCGTACGGCCCAAGCCGCCGCCCGCCCCCGTCACAAGCGCGACGCGCCCATCAAATCGGATGCTCATGAACGCTCCCCTGGCTGTTCCCGGCTATTTTTTGAAGCAAGGTCTACCTCGGGGTCAAGAAGACGCTCCTTTTGGGTGCCGCTCAGAAACAGTTGAGACTTGGCCGTTACAATGCGGGATAAGAGCGTTGAACCTGATCGCGAGGTTGATCATTGTCACCCCAGGGCCCGGACCGACCGGAGGCCCGGCTGATCGCACACCAGGGACCATCTCATGTTTTCCAAACCGCGGACCGATTTGAAGCCCAACACTTTTGCCTTCGAAAACGAGCCCCTCGTGGCCGGATCGGGGTTTCGCGAATATGACGCGCGCTGGCTTTTTCCGGACCAGATCAACCTGATCGGGGTGAAGGCACTGGGCCTCGGGCTCGCGACCATCATCCATGAGATGGGCGTGCGGCCCGCAATCGCGACGGGTCATGATTTCCGTTCCTACTCCGCAAGCATCAAGGACGCTCTCATCGTCGGTCTGGTGGCTGGCGGCTGCGAGGTTCACGACATCGGGCTCGCCCTCTCACCGATGGCCTATTTCTCGCAATTCGCGCTCGACTTGCCGGCGGTTGCCATGGTGACCGCGAGCCACAATGAAAACGGCTGGACGGGCGTGAAGATGGGCGCGCAGCGTCCGCTCACCTTCGGGCCGGACGAGATGCAGGCCCTGAAGTCGATTGTGTTGGAAGGTCGCGGCAAGGTCCGGCCGGGCGGCAGCTATCGCTTCGTTCCCGGCGTTGCCGACCGCTATATCGAGGATTTGTCCAAGGGCAAGAAGCTCAAGCGCAAGCTCAAGGTTGTGGCGGCCTGCGGCAACGGCACGGCCGGCGCTTTTGCGCCGCGCGTGCTCGAAGCTCTCGGTTGCGAGGTGGTGCCGCTCGATTGCGATCTCGATTGGAATTTTCCGCGCTACAACCCCAACCCCGAAGATATGGAAATGCTGCACGCGATGGCACATGCCGTGCGCGAGCACAAGGCCGACGCCGCGTTCGGCTTCGACGGCGATGGTGACCGCTGCGGCGTCGTCGACAACGAAGGCGCTGAAATCTTTGCCGACAAAGTGGGCGTAATGCTCGCGCGCGATCTGGCGCAGATTTATGACAAGCCGCAATTCGTCGTCGATGTGAAGTCGACGGGCCTGTTCCTCACCGATCCTGTGCTTGTCGCCAAGGGCGCAAAGACCGATTATTGGAAGACAGGCCACTCCTACATCAAGCGTCGCGCCAATGAGATCAAGGCGCTCGTCGGCTTCGAGAAGAGCGGCCACTATTTCTTCAACTCGCCGATCGGACGCGGTTATGACGACGGTCTCGTGTCCGCGGTCGCGATCTGCGAGATGCTCGACCGCAACGCGGGCAAGAGCATGGCGGATCTCTATCGTGCGCTGCCCAAGACCTGGGGCTCGCCCACCATGTCGCCCTATTGTCCCGATGAGACGAAATATGTCGTGGTCGACCGCATGACAAAAATCTACGAGCGTGCCAAGGCGGAAGGCGAGACGGTCGCCGGCCAGAAAATTCGCGACCTCGTGACAGTGAACGGTGTACGCGTCGTGCTCGAGGACGGCACCTGGGGTCTTGTCCGTGCCTCGTCGAACAAGCCTTGCCTTGTCGTCGTGGTGGAAAGCCCAACGGCGGAAGCGAACATGCGCGCTATCTTTGGGGATATCGACACACGCCTCGCGCAGTTCCCCGAAGTTGGCGAATACGATCAGAAACTGCCGGCGTAAGCACTTCCCGAATCAAGACTCTGGAAAGAGAGAATCCCACCCCGTCCAGCGTTGGGGGCCATTGGTACGGCGACGAACGGGATGGGATCCTCGACGACGAGACCGGTGTTACGCACCGGCCAAGCCAAGTAGAACTGAAAGCGATCGGTCGGTCTGCGCTGCAACACAAAAAGCCGGCTGATCCGCGCTCACAATCGGAAAGCGGCGATGAACCTCGCCTGAACAGAGGCGAGTCTCAGCGTCCCCGATATGTCGGAAGCCCTGGATCCGGCACGAAAAGCGTTTTGGGTGCCGGTCCCGTCTGCCAGAAGACGTCGATGGGCATGCCGCCACGCGGATACCAGAAGCCCGCGATTCGCAACCATTTCGGTGCCACGGCGGCGCAGATGCGCTTGCCGATCGCGATTGTGCAATCTTCGTGAAAGGCGCCGTGATTGCGGTAGGACTGCAGATAGAGCTTGAGCGATTTCGATTCGACAATGGCGTTCGTCGGGACGTAATCGATGATGAGATGGGCGAAATCGGGCTGCCCTGTTATTGGGCAAAGTGATGTGAACTCGGGCGCCGAGAACCGAATGACATAATCAACATCCGTATGAGGATTGGTCACGCCCTCGAGTGTCGCCTGGTCCGGTGTCGCAGGAACGGATACACGCGCGCCTAATTGAGTGAGACGCGTGCTCGGAGGGGCTTTTCTTTTGCGAGGTGTCATCAAACAGTCTCATAGCATTGAGGCGCGCGTGCCGTGACAGCATCAAGCGCAGCTTCGATGATCTCAAGGCCTGCGCCTTGTCGGCAGGAGCCTTCCGCGAGAATTCGACGCCAAGCGCGTGCGCGCGGCTGTCCCTGATAGAGGCCGATCAAAGGGTGCGTCAGAATCTTCAGAGGGACGCCGTCATCGAGCCGCTCGCGCATATAATCCGTATACGCTGCTACGATGTCCACGCGGGAGCGTGGCCGGGCGGCGGATCCGAACAGCCGCCTGTCGACCTCCGCAAGCAGATAGGGTGATTGATAGGCCGCACGGCCCAGCATCACACCGTCCACATGCTGCAGGTGCGTTTCCGCATCTTCGAGATTCGAGAGGCCGCCGTTGATGATGACTTCGAGTTGGGGAAGCCTTTCCTTCAATCGATAAACGAGGTCGTAGTCAAGCGGCGGCACGTTGCGGTTCTCTTTCGGGCTGAGACCCTTGAGCCACGCCTTTCGCGCGTGGACGATGAGCGTCGTGCAACCGGCATCCATCACGTGGCGCGCAAGGGCGGGAAGACTTTCCTCCGGGTCCTGATCATCCACGCCGAGTCGGCATTTGACCGTCACCGGAACATTGACAACGCCGTGCATGGCGCGCACGCAATCGGCCACGAGTGCGGGCTCGGCCATGAGGCACGCGCCGAACCGGCCCGCCTGCACCCGGTCCGACGGACAGCCGACATTGAGGTTGATCTCGTCATAGCCCCACGCGGCGCCAATGCGCGCGGCTTCCGCCAGCGCCTCGGGCTCGGAGCCACCAAGCTGCAGCGCCACCGGATGCTCGCTGGCGTCGAAGCCCAAAAGGCGCCCCCGGTCACCATGAAGTACGGCCCCGGTCGTGAGCATCTCGGTGTAGAGCCGCGCTTTGCGCGAAAGAAGCCGATGAAGAACGCGGCAATGCCGGTCCGTCCAATCCATCATCGGCGCAACGCAAAAGCGGAATCGGCTCATGTTTCCGGCAGGCTCCTGAGCCAAATTCTCGATTTGCCTCTCTTCCAGCAGCATATAGGCTCCCACAACCGGTCGCACAAACCGGCCTAGACGGGCACGGCTATATCATCAATCGAAGTCGTCGCACCGAAGAAGTTGGCAGCCGGGAGGAAAGCACTATGAACCCCGATGAACTTGAAACGCTGAAATTGATCAATCTTTATGGCGTCGCGATCGACAGCCAGAACTGGGATTTCCTGGGGGAGATCTTCACTGAGGACGGGATCGCCGACTATGGCGACGGGTTCGTTTTCAGAGGGCTGGACGCCTTCAAGAAGGGCGCCGCCATGGCCTGGGGGCGCTTCGAGGCAACGCAGCACGCCATGTCGACCACAGTTTGGCGGCTCGGCGGGAAGACAGGACGCACGCTTACCTACGGATCGTGGTGCATCCGCCAAAGCGGCGTGAAAGGCGGCGATATTTGGGAAGGTAAGGGGTGGTATGACGACGAGTGGGTGCGGCTCGACGCCGGTTGGCGCATCAAGCATCGTTCTTGCCGTGTGATGTGGTGGTCCGGAAATGCGCGCATCATGCTAGGGGAGGCGGCCGACGACGCGCAGATGAAGACCTATTCTCTCAAAGAGGCCACAAAAGCGGGCACGCTTGGTTTCTTTAGATCCTAAGAGGGGTAGCGGCGTTCATCCGCCCGGGCGGTACTCAACGAGGAAGAGAGACACGGCGCGCTCGACATTGCGTCGGATCACAGCCTCGTCGGCCTCGGGCGGAGCCGCAAGCAGGCGACGCCGGAGGATCACCGCGAGACAGAGATCGAAAAAGAACTGCGCGGCTTCCAGAGCATCACCCACCCGGATCGTGCCGGCGCTCATGGCTGATTCCAGAAAATCGGTGAGCGGCACGAGCGCCCTGCGCTGCCCCATGTCATACACGGCGGCCCCAATTTCAGGAAACCGGCCGGACTCGGCGATGGCGAGCCGATAGAACGCAAGAAATTCGTAATCCAATCCGATATGCGCGAGCTTCATCCCGATTTCCGTGAGGGTCTTCCGCAGGTCCGGCCCGCCGGTCGGAATCTCGGTGAGCTGGGCATAGACAACCTCGCCCTTTTCGCGCACGACAGCTGCGAGCAGTTCCTCCTTGGAGGAGAAATAGTTGTAAAGCGTGCCCTTCGACCCGCCGAGACGAGCCGCGATGCTCGACATGGACGTGCCGGCATAGCCGTCCTGGATGAAGGCCTCGAAGGCCACCGCCAGGATGGCCGAACGACGCGCCGCCGCCGCCTTTGTCGCTCTGGACCCTTCCATTCCCACCTCCAAGGCGAACCTCTTCGGCCCGCTTGACAAATTCTGACCGTACCGTACGGTCATATCAAGGCCAAAGTTGCGGGCATCCAAAAAGGCAAGGCCGCCATGAATCATGGTTCCCACGCCGAAGTGCGGGCAGAGCGACTTAAGGGCGGCTGGCGAAAGGCCGATTGGCTGGGGCTTCGCCGCTTGGACGATTTTTCAGTCGAAGCCCGGCGAAAGATGCTGCGTCGGCGTCTTCTCGTGGCGTTCGGTGCCGGAGCCGCGGTTATCGCCCTCCTCGCTCTTGGATGGTGGCTTGTTACCAGCGCGGGGTTTGTCTCCACCGACAACGCCTATGTCGGTGCCGACGTCGCGCAGATCACGCCGGAAATCAGCGGGGCCGTGAAGCTCGTGAGGGCGACCGACACGGAGATGGTGCGTCATGGCGACGTGCTCGTCACGCTTGTTGACGCAGATGCGCAACTGGCCCTCGCGCAGGCGGAGGCCGACGAAGCGCGCGCCGTTCGCCGCGTCGAGCAATATTTCGCCAATGTCGGTATCGCAGCCGCGCAGGTCGATGCGCGGCAGGCCGAACTCACCCGCTCCCGCAGTGAGTATGAGCGGCGCGCCAAGCTCGCGGCCAAAGGTACGATTTCGCCGGAAGAGCTGACCGCCGCGCTCGCCACCTACGACGCCGCACGCGCAAGTCTCGAGTCCGCCAAAGGAACGCTGACAGCGGCGCAAACTCTGGTGCAGGGCACGGATGTCCAATCGAATCCGGAAGTGGCCGCGGCGAAAACGGCTGTTGGCGTTGCGCGGCTCAATCTCGAACGCACCGTGCTGCGCGCGCCGGTCGACGGTGTCGTGGCGCGCCGGCAGGTTCAAGTCGGGCAGCGCATCGAGCCCGGCGCGTTGCTGATGACCGTCGTTCCGCTTGCGGACGTTCATGTCGATGCAAACTTCAAGGAAGGTCAACTGCGCAAAGTGCGTGCCGGTCAGCCGGCGCGGTTGATTTCCGACCTTTATGGCTCGGATGTCGTCTTTCACGGCCGTGTCGTGGGCATCGGCGGCGGCACGGGCTCCGCCTTCGCGCTCATCCCCGCGCAGAACGCGACCGGAAACTGGATCAAGGTCGTTCAGCGTCTTCCCGTTCGCATTGCGCTCGATCCCGAAGAGCTCAAGGCCCATCCTCTGCGCGTCGGCCTGTCCATGACCGCCCGCGTGGACATCAGGCGATGACGGACCTGAAGAGCGAGACCGCGCCGCTGCAAGGGCTTCCGCTCGTCATCGCGATCATGACCATTGCGGCTGCCAATTTCATGTCGTTCCTCGACATGACGATCGCCAATGTCGCGTTGCCGCCGATCGCCGGGGGTTTGGGGGTCACACCTCATGAAGGGGTTTGGACCATAACGTCCTACGCGGTTGCGGAAGCCATAGCCGTGCCGTTGACGGGTTGGGTGGTCGGCCGCTACGGCAGCGTGCGCGTCTTTATTGCGGCGTCGTTCGCCTTCGGCCTGTTTTCGCTCGTTTGCGGCTTGAGTACGACACTTGCGATGCTCGTCGCGGGCCGCATCCTTCAGGGACTCGCCGGAGGTTTTCTTGTTCCGGTATCGCAAGTGCTCCTGCAGACGGTCGTGCCTCCGAAACACGCAAGCCTGGGGGTGACCGTGTGGGGCCTGACCGCGCTGACCGCCCCAGTGTTCGGGCCGCTGCTCGGCGGGCTCTTCTGCGATACCTGGGGATGGCAATGGTGCTTCTTCATCAACGTTCCCGTGGCAGCGATTTGCGTGATCGTCGCGATGTCGATCTTGCCCAAGGATCGGGGTGCCACAGCACGAAGCCGGATGGATTACGTCGGCCTCGGCCTTCTCGTCCTCTGGGTGGGCGCATTTCAGATCACTCTCGACACGGGGGAACAGAACGATTGGTTCAACTCGTTCGGAATCATCCTTCTCATCGCGACGGCGCTTGCCGGTCTTGCCGTGTTCGTGATCTGGGAACTTACGGATGATGCACCTATCGTCGATCTCCGCGTCTTCCGTCACCGCGGCTTCACGGTTGCGACGATCGTCATGTTCGTCGCGTTCGCATGTATTGCGGCCTACAACGTGGTGTTCGTTCTGTGGCTTCAAATGGCGATCGGCTATCCGGCGATCTGGACGGGCTATGCCATGACGTACATCTCGCTGTTGCCCGCGGTCGTGGCCCCTCTGATTGGCTTTCTCATGACCCGAGTTGACTCCCGTCTTCTCATTTCCGGGGGGCTGTTCGTCATGGGTGGGACGTTTCTCTGCCGCGTCGGTTATGCCTCGAACATGCCGTTCGAAGGACTCGCTTTCATGCAGGCCATGACGGGAATGAGCGGGACATTCTATTTCGTTCCCATCATGGGGATGGCGGTGGCCATGGTGGATCGCGAAGAGATGGCGTCCGCGGCCGGCTTGTTCAATTTCGCGCGGACCCTCTCCATGGCATTCGGCAGCGCCGTGGGCATCGCGCTTTGGACGCGGATCGCGGCGATGAAACACGCCGATCTCGCCGGGATGCTCAATGCACCGGACACGATGCTTGCCGGCGCGCCGCGCCTCGGTGTCACGATGGAGCAGGCGCGCGGCCTCATCGAATCCGGCGTGCAGACGGAAGCCCTCATGCTCGCCACCAATCAGATGTTCCTGCTCATGGGATTGGCGACCTGCGCGTCGTCGATCCTCATCTGGCTCGCTCCCAAACCAGCCGGCCAATTTGGAGATGGCGCCCGCCCACTAGGCGATAATCAAATGCTCCTTCGTCAGGGTGAAGACACATTTCGAAACGTCCAGGAAGTTCAACTCGTCCTCGAGGAGGCGCTTGAAGCCATCAGCTCCCATGGGCGATTTCATTGATGCTTGGAGTGCCTCGTAGCTGTCGAACCAGGCTTCCGCGACACCGTCGAAGGGGGGCGGCGCGCCGCGATCATTCGCGAACACCTGGCTCATCTCCGGATGCACGCCGAGACTCTGAACGTATTTCCGCATGCCGACGGCTCCGGCAACCTCGCGCGCGAGCTTGGCGTGGCCCACATGCCACCGGTGCCAGAACTCTTCATGCGAAAGATCGGCACGTTTGCGGATGCCGAACAACACCTTGATCATCGTGCCCGGAACATCCTTCTCCTTTGGCAGCTCGATGATCGGGTATTCCTTGACGAAGGTGAAAACGCACTTGGAAACGTCGAGGAAATTGAGCTCGTCCTTGAGGAACCGCTCGAAGGCGGCGATGCCCGCCGGCGACTTCATTGCGTCGTTCATGCCTTCCACGCTGTCGTACCAGGCTTCGGCATATCCGCTGAACGGACCCGGGGCAGCTCTCTCCTTCGCGAAGATTTCGCTGACTTCGGGATGTACGGACAGGCTTTGGATGTAGCGCCGCATTCCGATTACTGGAGCAAGCTCGCGGGCGATATTCGCGTGGCCGATATGCCACCGCTCCCAGAATTGCTCGCGGGTGATGCCGGCACGTTGCGCGATTCCGAAATCAATTTTCAGCATATTTCGTCCTCCCTGCCGGTTGTGTGCTTCCCGCAAGTCTAGGACCGCCTCCAAAACGGGTGCAAGCTTCCGAGATGAACTGGTGCGCAAGCCGGGTTTTCCCAGATATACAGACCGGCTAGATTGGCGCGCCCGCGCGGATGCGGAGATATCGGGAGGAAACAATGTTCCGGGGCTTTTTGGGCGTTTTTGTCGTTATCAGTTTTGCCTTGCCCGCGTATGCCGAAAGCATTCCTGCGCGCAAGCCCGGCTTATGGGAGATCACCATGCACAGGGACGGCTCCCCAATGGCTGCGCCCGCGAGCCAGCTCTGCCTTGACGCCAAGACCGATGCCCAGCTGATGAAAAACGGCGAGGCCATGGCGAACGGCATGTGCGACAAGCCGCAGGTCTCGGGCTCGGGCTCGACGCGCGTGTTCGATACGGTCTGTCATATTTCGGGGTCCACGCAGAACTCTCATTCTGTCATGACGTTTCCAGACTCGTCGACCTATCATGTCGACGTGACATCGACATACGCGCCGCCGCTTTACGGCAAATCCAGCGGCCATATGACTCAGGATGCGAAATGGGTCGGTCCCTGCCCGGCCGACATGCAGCCTGGCGATATGATGATGAACGGGATGAAGATGAATATCCTCGGGATGACGAGCGGGGCACTGAAGACGGCTTGAGGTCGGTGCATGGCCAAGGAGATCGAACGCAAGTTTCTGGTTGTGAGCGATGAGTGGCGTCGGGGCGCCTTCGAGCCCGCGCGAATTCGGCAGGGCTACCTGAGCCGTGATCGCGCGCGCGTCGTTCGTGTGCGGACCAAGGACAAGCGTGCGTTTCTGACGATCAAAAGCGCGCCGGCGGGGGCATCCGCGCTGGCGCGCTCGGAGTTCGAGTATGAAATCCCCTTCGACGACGCCGTCGAGTTGCTGGATCAGGTCTGTGTGCCGCCGGTGATCACGAAGGACCGCTTTCGTGTTCCCGCTGGCGGGGAGCTTCAATGGGAGATCGATGTCTTCGTCTCGCCTCATCCCGATTTCGTGCTGGCGGAGATCGAGCTTCCGGACGAAAACACAGCGTTCGAGCGCCCCGCCTGGGTCGGCCGCGAGGTGACGGATGATCCGCGCTACGAGAACGCCAATATCGGCACTGCCGAGCTCGACTAGCTAAAGCTCGAACAGGAAGGGCGAGAGGCCGCGGACACGCTCGTCCACGACAAGCGGCCGGCCGAGCGGCGGAGCAGCGCGCGCCGGACAGCTCGGCCGTTCGCACAACGCACAATTCACACCGATCAAGGTCGGGTCAGGTGCCTTGAGATCGAAGCCTTTGGCGTAGACGAGGCGTTCCGCGTATTTGAGATCGCAGCCCAGCGCGATCGCATGATAGGCCTTCGGTGTGCCATGCCGCGCCGCAGCCTTCGGCACGGTGCGCGCGATGGTGAAGTAACGTGCGCCGTCGGGCGTCTCCACAATCTGCGAGAGGATACGCGCCGGCCGTTGAAACGACTCATGGACGTTCCAGAGCGGGCATGTGCCGCCAAACGCGGAGAAGTGAAATTTGCCCGCCGAAAACCGCTTAGACACGTTTCCCGCGCGGTCGACGCGCAGGAAGAAAAACGGCACCCCGCGCTCCGTGGGTCTCTGAAGATTGGTGAGCCTGTGCGCAATCTGCTCGATCGAGGCCCCGAAGCGGCTCGCCAGAACCTCGAGGTCGTAGCCGAGCGATTCCGCGGCGGAGAGAAACGTTCCGTAGGGAAGCAGGACGGCGCCCGAGAAGTAATTCGCCAGCATGACGCGGGCGAGTTGCGCTTCGGCGCCCTCGAACTTGGCCTCTTTGACGAGCCGGGCGATGTCGTCGTTGGCTTCGAGAAGCCCGAGGAAATAGCCCGCCTGGAACGCGCGGCCTGCCGGGTCGAGCAGCTCCGACAAGTGAAGCTCGCGCCGATGGCGATCGATGCGGCGTAGCGTATCGCCCAGGACTTCGCAGGGCAGCACGCGGACCCGATAGCCATGACGGCTGAGCAGCCGGTCGCTCAGGACGGCAAAAGCCTCGGCCTGCGGCAGGCCCAGCTCCTCAGCGAGAGTCTCACCGCGCTCGTCGAGTGACGGGAAGTAGTTCCGCATGCTCTGCATGTAGTCGCGCAGCCGCTCGTTCGGTCCGACGCCGCCACCCGAGCCGTGATCCGGATCGCCGCCCGCTTCCGTGGCGCGGGTCATGACCTGTCGGTAGGCGCGGTAGAGGAGACCTATGGCGGTGGCCGCCGCCGGATGCGTCTCGACCAGCTCGCGTAGCTCGTGGCGGGACGGCGCATGCTCGCGGAGGATCGGGTCGGCGAAAGCTTCGGCGAGCTCGGCCGCCGCGCCTTCGTCCTGCTCGGAGGCCAAGGTCCGGACGTCGATGTCGTAGACTTCAACCAGCTTCAGCACGAGGCGTGCGGTGAGCGGACGCTGGTTGGCTTCGATGAGATTGAGATAGCTCACCGAGACGCCCAGCTCTTCGGCCATGCGCCCTTGGGTCAGCCCGAGCGTGCGGCGCAGCCGTTTGAGCCGCCCGCCTGCAAACAGCTTCTGGCGCGCCCCCCCCTCGTCCCGTGGGGCCGACCTGTCTTCCATCGCCATAGGCACCTCCATCCTGCGATGTAATATATTTTACAAATACACAAATTGACAATTGTTAAAGTGATTGGAATGTTGCAATGGGGTGAGGGCTTCCGCATGTTCTGACGACGTAACCGGCCCCACCTGTGTTTGGGGCCTTTGTCGAGCAGGAGCCCCCAAATGTCCGCCACGTTCGAAGAGTTGGTCCCCAATGCGCCGGAAGGCCGCTTTGCCGGCCTGAAGCGCAACTACACCCCGGCCGATGTCGAGCGGCTTCGCGGCAGCCTCCGCATCGAGCACACGCTGGCGACCCTCACGGCCAACAAGCTGTGGTCCCTGCTCCACACCGAGCCGTTCGTGAATGCGCTGGGCGCCATGTCTGGCGCTCAGGCCATGCAGCAGGTGCGCGCGGGCCTCAAGGCCATCTACCTCTCGGGCTGGCAGGTGGCGGCCGATGCCAATACGGCCGGCGCCATGTATCCCGATCAGTCGCTCTACCCCGCGAACGCCGGGCCGGAGCTTGCCCGCCGCATCAACAAGAGCCTGAAGCGCGCCGACGAGATCGAGCATTCCGAAGGCGGCGTGAAGCGCGACTGGTTCGCACCGATTGTGGCCGACGCGGAAGCGGGCTTCGGTGGTCCGCTCAACTGTTTTGAGATCATGAAGGCCTATATCGAGGCCGGTGTCGCCGGTGTCCATTTCGAGGACCAGCTCGCGTCCGAGAAGAAGTGCGGCCATCTGGGTGGCAAGGTGCTGGTGCCGACCCGCGCCAATGAGCGCAATCTCAATGCGGCGCGGCTTGCGGCCGACGTTTGCGGCGTGCCGACCCTCCTCGTCGCGCGCACCGACGCCGAAAGCGCCCAGCTCATCACATCCGATGTCGACGAGCGCGATCATCCGTTCATCGATTTCGAAAAGGGTCGTACGACGGAAGGCTTTTTTCGGCTGAAGGAAGGCATGGGCGTCGAGCATTGCATCGCGCGCGGCCTTGCCTATGCCGAGTACGCCGACGTGCTGTGGTGGGAGACATCGCATCCCGACCTGAACGACGCACGCCGCTTCGCCGAGGCGATCCATGCGCGTTTCCCCGGAAAGCTGCTGGCTTACAACTGCTCGCCGTCGTTCAACTGGAAGAAGAACCTCGACGAGGTCACCATCGCCCGCTTCCAGCGCGAGCTCGGCGCCATGGGCTACAAATATCAGTTCGTGACGCTCGCCGGCTTCCACTCGCTCAATCACGGCATGTTCACCCTCGCCAACGGCTATCGCGATCGTGGTATGGCGGCCTATTCGGAGCTGCAGCAGGCCGAGTTCGCGGCCGAGGCCCAGGGCTTCACGGCCACGCGCCATCAGCGTGAAGTGGGCACGGGCTACTTCGACCTCGTCAGCCTCGCGATCTCGGCGGGCGAGTCGTCGACCACCGCTATGGGGGACTCGACCGAGACCGCCCAGTTCAAGGAAGTCGGATACGCTTAAGTCCTTCCGGTCAGGATCCGGGCCGGCGACGAGCCGGCCCGGTCCTAAGGAAAGGTCTTCCGAACAAGGGTGTGATGCTCTAAAGGCTGTTCCCCGCACAATGGGGCACCCGCCGGGGTATGGTCGATCGCCAACCGCTGTTGTTCATGAACGGCCTTGCGCTTGCAGCGCTCGGGCTGCTCATGCTTTTGCCCGCGCTGGTGGATGCGGTCGACAACGCATCCGATGCACGCGTCTTTCTCGCCTCGGCCGGGGCGACGCTGGCGGTCGGCGGCTTCTTCATTACGGCAAGCGGCGGATTTGGCCCCAGGCTGAACCGCAAGACCGGCTTTCTCATCACCACATCGGTCTGGATCACGGTCTCGCTGTTCGCCGCCCTTCCCTTCGCGTTCGGCGCCCTGCCGTTGAGCTATGTCGACGGCGTGTTCGAAGCCGTCTCCGGCCTCACCACCACGGGCGCCACGACGATAGCCGGTCTCGACGATGCGCCCAAAGGGATGCTTCTGTGGCGCGCCCTGCTCAACTGGATGGGCGGCATGGGCATCATCGGCATGGCCATGGTGCTGCTGCCGTTTCTCCAGGTCGGCGGGATGCAGCTTTTCCGCACGGAATCGTCCGACCGATCCGACAAGGTTCTGCCGGGCACGCGCGAGACGGCGCTTGCGATGATCACGGTTTATCTGTCCCTCGATGTTGCCTGTGCCCTTGCCTACTGGTTTGGAGGCATGGGTGCCTTCGATGCCATCTGCCACGCGATGGCAACCGTCTCGACGGGAGGGTTCTCGACGCACGACGCGTCGTTCGCGTATTTCCATTCGCGCTTTATCTTTTGGTCGGCGACGATTTTCATGTTCTTGGGCGCACTTCCCTTCGTGCTGTTTATTCGCTTGGCGCGGGGCGAGTTCCACCTTTTGTGGCGCGATACGCAGGTCGTCGCTTTGGCCACCGTCATCATCGTCGCTTCGCTCGCCATCGCGCTCTACATCATCGGACCGAACCGCCCCTGGACCACGGCCGTGCCGGACTCCATTTTCAACGTGGTATCGATTGTCACGACGACCGGATTCGCCTCCACCGACTACAGTGCGTGGGGGCCTTTCCCGATGCTCGTGTTCTTGATGCTGGCGTTTCACGGCGGCTGCACGGGCTCGACCGCCGGCGGCATCAAGACCATGCGCGTGCAGGTTCTGGTACGTCAGGCGTTCGTTCAGGTCCGGCGCATTCTGCTGCCGCACGCTGTGACGCCGATGCGGTATGGCGGGCGCGCTATTGCGCCTGAGCTCGCAAGCTCCGTATCGACCTTCGCGCTGCTTTACATCATCACGGTGTTTGCCGTGGCCTTTGGCCTCGGGCTCACCGGGCTCGACCTGTTCCCGGCGCTTACGGCCTCGGCGGCCGCCGTGGGCAATGTCGGTCCCGCGTTCGGCGACATTCTGGGTCACGGTCAGAGATATGGGAGCCTCAGCGACTTGGCGAAGATCATCTTGGCGTCCGGTATGCTCGCCGGACGTCTCGAATTTCTGACCGTCATCGTGTTGTTGACCAAGACCTTCTGGCGCTCATGACCGCGCAACGCACTCGCCTCGCCGCACTTCTGGCCGATATTCGCGCGTGCCGCCATTGTGCCGATAAGCTGGCGCATCCGCCGCGGCCGGTCTTGCGCGCATCGCCGGCGGCGCGGCTCTGCATCGTGGGTCAGGCGCCCGGCACCAAGGTCCATACCACCGGCATTCCGTTCAACGACGCTTCCGGAATCCGTTTGCGCGAGTGGCTCGGCCTTACGCCGGAAGTGTTCTATGACGAGGCGCGGGTCGCCATCGTCCCGATGGGTTTCTGCTTTCCGGGTCAGGATGCAAAGGGCGGCGATCTTCCCCCGCGCCCGGAATGTGCGCCACTTTGGCGGCCGCGGCTGTTTGCAGAGCTTCGTCAGATCAAGCTCACCGTGCTCGTAGGCTTCTATGCACAACGCTGGCATTTGGGCAGCGACGCAGCGTCGACGCTCACCGAGACGGTGCGCAATTGGCGTCGCTACCTT
>Ga0081455_10001971_pt1 | contig 24568 bp, 21 predicted proteins | sample TabmetS3T2R1_FD_70207 | JGI IMG/M metagenome (GOLD analysis project Ga0081455, IMG submission 70207) | Tabebuia heterophylla rhizosphere microbial communities from the University of Puerto Rico - S3T2R1 | ecosystem: Host-associated > Plants > Roots > Rhizosphere ...
GGGCGGGCTGCGGCAAGGCGACCATCTATCGGCGCTGGCGGTCGCGGGGTGCCCTGCTGCTCGATACCGGGCACCATCGCCTAGGCCTCCGCGTCACCGACCCCGACACGGGCTCGGTGCGCGACGACCTCGTCACGATGCTGGGCGAGCTGGCCCGGAAGATGCGGGACACGCTGGCCGGCAAGGTCATGCCCGCCGTCGTGGCCGAGGCTGCGGTCAACCCCGAGATGCGAGCGGTCCTGGCGGCGTTCGTCCACGACCGGCGGAAGCCGGCGTTCAACGCCATTTCCCGGGCCGTCGCCCGGGGTGAGCTGCCCGACGACACCGACATCGATCTGATCCTCGACCTGCTGGGCGGGCTCGTGTACTTCCGCGTCATGCTCGCCGACGACCCGCCCGGCGACGCCGTCGTCGCCACGGTCGTCGACACCGTCCTCGCCGGCGTCCGCCCGACGCCCACTCGTTGAGCGGTCAGGCCAGGCGGCGACGCCGGGCCTCTGCGAGAACGGCGCCCGGGCGGGTAGGCGAGACGAGGAGCGCGGCAGCAGTCGTCGCCTCGCTCACGCCGCTGCCACCCCCGGCGGCCAGCACCAGCGACACGGGGGGTGCGACGGTGACCTCCAGCGCCAGGCCCAGCGCACCCCGCGTCAGGTCCAGGGCGGAAGTATTCGCCGGCGCCGGCCCGAACGACCGCACGTCGACCCGCCGCAGCAGCAGGGGCTCCGCCAGGGCCAGCGGATCGTGCACCACCACGCCGTTGGGCACGAACACCAACCAGCGCCGCGCCAGCGTGTGCAGCGACCGGACCGCGACGGCCGCGGCTGGGAGCCCGATGGCCAGCGCCAGCGCACCCGCCAGCCACTGCCGGGCGGCCAGCAGCAGGGGCCCGGCCGCAACGCCCGCGACCGCCACGGCCCACACCAGGACCAGCGGCCCGGCGAGCAGTGGCCCCGGGACCCGGAGCGGCATCCGCCGCTCGTTGCCGTAGGACGAGCCCGCCACGAACGCCTCGCCCGTGCCGGGCCAGAAGGCGGCGAGCGCCGCCACGAGGGCACCGACCAGGCCCACCACACCAGCGGCCGACGGCCCGTCGGCCACGATGGCGGCGGCGGCGGCCAACACCGCGGCCGGTGCCGCCACCCGGAGGGCGGTCAGGCTCGCCGTCGACGGCACCAGCGCCGACACCAGCACGACGGCCCAGCCGAACCACAGACCGGTGCTGGCGACCAGCTGGACCGGCCGGCTGGCGTCGTCCAGGGCATCGCCCACGGCGGGGCCCAGGAGCACCGGGAGGACGAACCAGGTGACACGCGCCGGCCAGGCGCCGAGGGATCCCACGGGCCGGGAGATTTGCCGATGGTGGCGTCGGCTGGCTATTCCAGGCGGCGGGTGAAGCCGAGTGGGGGATGAGGTGACCAGGAGCGTGACACCGCGCAGGAGCGGGAGTCAGCGAGGGATGGCATGAGGGAGGTACTGCTCCCGATCGGTCTGGCGACCGGCATCGGCAGCCTCCCGCACGAGGATCCCCGCGAGGCCGCCGAGTTCGCACTCGACCGCCAGCCGCGGCTGCCGGCGGCGCCGTCCCTGCCCCGGCGGTCACCGGTCGAGGGCATGATCCCGCAGGCGGCCTGGGGCATCGCCGGGGTGCTGGTCCTGCCCGACGGTTCGCTGCTGGTCGACGAGTCGGTCATCGACCCCGCTCTGCCGCTCACCGAGCCGGCGCTGGACGCCGAGCCGTTCGTCGGGCTTCGCGCGTTCCTCGACGCCGTCGCCGGCCGTGTGGCACCGTTCAAGGTCCAGCTCACGGGGCCCGTGACGCTGGGCCTGGCCCTCCACGCCGTCGGTGCCCCGCCCGAGCGCGCTTTCGCCGTCGCCGCGATGGCCGTCGAGGCGCGCACCCGCGAGCTGGTTGCGGCGGCCCGCCGCGCCGCCCCCGGCGCCACCATGGTCGTGTTCCTCGACGAGCCCGGGTTGATCGCGGCCCTCGAGCCCGGGTTCCCCCGGCCGGTCGACGACACGCTCGACCTCGTGTCCTCGGCGCTGGCGCAGATCGAGGGCCACGCGATCGCGGGCCTCCACTGCTGCGGCCGTGCCGACTGGCAGGCGATCCTCCAGGCCGGTCCGCAGATCCTGTCGCTGCCCGTCGACGCCGGCGCCCGCGATCACACCGGGGCGTTCGCCGGCTTCCTGGAGCGGGGTGGCTGGATCGCCTGGGGCGCGGTGCCCACGGACCGGCCCCTCGGCGACGGCGCCGACATCCTCTGGCGCCGGCTCATGGGCGAGTGGGACGCGCTCATCGACGGCGGTTGCGACCCGTTGCTCCTGCTCCAGCAGGGGATGGTGACGCCCGCCTGCGGGCTGGCCGGGCTCGCTCCGCTCCAGGCGGACCGGGTGCTCGAGCTCGCCGGCCACCTCGCCCGTCGCATCGAGGCCGAGGCGCTCGACGCGGGCCTCAACGTCGGCGCCTGACCAACAACCCCCCGCCGGGTGCCCGGCCCGCCGGGATCGTGGGGCTCCATCGGTACTCTGCCCGTCATGGCTGACCGGGAGATCGAGGAGCAGGCCGAGGCTCTGCGTGCGGAGATCCGGGAGCACAACCGGCGCTACCACGTCCTCGACGACCCCATCGTCAGCGACGCCGAGTTCGACGAGCTGGTGCGCCGCCTACGGGCGCTCGAGGAGGAGTTCCCCGAGCTGATCACGCCCGACTCCCCGACCCAGCAGGTCGGCGGGGCGCCCGCCACGACGCTGTTCGCCCCCGTGGTGCACCGCGTGCCGATGATGAGCCTCGACAACGCCTTCGACGAGGCCGAGCTGCGGGCCTGGGTCGAGCGGCTGCACCGGCGGCTGGCCGGCGCTCCTGTTGCTTCGGGCGACGGTGGCGACGAGCCCTCCAGCGAGGACGTCGGCTACGTCTGCGAGCTGAAGATCGACGGGCTCGCCATCTCGATTCGCTACGAGAACGGCCGGTACGTGCGGGCCGCCACGCGCGGCGACGGGCGCACGGGCGAGGACGTCACCGAGAACGTCCGCACGCTCGACCAGGTGCCCCAGCGCCTGGGCAAGGGCGCGCCCGCCGTGCTCGAGGTCCGGGGCGAGGTCTACATGGCCCTGTCCGCCTTCACTGCGCTCAACGAGCGCCAGCTCGAGGCCGGCGCCCGACCCTTCGTCAATCCCCGCAACGCCGCCGCCGGAGCGCTGCGCCAGAAGGACCCCAAGGTGACGGCGAGCCGGGAACTGTCGCTGTGGACGTACCAGCTCGGCGAGCTGGACGGCGGCCCAGGACTCTCCAGCCATCACGAGACGCTGGAGTGGATGGCGGGACTCGGATTCCCCGTGAATCCCGAGATCCGCCGCGTGAGCGGTCCCGACGAGGTCCTGGCGTACGGCCTCCACTGGCAGGAACACCGCCACGACCTCGACTACGAGATCGACGGGGTGGTGGTCAAGGTCGACGACCTGGCCCGGCGCGAGCTGCTGGGATCCACCAGCAAGGCGCCCCGCTGGGCACTGGCGTACAAGTTCCCGCCCGAGGAACGCACCACTCGGCTCAACGACATCCTCGTCTCCATCGGCCGCACGGGACGCGCCACGCCCTACGCGGTGCTCGAGCCGGTGTTCGTCGGCGGCGTCACGGTGGGCCAGGCAACGCTCCACAACGAGGACCAGGTGAAGGCCAAGGACGTCCGGCCCGGGGACAAGGTCATCGTCCGGCGGGCCGGCGACGTGATCCCCGAGGTGGTCGGCGCAGTGGTCGCCGAACGGCCGGAGGGGCTCGAACCGTGGACGTTCCCCACGGAGTGCCCGTGCAGCATCCGGTCCCACCTCGTGCGGACCGAGGGCGAGGCGGAGCACCGCTGCATTCACCCCGAATGCCCATACCAGCGCCAGGGGTCGATCGAGCATTTCGCCGGCCGCGGCGCCCTGGACATCGACGCGCTCGGCACCAAGCGGATCGCCCAGCTCATCGCCGAGGGCATGGTGCAGAGCGTCGCCGACCTCTACGACCTCGACTGGGAGCGGGTCGAGAAGCTCGAGCGCATGGGTGCCCTGTCGACGTCCAACCTGCGCGCCTCGATCGACGCGTCGCGGTCCAGGCCCGTGGAGCGGCTGCTCGTCGGCCTGAACATCCGGCACCTCGGGCCCGCCGGCGCCGAGGCGCTCGTGGCGGCGTTCGGCGACCTGGATCGCATCATGGGTGGGTCGGTGGAGGAGCTGGCGGCGGCCGAAGGGGTCGGCCAGGTCATCGCGGAGTCCGTGCAGGCCTGGTTCGCCGACCCCGCCAACCGCGAGCTGATCGAGCGGCTGCGCGCCGCCGGGCTCAACTTCGTCGGCTCAGCGACCGGCGCGGGCAACGGCGGGACCAAGACGCTGGCCGGCCGGACCGTGGTCGTGACCGGGACCCTCGAGGGCTTCACCCGCGAGGAGGCCGAGGCGGCCATCAAGGCCCGGGGTGGGAAGTCGCCCGGCAGCGTGTCCGGCAAGACGACCGCGGTGGTGGTGGGGGAGGGACCCGGGGCGTCGAAGCTCAGCAAGGCCGAGGAGCTGGGCGTCCCGATCCTCGACGAGGCGGGGTTCCGCGAGCTGCTGGAGTCCGGCGAGCTGCCCGGCTAGTTGTCCCCCGGCGAAGACCTCACACCACGGTGAAACACCAGGGGATCTGGCGGGCGGCGTCGCGGCCCTCCGCGATCGGCCAGACGACCGCGGTGACGCAGTTGAGCCCGGCCCGTAGCTGCTCGACCACCTTGCCATCGCCGGGCGTGAACTCGATCCGGGCCAGCTCGGGGGTCAGCTTCAGCTGGTCCGCCGGGATCTCGACGTCGTTGAGCACGAGCGTGCCCTCCCAGCCGGACAGCAGGTCGACGCCGACGGTCGACTGCTGCGGCACCTGGCTGTTGGGCGCCGGGAGGCGCTGCTCGACGATGTCGTTGCCGATCGCCTCCGACGTGCCCAGCTGGTCGTCGCCTTCGTCGCTGGTGGCGAAGTAGGCGGCCACGAACGCGCTGATCGCCAGCGCCAGCACGAAGGTGGCCACGACCTTGAAGCGCGTGCTGTACGGGGAGCTGGTGGTGCTGGCCATTGCGGTGGCCCATCGTCGCACGGCGGGTGCGCTGGGCGGTAACCGACAGCACGGCCCGCCCGGCCCCGCCGGGTTCGTCGTCACTGATGGCGTCGGTCGTTGACCGACCGTAATCTTGATATGTGGCCATGACCCGCATGACCGATCAGATCGGTCGTGTGCTGGGTGGGCGCTACAGACTTCTCTCGGCGGTCGGATCCGGAGCGTCGGCGCACGTCTACCTGGCAGACGACGTCCGACTGCGGCGCCGGGTGGCGGTCAAGGTCCTGCACCCGGCGCTCGCGAACGACGAGCTGTTCCTGCGGCGCTTCCGCGCGGAGGCCCGCGCCGCGGCCGCCCTGAGCCACCCCCACATCCTGGCCGTGTTCGACTGGAGCGGCGACGAGGACTCGCCCTATCTCGTCACCGAGTTCCTCGGCGGCGGCAGCCTGCGCTCGATGCTCGACGCCGGCCACCGCCTGACGACCGCGCAGGCGCTCGTCGTGGGGCTGGAGACGGCACGTGCGCTCGACCATGCGCACCGGCAGGGTTTCGTTCACCGCGACGTCAAGCCGGCCAACATCCTGTTCGGCGAGGACGCACGCCTGCGCGTGGCGGACTTCGGCCTGGCCCGGGCCATCGCGGAGGCCGGCTGGACCGAGCCGACCGGTGCGCTGCTCGGCACCGCCCGCTACGCGTCGCCGGAGCAGGCCCGCGGCGAGTCGGTCAACGGCGCCAGCGACATCTACTCGCTGGCGCTCGTGCTGATCGAGGCCGTGACCGGGTCGGTGCCGTTCAGCGCCGACACCACCATCGCGACCCTCATGGCCCGGCTGGAGCGCCCCTTGGTGGTGCCCGAGGTCATGGGGCCCCTGACCGCCATCCTCACCCAGGCCGGCGGCCTCGATGCCGCCAAGCGGCCCGACGCGGCCGCCTTCGGGGCCGGGCTCATCGCCGCCGCCGAGCAGCTGGCGCGGCCGGCGCCGCTCCCGTTGACGCCGCCGGGCGTCGACGGCGCCGGCGCCGACGACCCGCGGGACAGCACGCTCGTGCGGCCGGAGGTGTACCCACCGGGCAACGGTGCCGCGGCTGGCGCGGCCGGCGCCCTGGTGGTGGGGTCCGGCAGTGCCGTGGGTGGCGAGGTGCTGGGCGTCCCCGTCGGCGACGCCGGAAGCGCGGTGAGCGGCCTCCCCTCCGCCTCGCTCCCGGGGACGTCGAGCCTGCCCGCGGCCGCGTCCGGCACCGGGACCGGGCCCGCCGGCGCCGAGACCACGTCGACAACCGTCCTGCCGCCGCCCCCCAGCGTCCCGCCCCCACCGCGAACAGGTCCGACGCACACGCCCCCGGGCGGGACCGTGGCGCTGTCCGCCGGCGATCGCAGCGCCCGGCGGCTCATGCTGGGCGCCCTCGTGGTGGCGGCTGCCGTGGCCATCGGGGTGGTGGGCTCCTGGATCTACATCCGCACGCAGGTGCCCTCCCACACCGTGCCGCCGGAGCTCGTCGGCGCCCAGCAGGACGAGGTCGTCGAGATGATCGGCGGCAACGGCTGGAACATCGTCACCCGGCGGGACTACTACGACAACACCGATGCGGGCGAGATCGTCCGCACCGTGCCGGAGCCGGGTGCATCGCTTCGCGAGGGCGAGACGCTGACGCTGCACGTCTCGCTGGGCCCGCCCCTGGTGCCGGTCCCGCAGGACCTCGTCGGGCTCAGCGAGCAGGAGGCCGAGGATCGGCTCGCCACCGCAGGACTGAGCGCCGACATCCAGCGCGAGCCCAACGACGAGGTCGACGCCGGCACCGTGATCGGCCTCGGTGACGGCGTGTCGGACCAGGCGCCGCGGGGATCCGCGGTGCCGCTCATCGTGTCATCGGGGTCCGACGAGCCCAGGATCCCCGACCTGGAGGGCGAGCAGTACCAGGACGCGGTCGACCAGCTCGAGGCGCTGGGCCTCGACGTCGAGCTCGACTTCCGGGACCCACGGGGCGGGCGCGACGAGGGTGAGGTCATCCGCACCGACCCCGACGAGGGGAAGCGGGTCGATCAGGGGTCGACGGTGGTGGTGGTCGTCGCCGGCGGGCAGGTCAGCGTCCCCGACGTCGCCGGCGCGACCCTCGATGACGCCCGGGCGATGCTCGAGGACGCGGACCTGAACGTCGGAATCGTCTTCGGGTCCGAGGACGGGGTGGTCCAGATCACGGACCCGCTCAGCGACACCGAGGTCGACCCGGGCACCGCCATCGATCTGGTCATGGTCCCGGATGGCTGACGGTCACACGAAACCGCAGTGAACCACACGAGAACTGGGCCTTGACCTGAGCCTTCGGTTGGGGGACGCTTCCACTGACGGGAGCCCCCTCCCGTCTGGGGCCGTCTCTCCCGCGGCGGCTCAAGCATGAATTCAGACTTGAAGGTTTTTTTCTGGCTACCTTCTGGTTGCCGGACGCTAGCAGCAAGTAAACTCCCAACTACAGAGCGTGCCGGGCCCGTTGGGGCGGTATGCCGGACGCGGTGTTCCCCAGCCGCCGCGATGAGGCTGCCGCCCCAGCCGGCTCGGCACACTCCGTTTTGGGGTTCTCGCTACTCGGTGATCGCCTGGATCTTGGCTGTCAGCTCGGGATTCGGGGGACCTGACTGAAGCGCCATCGCCTTGGTCATGTCGCCCTGGAGCTTGATCTTGCCGGCCATGAACGCCTGCATGCCGGCCTGCGGATTGGCGTCGACCATCATCGCCTTGGCCGTGTCGTAGTCGAGCGTGGCCGTGACGTCGGCGGTGTCGAGAAGACCCAGCTCGAGCTCGACCGAGCCGCTCGTCGTGTCCATGTGGGCCTCGACCGTGCCCTCGCCGAACGGGACCTCGGTGATGACGAGGTTCATCTTCACGGGCTGGGGGGCGGTCGTGGGTGCATCCACTTCTTCGCGGATCTTCCGGGCCGCGTCCACCCACTCATCCGACAGGAACTTGTAAGGCACGAGGCGATCCTCCCTGGTCGGCTCGAAAGCTGCCGCATGCTAGCGCGGGTGTTTGCAGCCGACGTGCAAGCGACGGGGGCGTCCCGGGCTGTCTCGTCGGGTCACCCGGCCGTCGTGGTGGTGGTCTCCGAGCCGCCGCCCTCGCCACCGGACTCCGACCCGTCCGAGCCCGGCACCGGCTGCCCGGTGCACTGCTCGATGATCGAGTCGACGGTCGGCTTGGTGTCCGACGGGAAGTCGCTGGGGTTGTCCGCGGCGGCGAGGTCGTTCATCTGTTCCTGGTCGAACGCGTCCTCGAACTCCCGGCCCATGCAGTCGGCCTGATCCGAGTCGAGCCCGGCATTGGTCATGGCGTCGACCACGTCGCCGGCGTCGGCGTCGTTGTTGGTGCACGCCGAGAGGGACAACGCGGCGACGGCGGCGAGTGCAGCCAGGCCTGAACTACGGATCATGGAGCGCCGAACCTCGTGCTAGCGGAATGACCGGTCAAGGCTAGCCACGGCCGCCCCATTGGGCACATCGGGGGACGCCGTCAGGCGCTGGCTGCCGTGGCGTCGGCACGTCCGCGCAGCGCAGCGACGGAGGCGCGGGCGGTGCGCTCGTCGGCCGCCAGCATGCGGGCGACCAGGCGGGCGACGTAGCTCGACAACTCGTCGAGGGAGAGGTCGACCCGGTGGGTGCGGTGGAAGTGGCCGAACTGGCCCACGGTCCCGACGACCGACAGCGCCAGCAGCTCGGGCGGGTCGTCGCCGGTCACGGTGCCGTCGTCCTGGCCCGCGACGATCAGGGCCGTCACGTCGCGGACGTGCTGCTCGGTTCCCTGCCGCAGCACGTCCGACACCGTGTGCCCCTCCACCTCGAGGAGCGAGAAGAACGGCGCGTTCTCCGCCATGAAGCGGACGCTCGCCACCGAGCCCTGCAGCAGGCGCGTCAGCGCCGGCGCACCGTCGTCCATGGCCGCAGCCTGTTGGCGCCGGAGGCGACGCCGCATCTCGGCCGCCAGCTCGCGGAACAGGGCCTCCTTGTTCTCGAAGTACCAATAGAAGAGGCCCTTGGCGACCCCGGCAGCGTCGACGATGTCGACCACGCGCGTCGAGGCGTAGCCCTGCTCCGCGAAGAGGCGCGCGGCGGCGTCGAGCAGCTGCTGCTTGCGCTCGGCGCCCTGGGTCGTGAGCTGGCGGTCGGACATCGCGAGCGACAGTGTTGCGAGCCTTGACCCAGGGGTCAATCCGGCGGGACGTCTGGTCTGACGGCCGACGGCGTGTCGCCGTAGGGTCTGGAACCATGGCCACCACGCCGGACGACAAGGAGATCATCCCCGGGGCAGAGCCGTGGTCCGCGCCGGGCGGACCTCACGGGGCGCTGGTCATCCACGGCTTCACGGGCAATCCCCAGTCGATGCGGGGCCTCGCGGAGGCACTGCACGGTGCCGGGTACGCGGTCGAGCTGCCGCTGCTGCCGGGTCACGGCACGTCGGTGGACGACATGATCGAGACGGGCTGGGCGGACTGGTCCGCCGCGGCCGAGGCCGCCTACGAGGACCTGGCGGCGCGAGCGGACAGGGTGGTCGTGGCGGGCCTGTCGATGGGCGGCGCGCTGGCGCTCTGGCTGGCGACACGCCACCCCGAGATCGCCGGCGTCGTCTGCGTCAATCCGGTGGTGGAGGTCGGCGACGAGATGGTCGACGGGATTCGCCAGATGGTCGAGGGCGGCGTCGACCGCATCCCGGCCATCGGGGGTGACCTCGCCGACCCGGGCGCACACGAGATGGCGTACGACGCCACGCCCCTGCGACCGCTGCTCAGCCTCGCCGACGTCGCCGCCGAGACGGTCGACAACCTGGCGAAGATCGCCTGCCCGGTCCTGCTGATGACCAGCCCCCAGGACCACGTGGTCGACCCCCACAACAGCGACGTCATCGCCGAGCGGGTCTCAGGTCCCGTGGAGCGGGTCACCCTGGAGCGCAGCTACCACGTCGCGACGCTCGACTACGACAAGGACCTCATCGTCGAGCGCGCGATCGAGTTCGCAGGCCGCGTCATTGGACCCGGTTGAGGCCGATCGGCTTGCGGTAACCGATCGGTTCGGGAGTCAACTAGATCCGTCCCGAGAACTCTCTGGTCACACCTCAACATGGCCACGCCTCGTCAATCCGGAGGTTCGTGCCGTCGCGGGCGTCGAGGAAGAGGTGGAGCGTCGCCACGGCGTCGCGGCAGGGCACGCTGAACACCGCCGGACGCCCGGCACTTACGTATGGTTCCCCGGGTTCGAGTCCGACACGGAAGCCGCCAACCCCCAGGTCGGCATCCTTGGCCGACACAAGGGTGACCTGTATTCGGTGCCCGGTCCGACCCACCTCGACAACGTTGAAGGCGTCACTGCGGAGCGATGTCATTCCCCACCGGCCGTCTTCGAGCCGAATGAGCTCGAATGTGCCCTGATCGCCGTCGGGCATTGAATAGCGACCGCGGACCGTCAGGTCCTTGGCATCCTCGGAGACGTCGGAGAACTCCAGCGGTCCGGACGGGCTGGTGTCGTCCACGACGGTAGTGATCAGGTTCGTGGCGCTGTCCTCCCAGCCGGACAGGCCGCCGGCCGACTCGCCTTCCGTCACGAGGGCAGGGAGCCGGTCCGGGCCGGTGGGGAGCGGTTCGGGAGCGGGATCGACGCTGATGCGGGGTGAGGCCGCGGTGGTGGCCGTCCGGGTGCTCGATCCCCGGGCGGCGGGAACGGCCACGCTGGCATGGGCGAGGACCCGGTCCCCGGTGCCGGGATCGACGACGTCGACCCTTACCGCCACCGGCTCCGTCGTCGGGCCGACGTGGAGATACGTTTGCCACCGGCCGTCCGCCATCGGCGGGTCTCGCGTTTCGACGCGCTCGTCGTCCTCGAACTCCACGTCGGCCGTGTCATAGACCTCTCCGGTGCTGTCGACGAGCCGCGCCCGCAACCGCTCGACGGGGATCGTCCCGCCGCCCGGCGTCACGTCGACGTGGATCTCGGAGTCCTCCAGGGGGGAGACGCGGTCGATGACGACCAGCTCGTTGGACGCGCCGGTCACGTACCAGTGACCCGCTCGCCGGGTAAGGGTCACGCGCGCCTCGACGTCGCCGAACGCGTAGTGGACTGTTGCCTCCGTCGCCTGGATGTCCGTGCGACCGAAGCGCACGTCCGCGTCGAGGCCGGCAACGTCCGCCAGGTACGCCCGGCTGGCTGCTTCGGGCGTCGCGAGCTGGCCTTCCGGGACGCCATCGCCAAGCGGCCAGATGACCACGGGAGGCTGGGCAATGGCAGTGCGGGAATGGCTCCCGCCGGTGCGCCGATCGGCAGCCAGTGCGGCCAGCCCGGCGGCGCCCGCCACCAGAAGGAGCGCTGCCGCAACCCGGACGAGGCGGTCGTGGCGGCGCTCGTCTCCACGCCGGGCACCATCAACTGGAATCACACGGCTCGCCGGTGTGCGCGACGGCTGGAGGTCGGCTGCTCGGCGCTGGAGCATGTCACGGAGCTCGGCCTCGAGCTCGGCATCGCTGGGATGGACCGTGGTGATGGTCATCGCAGGATCTCCTTGCGCAGGGCCGCAAGCGCCCGGTGGATGGTGCTGCGCACGGTGGGGATGCGGCAGCCGAGGATCTCGGCGATCTCGGCGTCTGGTAGGTCGGCGTAGTAGCGCAGGACGATTGCGGTGCGGGGGCGCTCCTTCAGCGTGGCCAGTGCGTCCCACAGCTCGTCCGGCTGTTGCTTGACCGGATCCGGCGGACGGGGGCGACGCTCGCGTTCGAGCTTCTGGCGGCGACCCCACGAGCGACAGCCGTTGACCACCGCGGTCCGGAGATAGGGAAGTGGGTCGCGCACGGTGTTCCAGGAGCGGTGGGCCTTGACGAACGCCTCCTGCACCACCTCTTCGGCGAGAGCCGCCTCGCCCGACACCAGGTATGCCAGGCGAACGAGGCCGTCGAAGTGGCGCTCGTACATCCGCACCAGCTCGTCGTGCCAGGGGACGGGCACCGGTGGTGAGTTGATGGGCACGGCTGCCATTGGGAAGGAGACGCTCCGGCGCCACCGTACGTTCCCATCTCATGCACGGGCTCGTACCGGCCCCGCCTACCTCCAGCTCGACCCCGACCGCCGCCCCTGATCGCGTCGGTCTTCGACCGACCCTCTACTCTCCTAGGCATGGCGCAGATCACCCGCGACGAGGTCGCGCACGTGGCGCGGCTAGCCCGGCTGCTGCTCACCGACGAGGAGATCGACACCTTCACCGAGCAGCTCGGCAAGGTCCTCGACCACGCCCGCGACGTCGAGGCGCTCGACGTGGCCGACGTCCCCCCGACCGCGCATCCCTACCCGCTCGTCAACGTCGTGCGCCCCGACGACGAGGTCCCGTGCCTCGACCGCGAGGTCGTCCTGGCGGAAGCATCCGACACCGAGGACGGCCTGTTCCGTGTCCCGCCCGTGCTGGGGGACGCGCCATGACCGCGCACGCCCAGAGCGCCCTCGACATCGCCGCTGAAGTCCGGTCCGGCGAGCGCCCAGCGGCCGACGTCATCGACGAGCACCTCGCCACCATCGGGGCCCGGGAGCCCGAGATCCACGCGTTCAACCTGGTGCTGGCCGACGAGGCCCGCGAGGCGGCCGTGGCCATCGACCGCCGGGTGGCCGCGGGCGAGGACCCGGGCCCGCTGGCGGGCGTTCCGGTCGCCCTCAAGGACAACATCTGCACCGAGGGCATCCCCACCACGTGCTCGTCGCGTATTCTCGAGGGGTGGCGGCCGCCGTACGCCGCCACCGTGGTCGACAGGCTGGCCGAAGCCGGCGCCATCGTCATCGGCAAGACCAACCTCGACGAGTTCGCGATGGGTAGCTCCACCGAGAACTCCGCATTCGGGCCAACCCGGAACCCCCACGACACGACCCGGGTCCCCGGCGGGTCGTCGGGCGGCTCCGCGGCGGCGGTGGCCGCCGGGTTCGCGGGATTGGCGCTCGGCTCCGACACCGGCGGGTCGATCCGCCAACCGGCGGCGCTGTGCGGGGTCGTGGGCATGAAGCCCACCTACGGCCGCGTGTCCCGCTATGGCCTGGTCGCGTTCGCCAGCTCGCTCGACCAGATCGGGCCGTTCAGCCGCAGTGTGGCCGACGCCGCCGCGCTCTACGAGGCAATCGCCGGGCACGACCCGCGCGACGCCACCTCGATCCCCGAGCCGGTGGGTGACATGAGCGCCGGCCTGGCCGAGGGCGTCGCCGGCCTGCGCGTCGGCGTGGTGACCGAGCTGTGCGAGGCCGAGGGCATCCAGCCCGACGTGATCGCCCGGGTGCGCCAGGCCATCGACGCCCTGGAGCACGCCGGGGCCAAGGTCGAGGAGGTCTCCGTGCCCGCGGTCGTCTATGGGCTGACCGCCTACTACCTGATCAACCCGGCCGAGGCGTCGAGCAACCTGGCGCGCTACGACGGGGTGCGCTACGGGCTCCGCGTTGACGCGCCCACGACCGGCGAGATGTACGACCGCACCCGGACGGCGGGCTTCGGGGCCGAGGTCGAGCGGCGCATCATGCTCGGCACCTACGCGCTGTCGGCCGGCTACTACGACGCGTTCTACGGCAAGGCGCAGCGGGTGCGCACGCTCATCATCCGGGACCTCGACGCGGCCTACGAGCGCTTCGACGTGCTGGTCGGCCCCACCGCGCCGTCCACCGCGTTCCCGTTCGGGGCCAAGACGGCCGACCCGCTGACCATGTACCTGAACGACGTGTGCACGATCCCCTCGAACCTGTCGGGCCACCCCGCCATCTCGGTCCCGTTCGGGACCGGCGACGACGGGTTGCCGGTGGGTGTGCAGGTGATGGCGCCGGCGCTGGGCGAGGCGACGATGTTCCGGGCCGCGGCCGCGATCGAGGCGACCGCACCGGGTGGGAAGGACGACGCGTGAGCACGAGCGGCACCACCGCAACCGCCGCCACCGCCACCGGGTGGGAGACCGTCATCGGGCTCGAGGTCCATGCCGAGCTCGCCACCCGGACCAAGCTGTTCTGTGGCTGCCCCAACCGCTTCGGCGACGAGCCCAACACCAACGTGTGCCCCGTGTGCCTCGGCCTCCCGGGCTCGCTACCGGTCCTGAACGAGCAGGCCGTCACCCTGGCGATCCGCCTCGGTCGCGCCCTGCGCTGCGAGGTGCGCAGGTCGATCTTCGCCCGGAAGAACTACTTCTATCCGGACATGCCGAAGAACTACCAGATCAGCCAGTACGACCTGCCGATCAACGTCGAGGGCAGGCTGGAGCTGCCGCACTCGGGCGCAGTCGTGGGGATCGAGCGGGCGCACATCGAGGAGGACACCGGCAAGTCCACGCACGTCGGCGGCGGCGGCCGCATCCACGACGCCGGCTACAGCCTGGTCGACTACAACCGTGCCGGCGTCCCGCTGCTCGAGATCGTGTCCAAGCCCGACCTGCGTTCGTCCGACGATGCCCGTGCCTACGTGTCGGAGCTGCGGGCGGTCCTGCTCGCCACGGGCGCGTCCGACGCCAAGATGGAGGAAGGGTCGCTGCGCGTCGACGCCAACGTCTCCATCCATCGCCCTGGCGAGCCCCTAGGCACCCGCTGCGAGATCAAGAACCTCAACTCGCTCCGGTCCCTGGGCCGGGCCATCGAGTACGAAGCGCGCCGCCAGATCGAGCTCATCGAGTCGGGTGAGCCGGTGCGGCAGGAGACGCGCCACTGGAACGAGGACGAGGGCCGCACGGGCACGCTGCGCACCAAGGAGGAAGCGGAGGATTACCGCTACTTCCCGGAACCCGACCTGGTCCCGCTCGACCCCGACGACCGCTGGATCGCCCGTGTCGAGTCGGAGCTGCCCGTCCTGCCGGCCGAGCGCCGCCGCGCGCTGGCCGACGCCGCCGGGGTGGCGCCCAACACGCCCGCAGTCGCCATCGCCGTCGAGCGTCGGCTCGACGGACTGGCGGTCGCCGCGATTGCGGCCGGCGGCGATCCGCCACGGGTCCTCACCCACGTGGAGCACAACCTCGCCGTCGAGGGTGCCGAGCGGCTCGACCCCGCCGGCCTCGCGGCCTTGGTGTCGATGGAGACTGCGGGCGAGCTCACCGCCACCCAGGCCAAGGACGTGCTGGCGGAGATGGTGGGGACCGGGGACGATCCCGCGGCGATCGCCAGGGCCAAGGGCTACGAGGCCATGGGTGCCGACGACCTGGCCGCCGCGGTCGACGGCGTCATCGCCGCCAACCCGGACCAGTGGGCCCGCTTCGCCGACGGCGAGGCCAAGCTCATGGGCTTCTTCGTCGGCGAGGTCATGAGGGCCACCAAGGGCCAGGCGGACGGCAAGGCGGTGACGGCGCTGCTACGCCAGCGCGCCGGCGCCTGACCACGCGGCCCGAGGCAATAGCGAACGCGGCGAGCGGCCCGAGGCAATGGTGAACGGTTGCCGTTCGGCATCGCCTCGGGCTCATCCGGCCGTTGGGTATTGCCTCGGCATGCGTGGGGCGCACGTGCGAGTCTGCCGCTCGTGACCTGGAAGGCGAGGCTCATCGATCCCGGCGAGCTGGAGGCCACCATCGACCTCACGGCGCTGGCGTTCGCCATGGGCCCCCGCGCGACCGAGAACTACCGCAGGCAGACGGCGATGATGACCGAGCCGGACCGGGTGTTCGTGGTCGAGGACGGCGACGTGTTCGCCGGCACGGGCGCCGCCTACTCGATCGCGGTCGCGCTGCCGGGTGGCGGGGCGCTGCCGCTCGCCGGCGTGTCCGAGGTCGGCGTGTCGCCGGCCCACCGGCGGCGCGGCATCCTGCGGGCGCTCATGGAGGCCGTGCACGACCAGGCCCTCGACCGCGGCGAGCCCCTCGCCGGCCTGACGGCCAGCGAGGGCGGCATCTACCGGCGCTTCGGCTACGGGGTGGCCACGCGGTCCCAGTCGCTCGCCATCGACCGCACCGCGGCCGCCGAGGTCGACGGCGGCCCGGCGGGCCGGATACGCGTGATGTCCGACGCCGAGGCGCGCCCCCTGTTGCCGGAGGTGTGGGAGCGGTACTGGCGCCAGGTGCCGGGCGAGGTCCGGCGCCCGCCGGCGTGGTGGGACATGCTGGCACTCGATTTCGCGGAGGACCGCGACGGGGCCAGCGCCCGTTTCGTCGCGGTGCACGACGGCGCCGGCGGCGCCCCGGATGGGTTCGTCACCTATCGCGTCAGGCGGGGATGGGGGAGCGGGCGCCTCCTGCCCCACGATCTCCTCGTCGAGTCCGTCGCCGCGATCGACGAGGGCGTCGTCGCCGCTCTGCTGCGGTTCGTGCTCGGGGTCGACCTCGTCGGCACGGTCGAATGGGCGGCCGCGCCGCTCGACCTGCCGTTCCGCTGGCGCCTCGCGAACCCCCGCGCCCTGCGGGTGACCCGGGAGGTCGACCACCTATGGCTGAGGCCGCTCGACGTCGCGGCGTGCCTGGCGGGCCGCCGCTACGCCGTCGAGGGCGCGTGCGTGCTGGACGTGGTCGATCCGGTCCGCCCGGCGCTGGGCGGGCGCTTCCGGCTCGAGGGCGGCCCCGACGGCGCCGACTGCCGCCGCAGCGACGCCGAGCCCGACCTGGCGGTCGGCGTCGCCGACCTGGGCGCCCTCCTGCTGGGCGGCGTGTCCTGGTCGACCCTCCATCGCGCCGGCCTGGTCGAGGAGGGCACGCCGGGGGCCGCGGCGCGTGCGGACCGCATGTTCCGCCCGGACCGGGCGCCGTACTGCTCGACCGACTTCTGACGCGCCGGAGGCGGCTCAGCAGCCGCCGGACACCGCCGGCATGATCGCGACCTCGGCCCCCGCCGCCAACGGCGTGTCCTGCTCAGACAGGTCGCGGACGTTGTCGTTCCCCAGGAACAGGTTCACGTGCCGGCGCAGGCGCCCCTGTTCGTCGCGAATGCGGCACTCGAGATCGGGGCGGGTCGCCGCCAGGTGGTCGAGCAGGGCGCGGATCGTCGGCTTCTCGCCGAGTTCGCCGAGGTCGACGTCGAGCGCCGAGCTTCCGCCGGTGTACGTCCGCAGGCTGGCGGGCACCCGCAGGCGGACTGCGTCGGGCCCCGGCGTCACCGCAGCTCGGCCGCCCTGACCACCAGGACGTCGGGCAGGTGCCGGACGATCGACGTCCACGACGCGCCCTCGTCGGCGCTGGCGAACACCTCGCCGGAGCGGGCCCCGAAGTACACGCCGGCGGGATCGCAGTCGTCGGTGCACAGCGCGTCGCGGAGCACGCTCACGTACGCGTGCTCCTGGGGCAGCCCGTCGGCGAGCGGCTGCCAGGTCTCACCGGCGTCGGTGGTGCGGTAGATGCGGCATCGGTCCTCGGGCGGCATCCGGTGCGCGTCCTTGACCAGCGGATAGACGTAGGCGGTGCCCGGCCGGTGCGGATGCGCGGCCACGGGGAAGCCGAAGTCGGCTGGCAGGTTCTCGCCTATCGCCGTCCACGTGGCACCGAAGTCGTCGCTCCGGTAGACGCCGCCGTGGTTCTGGAGGAACAGCTGGTCCGGCCGGTCGGCCTGGCCCGCGAACTTGTGGACGCACTGGCCGAACTCGGGGTGCGGGTCGGGCGCGTGCCAGGCGTCGATCCCGCTGTTGGAGGCCTCCCACGACTTGCCGCCGTCCTCGGTGCGGTACACGCCGGCCGCCGATACGCCGACCAGCATCCGGTCGGGGTCGGTTGCGTGCGGCATGATCGTGTGCAGGCACAGGCCGCCCCCGCCGGGCATCCATCGTTCGCGGTGCGGATGGTCCCAAAGGCTCTCCACCAGCGAGAACGTCTCGCCGCCGTCCTCGGAGCGGAACAGCGCGCCCGGCTCGACACCCGCCCACACGAGGCCGGGCTGGTCGGCGCCGGCGGGCCGGAGCTGCCAGGTCCGCACCAGGGCCGCACCGGTCTCGGCGGGGAAGCGGATCGCACCACCCTCGGTCTCCTGCCAGGACGCGCCGAGGTCGTCGGACCGGAACACAGATGGCCCCCAGTGCTCGCTGTCCGCGCCCGCCAGCAGGCGAACGGATCCGTCCGGCGTCGCGGGACGCCGATCGATGGCGGTCGCGTAGACCGAGTTCATCGGGAAGTGCGGGCCGTCCAGCGACCAGGACTCACGATCGTCGCTGCGGGCGAGGAAGAGCCCCTTGCGCGTGCCGATCATCAGGAGGGTCGTCATGGCAGCTCCCCGGGTCGGAGTCGATTCATGTTCCGTACCGGAATCTAGGCGCCGGGTCGGGGCGGGGGTGGGGACGGAGCCGGCCGTCGTGCAGCTCGAGCACGCGGTCTGCGGCCTCGAACGCCACCTCGTTGTGGGTGGCGATCAGGCAGGTCGTACCGCTGGCGGCGAGGTCGGCGAGGATCAGCATCATGCCCTCGGCCCATGTCCGGTTCTGGTGGGCGATGGGCTCGTCGGCCAGGAGCACGCTGGGACGCACCACGGTCGCTCGCGCCAGGGCGGCTCGCTGCTGCTCGCCGAGCGAGACCTCGTCGGGGAGGCGGTCGGCGAGCTGGTCGATGCCGAGGCGTGCCATCAGGGCGCCGGGGCTCTCCCCGTCGACCGCAGCACGGCCGAGCCGGAGCGGGAGGCCGATGTTCTCGGCCAGGGTCAGCTCGGCCAGCAGGCCGAGCGACTGGGGCAGGATCGCCAGGTCGGCCCAGCGGAGCCCATCCGCTCCTACGTCTCCGCCCAGCAGCCGCACCGACCCGGCGTCGGGCCGCTCCCAGCCCCCGACGATGGTCAGCAGCGTGGTCTTGCCCGACCCCGACCGCCCCGCCACGACAACGATCTCGCCGGGGCCGGCGCTCAGGTCGACGCCGGCCAGGACGCGCCGGGGGACCTGGTGCGGGCCCGCGAACGACTTCTCGACCCCGGCGAGGTCGAGCACCGTCTCGCCGGCGGCGTCGGCCACCGCGTCGGTGGCCCTCACGTCGACGCCACCCGCCCGTCGCGCAACGCCACGACGTGGTCGGCAGCCGCGATCACCGCGGAGTCGTGGGACGCCACGACCAGGCTCGCGCCGCCGTCGACCAGGCCGCGCATCGCGTCCACCAGGGCGGCGCCCGCGGCGGCGTCGAGCTCGGCGGTGGGTTCGTCAGCCAGCAACAGCGCCGGCCGGCCGACGGCTGCGGCCGCGAAGGCGACGCGCTGCTGCTCGCCACCCGACAGCTCGTCGGGACGGCTGCCCTCCCGATCGGCCAGATCCACGACGGCCAGCAGGGCCGATGCCTCGACCGGGTCGGTCCCCCGCAGCCGCGCTGCCAACTCGATCTGCTCGCGCGCGGTCAGGTACTCGACGAGGTTGTCCGCCGGGTCCTGGAGGACGATGCCCATGGCGCTCCGCCGCAGGCGGCGCCGTGCCCCCGACCGCAGGCGGGTCACGTCGGTGCCATCGACGTGGATGACACCGGCCCGGGCGCGCAGCAGGCCGGCCAGCGCCCGGAGCAACGACGACTTGCCCGATCCCGAGGGGCCGGCCACCACCGAGAGCCGACCGCGCGCAAAGGTGGCGTCGACCTCGCGCAGGGCGTGGACGACGCCCGCGCCGCTGTCGTAGTCGACGGACACCTCGTGAAACCGGGCCGCCGGCACCGAGTCCGGCGGGTCCCGCGGTGTGGGTGGCGGCACGATTTCGGGCGGTGCGGGGTCAGGCACCGGCACGGAGCACCTCCACCGGGTCGTCGCGGTCGGTGCGCCGTTGGGCCGAGGCGGCGGCGGCGACGGCGACGACCAGCGCGGCCGCTGCCAGGGCGGCGACGACCACCCCGGCCGGGCGCAGCAGCGGATCCGGCCGGAACCCGGGCACCGGGTCGATGCGCTCGTACGCCAACCAGGCGCCGACGAGGGCGAGGGCCAGGCCGAGCCAGCAGCCGACGACCACGCCGGCCGTCAGCTCCACCAGGAGGACCCGGCGGTGCTGCCGTGCGGTCAGCCCCATGCGGCGGGCGAACGCGTAGCCCAGCACGCGACCCCGGCGGCGGGCGTCCAGGTAGACGGCGACGCCGCCGAGCACCAGCACGCCGGCCGCGATCCCCAGCGACTGCATGAACCCGAACGTCCACGAGACGGTCAGGAACGACGCCCGGTCGACCACGTCGGCGAAGCTCCGGCCCTCGGTGAACACCACCCCGGCCGCACGCAGGGCCTCGAGGGCCTGGGCGCGGTCCCCCCGGATCCACGCCTCCCGCACCACCGTGCGCACGCCGAGCTCGTCGAGGGCCGAGTCCGCCACGAACATGGTCGGCAGGCCCCCCTTCATGCCGGGGAACGCCTGCACGGTCGCGACCTGCTCGACCGCGAGCCGGGTGGTCCCTCCGGCGATGATCCCGGCCTCGGTGGTGCCCGGGACGTCGGCGCCCACCACCAGGGCCGGCACCCGCCCGCCTACCGGCGGCGCCGCCAGCCGGTCGAGCAGCGCGCCCAGCGACGCCCCGGCGAAGCTGGCGTCCCAGAAGGCAGCGTGCTCGAACGTGTCGGGATCGATGCCCAGCACCACCACGTCCTGCCGCCGGCCACCCTCCTCCACCCAGCCCAGGGGGAACACGGCCACCTCGGTGGCCCGGTCGGCGAGCCCAGCCGGGATCTGCTGGTCCCCACCCAGCCGGACCGCCACGTCACTGCCGATGAAGGTCTTGGCCTTGGCCTGCAGCGTCGCGTCCAGCGAGCGGTTCAGCGTGGCGGCATAGCCGAGCACGCCCGCGGCGATGGCGGACGCCGCCACCAGGCCGACGACCGCCACCCGGTAACGCGCCACCCGGCGGACGGCCAGGTACAGCGCCGTGGGCCAGGTGCGGCTGGCGGACCGCAGCCTGGGCAGCGCCAGCGCGAGCAGCCGCATTGCCACCACCACTCCCGTCACCAGGAAGAGGACGGGGAACAGCAGCCCGAGGACGTCCACGCGGCTGACCTCGGCGCCCCGGGTCACGGGCACGCCCCACTCTCCGAGCCGCCGGTACGACAGCAGGGTCGCCACCCCCAGTCCCAGTTCCCAGGGCACCTTGCCCACCCACGGCCGGCGGTGGTGGCGAGCATCATGCGTGCGGACGCGGGCCGCGACCACGACCGCGACGGTGAGCGCCGTCACCACCCACGCGCCGGCACCGGCCACGACCGCCCGCGTCGCCGCCGCCGGCTCCAGTGCGGAGGACGGCCCCAGCCAGACCACGACGCCGTAGGCGAGCGCCACCCCGGCAGCGCACCCCGCGAGGAGGGCCATCACCAGCTCCAGCACCGCCTTGACGCCCAGCGCCGCCGGCGACACGCCGCGGACCGTCAGCAGCGCCACCTCGCGGCGGCGCCGATCGAACCACAGCGAGGCGGCCGCCGCCACCAGGCCCACGCCCGCCAGCGCCGCGAACACCGCCACCGGCCACACGCCGCCGCCGACCGATGTCTGGATCCCCCGCGCCCGATCCACCACGAATGGCAGGTGGGACCCGAAGAACCTCGACAGGAAGTCCTCGGCATCCCGGTACTGGACGGCCGGTGGCGTGAAAGTGACCGGGTCGCCGTTCTGATCGATGACGGTCAGGGGCCCGGGCTGCTGCGTGATCCGCGCGCCGTGATGCTCGACGTCGGCACACCAGTCGAGCGCCGACGACCGCTCCGATCCGCAGGCCAGGTCGGTGACCAGCCGATCGGCGTCGGTGATCGTCTGCTCGCCGCGCAAGGGGGCGTCCCAGGCCCCAGCAGCGCCGGCGTCGTCGAGCGCCATCACGAGGTCGACGAACGTGGCTCGATCGGCAAGCAGGACCGGCGGCGGTGGCTGCTCGATGTCGGGGGCCCTGGGGAGCAACAGATCGGCGTGGGCGCACCAGAAGTCGTCGTCCACCGGTCCAGCCAGGTCGCGGTACACGCCCGCGACGGGCGCGTCGGCCGGCGCCGAGGGCCCACCAGCCGGATCGCCGAGCGACGCATCGCGCACCAGGGTCGCCCGGTCGCCACGGCCGAGGCCGGCGCTCGAGGCGGCGCGGTCGCTGATCCACAGCCCCGGCCCCGGCCGCCCATCGATCACGTCGACGTGGTCGAGGGCGCCGTCGCGTGTCAGCAGGACCGCCGGCACGTCGCCGGAGCCGTCGCCCCGCATCAGCGCCACCGGCCGACTGAACCAGAGCACCGACGGACCGAGGTCGTCGGCCAGCGGCGTGAACGGGTCCGATCCGAGGTCGGGCCTCGATCCGTCCCCGGGGTCCGAGAATCCGGTCGCCACGCTGGCTCCCGTGTCCCGCGGGCAGCGCTCGGCCGTCTGTACGGCGACGGACGCCGTGCCCACCGACGACAGGAACAGCGGCACCGCGGCCAGCGACGCCGCCAGCACCGCGCTCGCCCCCGCCACCGTCGCCAGCACGCCGAGCCGCCGGCGCAGCAGCCACGGCGCCCGCCGCCACGGCGCGGACGACAGGGTTGCCAGGGCGGAACGGATGCGCTGCCTCATCCGCTGGCGACCGTAGCCGCGGGGCCCGAGTCGTAGCCGAAACCCTGGGTCAGCGGCGGGCGCCGAGGACGACCCAGCGGTCCGAGGCGAACCGGGCCAGCAAGGTCGACGACCTCGTCACCATCAGCAGGCCCAGCGATGCCCACAGCCAGCCGATGCCGGCGTCGAGGGCGAGGACCAGCAGCGCTGCCGGGATGAACACGGCTGCGGCGAGGATCATGGCCCAGGCGAGGAAGCGCATGTCGCCGGCCCCGATCAGCACCCCGTCGAGCACGAAGGCCACGGCGTTCACCGGCTGGAGCGCCGCCACCCACAGCAGCAGGAAGCCCGCCAGCGCCAGCACGTCGGCGTCGTCGGTGAACAGGTGGGGCAGGACGGTCCGCAGCAGCGCCACCAGCACGCCCACGAGGATCCCCAGTGCGACGCCCCACTCGATCATCCGCCGGCCCGCGTCCCTGGCGGCCCGGCCGTCGCCCGCCCCCAGCGCCCGCCCCACCATCGCCTGGCCGGCGATGGCGATGGCGTCGAGCCCGAGTGCGAGGACGTTCCAGATCTCGAACGCGATCTGGTGGGCGGCGACGTCGACCGGGCCCAGCCGCGCCGCCACGGCCGTGGCCACCACCAGGGCCGCCCGCAAGGCCGCCGTCCGCACCAGGAGGTCGCGGCCCACGCGGGCCAGCGCCACCAGGCTGGCGGGATGCGGGGCGAGGTCCGCGTCGAAGCGGCGTGCGGCCCAACCGACCCGGCGCACGTAGACGACGGCGCCGGCCGTCTGCGCCAGCACGGTGGCCAGGGCCGAGGCGCCGATGCCCTGGCCGAGCCCGTAGATGAGCACGACCTCGAGGACCAGGTTCCCCGCCGCCGTGCCGGCCGCCACGGCCAACGGGGTGCGGGTGTCCTGCAACCCCCGCAGGTAGCCCGCGCCCGCCAGCACGAGCAGCATCGCGGGCACCCCGGCCAGGCTGATGCGCAGGTAGACGAGCGCGTTGGCCCGCACGGCACCCTCGGCGCCCATCCAGCCGACCATCGGGCCGCTCAGCGCCAGCCCGACGACGATCAGGGCCAGCCCGATGAACAACGCCAGCCACATCGACTGGACCGCCTGGTGCGCAGCCTCCCGCTCGTCGCCGGCCCCCAGCAGCCGGCTCACGGCCGCGGTCGTCCCGTAGGCCAGGAAGATGAAGACGGCGTACAGCGTCAGCAGCACGCTCGACGCCACCGCCAGCCCGGCGAGCTGGGGCGTGCCGAGATGGCCGACGACGGCGGTGTCCGTGAGCACATAGAGGGGCTCGGCGATGAGCGCGCCGAACGCCGGAATCGCCAGCCGGGCGATCTCGCGGTCGAGCGGGCTCCGGGCCGACCGGCGCCAGAGCGTCTGGCTGCGAGCCACCGCACTAGTGTGCCGACGCCCATGCGACGGACGGCCCCGAATTGGACGCGCCGCACGTTCCTGATCCGCTCCGGCGCCACCGTCGGGGCCGTGGTCGTCGCGGGCACCGCCTGCTCGTCGTCCGACGACCCCGACGACGACCCGGCCGGCGGCGCGGCCGGCGACGACGACGCGACCGACACGCAGGGGGACCGGATGTCAGCGGACGGCGTGGTGAACCTGAGCGACGTGCCCACCGAGGCGACGATCTTCGGGTGGATCCGTGAGGTCTTCGGCCAGGGGATCCGCCGGCCCGGCTATCCGGCCGACGAGTGGGCGGAGGGGTGGATCGCCGACCGGTTCCGGAGCATCGGGCTCGACAACGTCCGTCTGGAGCCCATCACCGTCACTCGCTGGGAGCCCACGGACTGGTCGCTCGAGGTGACGGGACGCGACGGCGCGACCGCCTCGGTGGATTGCTTCCCGGTGCCGTTCTCGGCTCCCGTCGACGGGCTCGAGGCCGAGGTCGCCGCCTTCGACCCGGCGGGACCCGGTGCCGTGGGGGGCAAGGCGTCGCTGTTCGACCTGCCGCTGATCCGCATCCCCGCCGACCTGCTGGCCACGGCGGGCAGCGCGCCGGCCGACCCCAGCGGACGGATCGTCGATCCCGACGGCAGCCTGGCCGGCGCCGAGCACGTCGTGCCCTTCGGCGCGCAGTTCCAGGCGGTCATGGAGCCGTCG
>Ga0081455_10001972_pt1 | contig 24552 bp, 21 predicted proteins | sample TabmetS3T2R1_FD_70207 | JGI IMG/M metagenome (GOLD analysis project Ga0081455, IMG submission 70207) | Tabebuia heterophylla rhizosphere microbial communities from the University of Puerto Rico - S3T2R1 | ecosystem: Host-associated > Plants > Roots > Rhizosphere ...
CCCAGTACCTCGACCGGCGGGATCCGGTCCGTCACGAGCACGCGCGCCTCGATCGCCGCCCGCGAGCTGTAGATCGTGGCCCAGCCGCCGTGCTCGAGTCCGGCCTCGGCCGCGAGCTCGGGGCTCACCTCGCAGAACATGGCCGGCTGGAGCTCGGCCAGGTACGGCACGGAGCGCGTCATCCCGCCCGCGGTGTGGTGCTCGGTCAGACGGTAGGTGGTCGCGACATAGGGGTAGACCTCGGCACCGGGCTCCTCGCCCGCGGGGTTGTACGGGTTCTCGCGATGCTCGAACTGCTGCCGCCGCGGGTTCGCGCGCTGTGAGTAGAGCGGGTTCTCGAACGGCGACTCGTGCGGCTCGTAGTGCGTCGGCAGCGGGCCGTCTTCGAGCCCCTGCGGGACGAACAGCCACGAGCGCCCGTCGGCCTGCATGATGAACGGGTGGTCGCCCGCGATGGCCTTCTCGGCCCTCGCGCCCTCGGGCGGAACGTAGCCGGGCTCCTTGTCCGCCTCGAAGTCCGGCACGTCGAGCCCTGTCCACGCGCCCTTCTCGGCGTCCCACCAGACGTACTTCTTCCGCTCAGACCAGGGCTTGCCGTCGGGGTCGGCCGAGGCGCGGTTGTACAGCAGCCGCCGGTTCGCCGGCCACGACCACGCCCACTCCGGGGCGACGTAGGTCTGCTCCCAGTGCGGCTTCTTGCGCGCGGCCTGGTTGATCCCGTCCGCGAAGACGCCGCAGTAGATCCAGCAGCCGCAGACCGTCGAGCCGTCCGCCTCGAGGCTCGGGTAGCCGTCGAGGGGCTCGCCGGTCGAGCTGTCCCAGCCGCTGATCTCCTGCAGCACCGACTCGGCGTCCGGCTCCTGGATCTGCGAGTGGGTCGGATACTCCCAGCGCAGCGCCTTGACCAGCTCGTCGCGTGGCTCCTCGGAGCCCGACAGCTTCTGCTTGATCAGCCGGCCGAGGTGGAAGTAGAACCAGAGCTCAGAGCGGCAGTCGCCCTTCGGCTCGACCGCCTGCCAGTGCCACTGCAGCAGACGCTGGGTGTTGGTGAACGAGCCGTCCTTCTCCGTGTGCGCCGCCGCCGGCAGGAAGAAGACCTCGGTCGGGATCTGCTCGGTCTCCAGCTCGCCCGACTCGATCTCGGGGCTGTCGTACCAGAAGGCGGCCGACTCGATCTCGACGAGGTCCCGCACGACGAGCCAGTCGAGCTTGGCGAGCGCGAGCCGGTGAGCCCGCGAGTTCGTGTTGCCGACGGCCGGGTTCTCGCCGGCGATGAGGTAGCCCTTCACCTTGCCGTCGAGCATCTGCAGGGTCGTCCAGTAGGCCGAGTTGTCGTCGTCGATCCGCGGCAGGCGCGAGAAGAGCCAGTCGTTCTCCTCGGTCGCGTGCTCGCCGAAGTACGCCTTCATCAGGCTCACCCAGTACGACTCGAACCGCCCCCACCAGCCGGTCGGCGAGGTGTTCGCCTCCATGTAGGCAGCGAAGTCCCCGTAGGTCTCCGTGTGCGGCATCGGCAGGTAGCCGGGGAGGATGTTGTAGAGCGTGGGGATGTCGGTCGAGCCCTGGATCGACGCGTGCCCGCGGAGCGCCATGATCCCGCCGCCGGGCCGGCCCATGTTGCCGAGCAGCTGCTGGATGATCGCCGCGGTGCGGATGTACTGCACGCCGACGGTGTGCTGCGTCCACCCGACCGCATAGGCGAACGCGCCCGTGCGTTCGCGGCCCGAGTTCTCGCAGATCGCCTCGCAGTACTCGACGAAGTCGGCGGTGGAGCACCCGCACGTCTCGGCGACGAGCTCGGGCGTGTAGCGCGAGTAATGCCGCTTCAGGAGCTGGAAGACGCAGCGCGGATGCTGCAACGTCTCGTCCTCTTGCGGCCGCTCGCCGTGACTCAGGCCGGCGCCGTGGCCTCCGTGGCCCGAGGCCTCGCCCTTCGTCGGCTGGAAGCCCTCCTCACGCTGGCCGGCGGCGCCGTGCACCTCCATGCCCTGGTACTGCCACGAGCTGACGTCGTACTGACCCTGCTCGGCGTCCCAGCCGGAGAAGAAACCGTCGAGGTCCTCGGTGTCCTCGAACCCCTCGTCGATGATCACCGGAGCGTTGGTGTAGTGCTTGACGTACTCCTCGAAGTAGCGCTCGTGCTCGAGGATGTAGTTGACGACGCCGCCGAGGAAGGCGATGTCCGAGCCGGCGCGGATGCCGATCCAGTCCGTCGCCATCGCGCTCGTGCGCGTGAAGCGCGGATCGATGTGGAACACGCGTGCCCCTCGCTCCCTGGCTTCGATCACCCACTGGAACCCGACCGGGTGGTTCTCGGCCATGTTCGAGCCCATGATCGTGATCACGTCCGCGTGCTGGAGGTCCTGCTGGAACGTGGTCGCGCCGCCTCGTCCGAACGAGGTCCCCAGACCGGGGACCGTGGAGCTGTGTCATATGCGCGCCTGGTTCTCGACCTGGACGATGCCGAGCGCCGTGTACAGCTTCTTGATCAGGTAGTTCTCTTCGTTGTCGAGGGTCGCGCCGCCGAGGTTGCCGATCGCCATCGTCCGGTTCGCGGGATCGCCCGACTCCGTCGTCTCCTCCCAGCTCTGCGCGCGGGTCTCGACGATCCGGTCGGCGATCATCTCCATCGCCCGGTCGAGCGAGAGCTCCTCCCACTGCGTGCCGTAGGGCCGCCGGTACTTGACCTTGTACTCGCGCAGCGGGCCCTGGACGTACGACTTCGAGGCCTGTCCCTTGGGACACAGGCGGCCGCGTGAGATCGGGCTCGCCGGGTCGCCCTCGATGTGGCTGACCGCGCCGTCCTTCACGTAGACGAGCTGGCCGCACCCGACGGCGCAGTAGGGGCAGATCGACTGGACGACGTGGTCGGCGTCCTCGATCCGCGGGCGGAGCCGCTCCGAGCGCTTCGACTGCGCGGCCCGCCCGAGCCCCAGTAGGTCGCCCTCGCGCAGCTGCCGGATCACCGGCCAGCGCGCAATCGCCTCAGCGAGATCCATCCACCTCCTTCGGTGCCCGGGCTGGCGAGTTTAGAACGTCGCCCCGGCGAAGCCGCCCTTCGAGGCGGCCGGGCACATGGGTGACCCTCCGTGCAGGAGGGAGCGCGCCGTCGGTTCCAGGCGCAGCGTCTCGGCCGAGCAGGCAAGTCCCGGCGCTTCCGCCGTCGTCTGCGAGAGGCGACAGCCCGGGTCGGCGACCCGCTCGAGCGTGAGCCGGTCGCCGCAGCCGACGAAGCACACGAACACGTTCGCGTCCTCCCGCACCGGGAGCGCGGGAAACGTGTTCGGACTCGGCTCGGTGACGAAGTACGCGAGCACCGAGCCTCCGGCCGCAGCGAGCCCCGGCGCGATCGCGAGCTCGAAGAAGGAGACGATGTCGGATTCGTCGGCGCCCGCCTCGAGGTGAAGAATCACCGCGGCCACGTAGCCGGTGGAGGCGTCCGCCTCCTCGCGGCAAGCCGGCAAGTGGAACGCGGAATCGGGTCGCCCAGGTCTCAGGAGCAGCACATTGTCCGAGTCGAGCATCGTCGCGTTGGCCGCCCGGCTGTAGGTGTGCCACGTCTCACCGCCGTAGAAATCCGCGAGGCCGCGGGCTCGCTCCTCCATGCTCCGGAAGCCCCGCACCCAGGTGAAGACGTCGGGGTAGTCGAGATCGCGGAACTGACCGATGACGTCGATCCCCACGGCCTCCTGGCTTTCCACGAAGTTCGCGTCGAAGAGCTCGACCAGCGTGTCTCGCTGCCCCGGCCGCAGGGCGTAGCGGCGAAGCTCGACCACGGCGGAGCGTTCCATGCTCAGGGATCTTCGGCGATCTCGAAGGCGGCCGTGTGAGCCACGACGACGTGGTAGCTCTCGATCAGGGGCTCGACCCGGGCCGCGAACCTCCGCTGCCAGGCCTCGCTCCCGTAGAAGGCGGCTAGCTGCTCGTCGCGCTCGGACCGGGAGGCGAACCCGCGGACGAGCAGGTAATGGTCGTCGTCGGCGAGCGACGGCCCGAAACAGACGACGTCGATGCCGTGGTGCTGCAGCAACGGGAGTGCCTCGTCTCGCAGGATGCGATCGAACCTCTGCCGCCTGCCGCGACGAAGCTTGTACGTCCGGATGTCGAGAACCGGCGTCACCGGTCAGGCGGCGCCGCGCGCCAGCTCGACCGGCGCGGTGTTCGCCGACCAGAGCTGCGTCGCCGCCAGCGCGCGCCAGGGGCGCCAGCGCTCGGCCAGCTCGACCGGCTTGCCGTCGGCGTAGCCGGCGAGCGCACGGCGGAGGCCGAGGTCGTTGGCCGGGAACGCGTCGCGCTCTCCGAGGCGGAGCGCGATGTAGTTCGCCGTCCAGTCGCCGAGACCGGCGATGGCCGTCACCGAGGCGACGAGCTCCTCGAGGCTCGCGCTGCCGTCGAGACGGACGTCTCCCTCGGCCACTGCGCGCGCGAAGGCGCGGACGGCTTCGGCCCGGGCCGGCGGGAGCCCGAGACCGTGAAGATCCGCGTCCGCCACGGTCTGGGCGCTCGGGAACATGTGCGTCAGCCCGAGCTGCGAAAGGCCTGGAACGGTGGTGCCGAGCCGCGCGACGAGCCGGCCTGAGATCGTGTTCGCGGCGGCGATGCTGATCTGCTGCCCCACGATCGCGCGGACGCCGGTCTCGAAGGGATCCCAGGTCCCGGGAACCCGAACGCCGCTGTTGGCCCGCACGATCGGCCCGATCACGTCGTCGCGGCCGAGGTGCCGCTCGGCTTCGGCGATGTCCAGGTTGAGCCCGCAGATGCGGCGCGCGCGCTCGACGACGTGGATCAGCTCTTCCCAGTGCGGCAGGTGCACGACGAGCACGATCTCCTCACGGCCGCCCGGTCGAAGTTCGATCACCCCCGGGTCGCCGTCGACGACGATCGTGCGCCGGTAGGTGTCACCCGAGACCTGCTCGACGCCGGGGATCGCCCGCGCGCCGAGGTACTCGACCAGCGCGGTCCAATCGAGCGGTCCGTGATACGTCAGCCGGAGAGGCAGCCCGCCGTCGGCGACGAGGCGGTCGGTGACGCGACGCCGTGCCCGCAGCTCACGCGGTGAGGCCCGGAAGACATCGTGGCAGGAGCGGTTGAACTGCCTGACGCTGCCGAAGCCCGCCGCGAAGGCGATCTCGAGCACGCTCAGGTCGGTGTCGTCTAGCAGCCGGCGCGCGAAGTGCGTCCTCGACGATCGCGCCAGGCCGTCCGGCGTCACGCCGAGGTGCTCCTGGAAGAGCCTGCGCAGGTGGCGGCCGGAGACGCCGAGCCGCGACCCCAGTGTCTCTTCGTTCTCCGCGTCGAGTGCTCCGTCGAGGATCAGCCGCACCGCGCGGCAGACGAGCTCGGGCGCAGTCCAGGGCGCGAGCACGCTCTCCCGGTACGGCCGGCAGCGGTGGCAGGCGCGAAAGTCGTCGGCCTCTGCCGCCGCTGCGAGCACGTATGACCGGAGGTTCTCGCGGTTCGGCCGGGCCGAGCAACCAGGCCGGCAGTAGATGCCCGTGGTCACGACGGCTCCGAACCCAGCCACGGCCTAGGTATACCGGCGGCGGCGACCTGATTTCGGCCGGATCCGGACATGAGTCGCAACGGCTCCTGCGGTTGTCCGAATTCGGCGCGAATCGACGACACGCACGGTCGTAGCCTCGTCCCGTCGGAGCCGGGCTCCCGAGTCCGGCCGAGGAGAGCCCTTTCAAAGGAGGATGTCGTGCGCCGACTTGCTCAGCTCGCGCTCGCTGCTGCGTGCGTGGCCGCGGCCGTCCAGGTCGCAACCGCCGCCGGAGCCGCCGGGGCGACACCGAATCAGAACTCGATCCTGTTCCCGCAGGACGCACATCCCTACGGAGCGGACATGGCGACCTGGGGCGAACGCGCGACCCAGTGGATCTACGCCCAGCCGCTCGACCGCAGCCCGGTCTTCGACCCGACCGGCGCCAACTGTGCGGTCGACCAGCAGGGACCGGTGTGGTTCATCGCCCGCATCGCGGGGCCGCCGGTCTTCAGCGGCGAGCGGTGGTGCACGATCCCCCACGGCAAGGCCCTCTTCCTGTACATCGGGGCAGCCGTCGACACGTACCCGTGCCCGCCCGAGTTCAACTTCGAGCCGGCGCCGGGCCAGTCGCTCTTCGACTTCCTGCGTGCCGATGCGAAGGCCGTGCTGGACACGGTCGACTTCCTCGAGGTGAGCGTCGACGGGCGGCCGCTCGACGACGTCATGAGCTACCGCTTCGCCTCGGACGACCTCGTCACGATCACGGGCGACCCCAGCCTGCAGCCGGTCCTCGACCCGTGCATCACGGGGAGCCCGCAGCCGATGGTGCTGGACGGGTTCTTCATGCTGCTGAAGCCGCCGTCGCGGGGACTGCACACCGTCGTCGTCCACGGGACGAACACGATCGGGCACGACAAGCGCTTCACCTACCACCTCACGATCGAGTAACGAGGGTGGCCGTCACAATCCCGTGCCGATGGAGACTTGCAGCCGTGTCGCCGTCCTCTCCGACGTGCACGGGAACGCCGTCGCCCTCGCGGCGGTGCTGGACGAGCTCGAGGCCGTCTCGCCGGACCTCGTCGTCTTCGGCGGCGACCTCACGTGGGGGCCGTTGCCGCGGGAGTCACTTGCCCTCGCCCGCGAGCTCCGAACGCGGACGATCTTCGTCCGCGGCAACGCCGAACGGGCGCTGTCGGAGCTCGCGGGCGCTCCCGGCGAGGCGGCAACGCCTCGCGAGGGCTGGCTGCTCGAGCGGCACGACGACGAGGAGCGAGCGTTTCTCGACGCCTTCGTCGAGGGCGCCGTGGTCGAGATCGACGTTCTGGGCCCGACGCGCTTCTGCCACGGGTCGCCCCGTAGCGACGAGGAGCTGATCACCTTCGCGACGCCGGAAACCCGGATGCGGGCGGCCCTCGCAGGTGTCGACGAGCGGGTGCTCGTGAGCGCGCACACGCACATCCAGTTCGACCGGGTCGTCGCCGGCGTCCGCTCCGTCAACCCCGGCAGCGTCGGGATGCCCTACGAGGGGCGGGCGGGAGCCGCCTTCTGGGCGGTGCTGGGACCCGACGTCGAGCTGCGGCAGACCGACTACGACCTGGCCGAGGCCGTCGCCCGCTATCGCGCGTCGGGCGACCCGCTCGCCGAGGAGATGGTGGACCTACTCGAGACGCCGCCGGCTCCCGCGGAGGTCGTGGAGCACGCGGAGGCCGCGCAGTTCGCCGGCTAGCGCCCCGACCGTCCGCCGAAGGTCATGGCTCGAGTCCCATCTCCGCCAGCACCTCGGGCGTCTTCGCGAAACGGATCTGGTCGTACTGGACGACCTGCACGCGGTTGCCCCACGGGTCCAGGAAGTCGAGGAACCGCCCGGGGAGGATCTCGACGCCGGCCGCTTCGAGCGCGCGCCGCGTCGCCTCCTTGTCGTCGACGACGAGACCGAAGTGGCGGATCGTGTCGAGTGGCTGCGAGCGGCCCGGCATGAGCGCGATGAACTGATCGCCGAGCTCGACGAAGGCGGCGTCGCCGTGGCGCTCCACCTCGCCGAGCGCGAAGAGCCTGCTGTAGAACCCGAGCGCGGCGTCGACGTCGCCGACCTCGAGCGCGACGTGATTGATCCCGACGGGGCGCGGCCGGTCGCTCACGGCAGGATCAGGTGGCTGTCGCCGAACTCGTGCCAGAGGTACCCGTGCCTGAGTGCGGCGCGGTAGCTGCGCTCGAGCAGGTCGTCCCCGGCTGCCGCCCGGAGCAGCTGGAGATGTGACGCCTCGGGCTCGTGCCAGCCGCTGAGGAGGCCGTCCAAGGCGCGGAGCCCGCGTTCGGGCGTCACGACCAAGTCGGTCCAGCCCTCGCCGGCCTCGACGGAGCCGTCCGGCCGGGCCACCGTCTCCAGGGCGCGGACCACAGTCGTCCCGACGGCGATCACACGGCCCTCCCAGCCGTGTACCGCGTTCACGATTCGCGCTGTTTCGGCCGGGACGCGGAAGCGTTCGGGGTAGGGAGGCTCGTGCCGTTCCGGCGACGAGACGCCCGTGTGAAGCGTCACGGGCGCCACCAGCACGCCGGCGGCCGCGAGCCGTGCGATGAGCTCCGCGCTCAACGGTCTCCCGGCGCTCGGCATCTCGGCGCTGCCGGGCTCGACGGCGAACGGTGTCTGGTAGTGCGCTAGCGGCCAGGAGCGCTCGACGTAGCGGTAGCGGATCGGGTGGCCGTGGCGGTCGAGGTAGGCCTCGACCGGCGCCGGCAGCTCCAGCGCGGCGAGCCAGAGGCGGCCGCTGCCGGCGTAGCGGGCGAGCAGGCGCGCGCGGCCTCCGGCCGGGAGCTCGAGCTCCTCGCAGGCGACGCCGCCGCCGAAGGAGGTCGCGCCCAGGCGTAGCTCGACCACCCAGCGGTTCGGCACGTCGTCCGGAGAGGGCGTCGAGAGGCGGAGCTCGAGCTCCAGCCCGTCGCGGCGTCGTGCGGGCAGCGCCGCCGGCAAGGTCGCGGAGGTGTTCACGACGACGAGGTCGCCCGCCGCGAGGAAGGACGGCAGCTCGTCGAAGCGCGAGTGGACGAGCAGCCCGGTGGCCCGGCTCGCGACCAGCAGGCGGACCTGGTCGCGCCGGACACCGCGCGCCTCCGGCGGCTCGTGGGCCTCGAGCCGGGGCGGGAGCTCGAAGGCGGGTGCGCTCACGCCGGCACCTTCGCGAGCCCGGCGGCGCGGTAGCGCCCGCTCTGGAGCTCGCCCTCGAGCAGGGTCAGCAGACCCGGGACGCTCTCCTCGGGAAGCGGCCGGTCGGAGATGTCCTCGCCGGGGAAGGCCTCCTGTTGCAGGCGAGTCCTCATGTCGCCCGGGTCGACGGCGTAGACGCGCAGGTCGGGCTGCTCCGCCGCGAGGATCGCGGTGAGTTGGTCGAGCGCGGCCTTGGACGAGCCGTAGCCGCCCCAGCCCGCGTAGGGCTCGACGGCGGCGTCGGAGGTGACGTTCAGAATCCGCGCACCGGGTGCCAGTCGTGGGAGCGCGAGCCGCACGAGCGCCAGCGGGGCCAGGATGTTGACCTCGTAGACCCGGCGGAGCTCGTCGAGCGGGTACTCGCGAAGCTGCGGCTGCGGGCTCGGGCCCAGGACGCTCGCGTTGTTGACGAGCGCGTCGATGCGCCCGCCCGCCGACTCGACCAGGGCGTGACGGTGGCCCGGGTCGGCGACGTCGCCGGCGATCGCCGTGACGCGGCGCTCGTGCGCCCAGGCCGCGCCGAGCGCGTCGGCGTCGCGCGCGTCCACGACGAGGTTCCAGCCGCGCGCGACCAGGGCCTGCGAGAGCGCGCGGCCGAGCCCGCGGGAGGCTCCGGTGACGACTGCGGTAGGCATGCCGCCACCGTACGAGCGCGGCGGTCCGAGCCGCCATTGGCAATTGGTCCTAGGACCTGTCGAGCCGGGCGGCGTAGAGCGCAGCCTGCGTCCGGTCGGAAACGCCCAGCTTGGCGAGCACGTGCGAGACGTGGGTCTTGACGGTCTTCTCGGCGATCCCGAGCTCGAGCGCGATCCGCTTGTTCGCATAGCCGCGGCCGATCAGGTCGAGCACCTCGTGCTCGCGCGGGGTGAGCTCGCCGTGCTCGGCCGGCCGCTCGTCGCCGAGCGCGTCCACGAGCCGCGTTGCGACGGCCGGATCGATCAGCGTCTCACCGGCGGCGGCGAGCCGGATCGAGCGCGCGAGCTCGCGCGGCTGGACGTTCTTCAGCAGGTAGCCGGCCGCTCCCGCCCGCAGCGCGGGCAGCAGCCGCTCGTCGTCGAGGAAGCTCGTCAGCACGACCACCCGCGCCCCCGGCACGCGCGAGCGCAGCTCCCGCATCGCCTCGACGCCGTCGAGCCGCGGCATCACCAGGTCCATCAGGACGACGTCCGGCCGGAGCCGCTCCGCCTCTTCCACCGCCTGGCCGCCGTCCACGGCCTCGCCCGCGACTTCGATCCCGTCCTGGAGGTCGAGGAAGGTGCGCAGCCCTTCACGCACGACCGCGTGGTCGTCCGCGATCAGCACGCGGATGATCTCAGCCAGCGGGCACCTCGAGCCGCACCTTCGTCCCCGAGCCCGGAGCCGAGTCGATCTCGAGCCGTCCGCGCAGGCGCCGCGCCCGTTCTTCCATCGAGGTCAGCCCGAGGCGGCGCGAGCGCAGCTCGGCCGCGCCCGGATCGAAGCCCTTGCCGTCGTCGTCCACCTGCAGCACGAGGCCGCCGTCGCGCGCGTGCAGCCGCACGTGGACGTGCTCTGCGTCCGCGTGCCGGATCGCGTTGTTGAGCGCCTCCTGCGCGATCCGGAGCACCTCGGCGTCGCGCCTCGGCTCGGCCGGTAGCTCGTCCTCCAGCTCCAGCTCGACTCCCGGCCGCCGCTGGGCGAGCAGGCCGACGTGCTTGCGGAGCGCGCCGCAGAGCCCGTCGCGGTCCACCTCGGGCGGCCGCAGCTCGAAGATCAGCGCGCGGAGCTCGTCGAGCGCCTCCTGCGCGAGCTCCTGCAGGCGCGTCAGCTGCTCCGCGGCGGCCCGGGCGTCCCGGCCGGCCAGCGTCGTTGCGGACTCGGCCGTCAGCACGATGCTGAAGAGCTTCTGGCTGACCGCGTCGTGGAGCTCGAGCGCCAGGCGGTTGCGCTCGGAGAGGATCGACAGCTCGCGGCTCTGCTCGTAGAGACGGGCGTTCGTGATCGCGATCGCCGCGTGCGCCGCCAGCAGCTCGATCAGCTCGCGGTCGCCGTCGGTGAACTCCTCGCCGTCGAGCTTCTCGGTCAGGTAGAAGGCGCCGATCACGCCCTCGGGCGCGGTGATCGGGACGCCGAGGAACGAGCGCATGTTGGGATGGCCCTTCGGCCACCAGCCGTGGAAGCGCGGGTCGCCGTGGATGTCGGGTGTGCGGAAGGAGGCCGTCGTCTCCAGCATCGCCCCGAGCATCCCGTGCGTACGGGGCAGGGGGCCGAGCGCAGCGACCAGCTCGTCGCTCATCCCGGCGGTGAGGAAGCGGCTGAAGCCGCCGTCGCCGTCCGGCGTCCCGAGGGCGGCGTACCGCGCCCCCGCGAGCTCCCGCGCGCTCTCGACGAGCCGCTGGAGCACGTCCTCGACCGAGCTCGCCGCCGCGACCGCGAGCACCGCGTCGCTGACGGCTCGCAGCGTCGGGCTCAGCGTGTCGCTCATGCCGTTGACGATACGCGGGGCGACGCGGTCAGCGTCTTGCCGCGGCGAGGGCGGCACCGGCCACCGCGCCGAGGCCGGCGACTGTGGCGGCGCGAACGGCCCGGCGGCCGAGGGAGCGCGATGGAGGCCGGGCAACCAGCCGTTCGGGCCTGGGCCCGGCGGCTTCCGGTCCATGCTGACGTGCGAGCTGGAGCACCTGGGCTGCGTGCAGCGCCTGTCGCCCCGTGCCCGCCTGCTCGATCTGGCTGCGGCACGAGAAACCGTCCGCGACGATCAGCGTGTCGGGCGCCGCCGCGCGCACCTTCGGCAGGAGCGCGCGCTCGGCGCACGCGATCGAGACGTCGTAGTGCCCCTCCTCGTACCCCCAGCCGCCGGCCATCCCGCAGCAGCCGGCGTCCAGCGCTTCGACCTCGAGCCCCATCCGCTCGAGCAGCTTCGTGTCGGGGCCGGTGCCGCCGGTCGCCTGCTGGTGGCAGTGGCCGTGGAGAAGCGCCTTCCGGTGCAGCTGCGGCGGCTCCCAGCCGTCGGCGCGGGCGACGAGGAAGTCCGCGAAGTGGTGCGTCTGCTCGGCCAGCCGCTTCGCGTCCTGGTCCATCGGCCACAGCTTCAGCAGCTCGTCCTTGAAGACGGCGACGCAGCTGGGCTCGACGCCGACGACCGGCGTTCCCGCCCGGATCTCGTCGCTCAGCGCCGACAGCACCCTGCGCAGGTAGGCCTCGGCGAAATCGAGCATCCCGTAGTCGTAGAGCGGCCGGCCGCAGCAGAGGTGGCCGTGCGGGACGACGACGTGGAAGCCCGCGTCCTCGAGTGCCTCGACCGCGGCGATGCCGACCTCGGGCTCGAGGTAGTTCGTGAACGTGTCCGCCCAGAGGATCACGCGCCGGCCGCCGCCGTTGCGCAGCGGCCGCCGCTCGAACCACTGCTTCAGCGTCACCGCCGCGAACCCCGGCACCTCGCGCCGCGGATGGATCCCGGCCGCGCGCTTGAAGAGCGGTGTGCCCGCAACCGCATTCGCGAGCCCGGGAACCTTCGACGCGACCCGCGCTGCCTGGTCGATCAGCCCGAACGCGTAGGCGGGCCGCGGCCGTAGCCTCCTCTTGTAGCGGTGCGAGAGGTACTCGGCCTTCAGCGTCGGCATGTCGACCGAGACCGGGCAGTCGTTGGTGCACCCCTTGCAGGAGAGGCAGAGGTCGAGCGCCTCGTCCACGGCGTCGTCGTGCCACAGCTGCAGCTCCTCGCCGTTCAGCATCTCCCAGAGCAGGTGCGCGCGCCCGCGTGTGGTGTGCATCTCCTCGCGCGTGACCATGAAGCTCGGGCACATCACGCCGCCGTCGGTGTGCCGGCACCTGCCCACGCCGACGCACCGCGTCGTCGCGTGCGCGAACGAGCCGCGGTCCTTCAGGAAGGCGAAGTGCGTGTCGACCTGCGGCGGGTTGAAGGTCTCAGGGCCGAGGCGGATGTGCGAGTCGAGCCGGTCCGGGTCGACGACCTTGCCCGGGTTCATCCTGCCGTCGGGGTCCCAGATCGACTTGAATTCGCGGAACGCCTCCACGAGCTCCGGCCCGAACATCTTCGGCAGCAGCTCCGCACGCGACTGGCCGTCGCCGTGCTCGCCGGAGATCGACCCGCCGTAGGAGACGACGAGGTCGGCCGCCTCCTCGACGAAGGCGCGGTACCTCGCGAGGCCCGGCTTGCTCGAGAGGTCGAAGTTCCAGCGTGCGTGCACGCAGCCGTTGCCGTAGTGGCCGTAGAGCGAGCTCTCGTAGCCGTGCTCGGAGGCGAGCTTGTGTAGGTCGCGCAGGTAGTCGCCGATCCGCTCGGGCGGGACGGCCGAGTCCTCCCAGCCCTCGTAGGTGTCCTCCTTGCCGGGGAGGAACGCGGTCGCGCCGAGGCCGCCTTCGCGAACCTTCCAGACGTGCCGTTCCTGCTCGGGCCGGTCGTAGAGCTTCAGCCCGCGGAGGCCGTCCTTGCCGACCTCGAGCTCCCCCATCAGCTCGTGCGCCTTCGCGTCGGCCTCCTCCTTCGAGTCGCCGCCGAACTCGACCAGCAGCCAGCCGAAGCCGTCGGGCAGCGCTGAGAGATCGTGCACGTGCAGGCCGAGCCGCGTCATGTCGTCCACGAGGGTGTGATCCATGCCCTCGAGCCCGAGCGGCTTGTGCGCGAGGACCTGCGGCACGTGGTCGCCGGCGACGAAGGCGTCCTCGTAGCCGAGCACGAGCAGCGAGCGCGCCGGCGGGCTGTGGATGAGGTGCACCGTCGCCTCGAGGTAGGTCACGCATGTGCCCTCGGTGCCGGCCAGCGCCCGGGCGACGTGGAAGCCGTTCTCGGGCAGGAGGTCGTCGAGGTTGTAGCCCGAGACGCGCCGCGGGATCTGCGGGTAGCGCTCGCGGATCAGGTCGGCGTAGCGGTCGCGCAGCTCGAGCAGGCGGCGGTCGATCTCCTCGTCTCCGGAAGTGCCCTCTCGCGCGCGCAGGCGCCGGCCGTCGTAGAGCAGCACCTCCAGCTCGTGGACGTTGTCGGACGTTCGCGGCCCGGGGCCGTAGAACTGCGCCATGATCGAGCGGACGCCGCAGGAGTTGCTCGCGATCATCCCGCCGAAGGTGCAGTACTCGTGCGTCGAGGGGTCCGGCCCGAAGGTGAGCTGGTACTCGCGCTCCGCCTTCGTGCGCAGGTGGTCGAGGATCAGGCCTGGCTCGACGCGGGCGAGGCGGCGTTCGGCGTCGATCTCGAGCACGCCGTTGAGGTACTTCGAGCAGTCGATCACTACCGCGACGTTCGTCGTCTGACCCGCGAGGCCGGTCCCGCCGCCGCGCGCGAGGAGCGGCGTGCCGTGCTCGCGGCAGAGCCGCACCGTCTCGACGACGTCGGCGACGGAGCGGGGAATGACGACACCGATCGGCAGCTGGCGGTAGTTCGCGCCGGTCGCGGAGTAGAGCGCCCGGTCGCCCGCGGAGAACCGCACCTCCCCTTCGACGGCCTCCCGCAGGGCGCGCTCGAGCTCGCTCATGCCGCGTACCCGGCCGCGTCCGCGCGCTTCAGCTCGAGGCCGTTGCCGGGCCGCGAGCGGTCCGGGCGCAGCGACCCGTTCTCGGGCTCGAGCACGCCGTCGAAGAGCAGCGGCTCGAGCCGCACGTGGTCGTGGAACCACTCGAGGTGGCGGAAGCGCGGCACCGCGCAGCAGGCGGCGACGGAGGCGCTCGGCGCGCAGTGCGCCGAGAGATCGAGGTCGAACGCCGCGGCCAACGCCCCCGCGCGCAGGAAGCCCGTGATCCCGCCGCAGCGCGTGACGTCCGCCTGCAGGCAGTCGACGCAGCCGAGCAGGTTGCGGAAGTCGGCCGGGACGTACGCGTACTCGCCGGCGGCGACGTCCAGGCCGGCCGGCGCGCGGTCGCGCAGCAGCCGCAGGCCCTCGAAGTCGGCCGAGCTCACGGGCTCCTCGTACCACGTCACGCCCCACTCGCGTGCGAACCTCTCCGCCCAGGCGAGCGCCTGCTTGCGCGAGAGCGCGCCGTTCGAGTCGACGTAGAGCTCCGTCTCGTCGCCGATCGCCTGCCGGGCCGCGTCGAGCCGCTGCGGGTCGCGCTCCGGCTCCCGGGAGACCTTCATCTTCACGCGCGGGATGCCCTGCTCGACCCAGGCGCCGAGCTGCTCACGGATCCGCCCGAGCGGATACGAGGTGAAGCCGCCGCTGCCGTAGACGGGCGCCTCGTCGCGCGCGCGGCCGAGCAGGTCGACGAGCGGCAGCGCGAGCAGGCGCGCCTTCAGATCCCAGAGCGCCAGGTCGACCGCCGAGAGGGCGCAGAAGCCGATCCCCGGACGGCCTGCATTTCGCAGCGCGCGCGCCATCGCCTCCCAGGTCTCCGCGACCGCGAGCGCGTCGCGGCCGCGCACGACCTCTTCAAGCAGCTCTGCGACGACCGAGCCCGCTGCGGCGGGCGCGTACGTGTAGCCGAGCCCGGTTTCGCCGCCGCCGCTCGCCTCCACGACGACGACGGTCGTCGAGTCCCACTCCGCCGTGCCGTCCGATTCCGGCGCGTCCGTCGGCACGGTGAAGGCCGAGACCGCAAGGCTCTCGACCGACAAGCCTACGGCTTCTTGCGTCCACAACCGGCTTGTCATCTGGGAGCTAGCGGCCCGGGAGGAGCTCCTCGAGCTTCTGCCTGAACGACTGCTTCACGACGGCGCCGCGGTCTGGTTCGCCTGGAACCGAGCTCATGAACGCCTTCGCCTCCTTCAGCGTGATGTGCGGCGGCAGCGGCGGCACCTCGGGGTCGGTCAGCGCCTCGAAGACCACAGGCCGGTCGGCCGAGAGGGCCTCGTCCCACGCCGGCCCGACCTCGTCCGGGTCGTCGACCCGGATGCCGAGGAAGCCCAGCAGCTCCGCGTAGCGCGCGTACGGGAAGTCGGGCAGCACCTGCGAGGCCTCGTACTTCGGATCGCCTTCCATCGCGCGCTGCTCCCACGTGACCTGGTTCAGGTCGTCGTTGTGGAGCACGAGCACGACGAAGCGCGGGTCGCCCCAGCGCTCCCAGTACTTCGCGACCGTGAGCAGCTCGTTCATGCCGTTCATCTGGAACGCGCCGTCGCCCACGAGGGCGAAGACCGGCCGCTGCGGGTGCGCGAACTTGGCGGCGATCGCGTACGGCACGCCCGGCCCCATCGTCGCGAGTGTGCCCGAGAGCGAGCCCATCATCCCGCGGCGGAACTTCAGGTTCCGCGCGTACCAGTTCGCGGCCGAGCCCGAGTCGGCGGTCAGGATCGCGCCGTCGGGCAGCCGCTTCGAGAGCTCCGAGAAGACACGCTGGGGGTTCAGGGGGTCGGCGGGCAGCTGCGCGCGGTGCTCGATCAGCTCCCACCATTCGCTCACGCCCTTCTCGATCTCCTCGCGCCACGAGCGGTCTTCCTTGCGCTCGAGCTTCGGCAGCAGCGCGCGCAGCGTCTCCTTCGCGTCTCCGACGAGGTTGACGTCCATCGGGTAGCGGATCCCGACCATGCGGCCGTCGACGTCGATCTGCACGCCCCGCGCCTGGCCCTCCTCCGGCAGGAACTCGGAGTACGGGAAGCTCGAGCCGACCATCAGGAACGCGTCGCAGCCCATCATCAGGTCCCAGCTCGCTTTCGTCCCGAGCAGCCCGATCGAGCCCGTCACGAACGGCAGGTCGTCCGGAAGCACGTCCTTTCCGAGCAGCGCCTTGGCGACTCCCGCGCCGAGCGTCTCGGCGGTCTCGAGGACCTCGTCTGCGGCCCCCTTCGCGCCCTGGCCGACGAGCATCGCGACCTTGCGGCTCTCGTTGAGCACGGCCGCGGCGCGCTCGAGGTCGGCCTCGAAAGGAACGACCCGCGGCCGCGAGTAGCCGATCCCGGAATGGACGGTGCCGTGCTCGTGCGGCGGCGTCTCGACGGCCTTCTCGCCGGCGAGGTCGTTCGGGACGATGATGCAGGTGACGGTGCGCTGGTCGAGTGCTATCCGCATCGCCCGGTCGACGAGGTGGCGCATCTGCGCGGGCTGGGTCGCCATGTGCACGTACTCGTGCGCGACGTCCTTGAAGAGCGTCTCCAGGTCGACCTCCTGCTGGTAGTTGCCGCCCAGCGAGGTGCGCGCCTGCTGGCCGACGATCGCGACCACCGGCTGGTGGTCGAGCTTCGCGTCGTAGAGGCCGTTCAGGAGGTGGATCGCGCCCGGGCCCGACGTCGCGATGCAGACGCCGGCCTCGCCGGTGAACTTCGCGTGGCCGCACGCCATGAAGGCGGCCATCTCCTCGTGGCGCACCTGCACGAACTCGGGATCGCCGTCGGCGCGGTCGAACGCGCCCAGGAAGGCGTTGATGCCGTCACCCGGGTAGCCGTAGATCCGGTGCACTCCCCACTTCGTCAGCCGCTGCAGCACGTAGTCCGCGACGAGCTTCGCCACGATCGCTCCTTTCGTCGTTCCGCGGCGGTTGTTCCCGCCCGCGGGAACGGAAACCATTCGTACTGCGAACTACCGCGGCGCGCGCACTTTGAAACGGAGGACGTCCGGGCGGTGGTAGTGCCCGGCCGCGTCGAAGCGCTGCCGCTCCGCCAGGAGCACCTCGGGGTCGAGCTCCGCGTAGAGGATGCCCTCCTCGTCCCAGAGCGGCCCCGCGAGGTAGGAGCCGTCGGGCGCCAGGATCGCGGAGCCGCCGCGGCCGACTAGCTCGTCCCCTTCGGCGAGCGGCACGTCGTCCGGGAAGCTCGACGCCCGCTGGAAGACGCAGCACGAGAGGACGAAGGCGCGCGCCTCTCGCGCGATGTGGCGCATCGAGTCGTGCCACATCTCCGTGTCCTCCGCGGTGGGAGCCAGGTAGAGCTCGACGCCGCTCTCGTAGAGCGCGAACCGCGCGAGCGGCATGAAGTTCTCCCAGCAGATCAGGCCGCCGACGCGGCCGAGGTCGGTCTCGACCGCCCGGAGCCCGCCGCCGTCGCCGGGGCCCCAGACCATGCGCTCGTGGTTCGTCGGCACGAGCTTGCGGTGGTGCAGCGCGAGCTCGCCGTCCGGGCCGTAGAGCAGGAGCGCGTTGTAGATCGTGCCGCCGTCGAGCTCGTTCGCGCCGACCGCCAGCCAGAGCCCGTGCTCACGTGCGGCGTTGCCGATGCGCTCCGAGGCCGCGGACGGCACCTCCAGCGACTCGCGCGCCAGCCGCGCGAAGACGTGCTTCGCCGCGCCGTCGCCTCCCGCGAGGTAGCGCACCCAGCGGTTGGTCGGATACGCGGGGAGGAAGGTCTCGGGGAAGAGCACGAGCTGCGCGCCCTTGGCCGCCGCCTCGGCGGCAACCTCTTCGAGGCGGCCGATCGTCGCGTCGCGGTCGAAGAGCACCGGCTCGACCTGGGCGCAGGCAACGGTGACGGGCTCGCGCATCTCGCCGGATTGTGGCGTCAGCGGCGACGCACGCGCAACACGGTCTGCATCCCGAGCGCGCGGTGGTCGGCCAGCGAGCACCAGAGGCGGTAGCGGCCGGGCTTCATGTTGATCGCGATCGTCCTGCGCGCACCGGGCTTGGTCTCCCGGATCGTGAACGTGTGGTGGCCGCCCACCTTGCGCAGGCGCAGGTCGTGCGGGTCCTCGCCGGTGTTCTGCAGCTCGATCTCGACAACACCGGCCTTCACCGACCCGCGCGAGAGCACGAGGTGGAACTCCTCGGCCTGGACGCCGAGCCGGGCCGGGGTGGGGTGCCAGCTCAGCGCCGCGGCCAGGACCGCCGTGCCGAGCAGCCGGATCACTTGACGAGCGCCGGCCGGGCGAACGACTTCGCGCCCGGGATGACCCCGGTCGGGTCGGCGCCGAGCCATTGCTCGAGCAGCGCGCTGTAGACGCCGCGGAAGTCCGAGGTCGGCCTCAGGTTGCCGTCGCGGTCGAGGCCGCTGGTGAGGCCCGGGAACTCGCCGACCATCTTCCCGCGGGCCCGCGAGCCGATCAGGAAGGCCGCGCCGGCCGCGCCGTGGTCGGTGCCGTCGCTGCCGTTCTCCTCGCCGCGCCGGCCGAACTCCGTCCATACGAGCGTGAGCACCCGGTCGGCGAGGCCGCGCGCCTCGAGGTCGCGCTGGAACGCGAGCAGCGTGCGGGCGGTGACGTCGAGGCCGTCCGCCAGCGCCTGCGGCTGGTCGGAGTGCGTGTCGTACTCGCCGGGCGCCGTGACCGCGACGCAGCGCAGCGGCAGCTTGGCCGCGAGCATGGCCGCCAGCCCGGCTAGCTGGCGCGGGAAGCCGCTGTCGACCTTGGGGTACTGGACGGGGCTGCCGTAGTTGTTGTCGCCGCTGTTCGCGAAGGGCAGGAGCTGCCGGCGGAGCTTGTCCGACTGCGCCGTCGCCTTCGCAGCCTGGTTCAGGCCGGGGTCCGAGCGGTGCGAGCCGAGCGGCGCGAGCGCCTGGAGCATCCGGTCCTCGACCTGACCCCAGACGCCGGGCGCCCAGAAGTTGTAGTCGTCGGGCGCAGCCAGCGACGCGACCGGCACCTTCAGCGAGGCCAGCGACGGCTGCAGCTGGTAGTCGAGCGAGAGCCCCTGGAGCGGGTTGCTCTTGCTGCCGTGGCGGTCGAGGTAGCGGCCCATCCAGCCGGTCGTCAGCCGCGCCTCGGTCGCGCCGACCTCCCAGAAGTGGCGCGAGGTGAAGTGCGACTGGTCGGGATGCGAGTAGCCGATCGCCGGCATGACGCTGACCTTGCCCTCGCCGTGCAGCGTCGCCAGCGGCTGCAGCGACGGGTGCCAGTGGAGGCGCGTGTCCTCCGCGAACGCGGGGCCGGCGTCGGCAGGCAGCGCGAGCGTCGGGCGCAGCTTGCGGTAGTTCGGGTCGAGCACGGGCGCGAGCACGGAGAGGGAGTCCGCCCCGCCGGGCAGGAAGACCGAGACGAGCACCGGCTGCGACGGCCTCGTCGCGGCGTTCGCGATGCCCTCGTCGAAGAGGTTCAGCTTGCCGAGCCCGTAGACCGAGAGGGCGAGGCCGAAGACGCCCGAGACGAAGCTGCGCCGGTCGAGCCCCGTCCCCGCGGGAACCGGCATCCCCGGCTCGATCGCGGGGAGCCCGCGGCCGGCCTCGGCGGCGGTCTTGCGCAGCAGCGCAGCGCGGGAGAACTCGTCGCAGTGGTGGCAGTTGCTCGGCATCAGCAGGTCTGGAGGTCGGGGGCGGTGGCGAGCAGCTGGCGCAGCGCGTTCTCGACGAGCGGCGGGTAGGAGCGCTTCTTCCAGTCCGAGTTCGCGTCGGCCATCGCGCGCTTGGCGAACCGTTGGAGGGTCGCCTGGGTGTGACCGGTCAGGGTCGGATGCCCGAGCAGTGCCTCCGCCCGGTTCACCAGCTTGTGCGGGTCGTGCGGAACGTGCTTCGCGTTGTCCTTGAGCACGCGCGGGCGGATCGCGTAGGCGGCGATTTCCCAGCGGGCGCGGAAGGTGGCCGTGTCGAGCCAGCGGGTGTCGTCCCAGCCGGCCACGTTCGGCGGGTAGAAGAGCTGCTGTCCCGCGAGGCTCAGGAGCCACGTCCACGCCTCGGTGTCGACGCCGCGGCCAAGGCCGCGCAGGAGCCCGGCGAGGTAGACGGCCGGCGGCTTGACCATGCGCGGGCCGGTGTAGAGCGCCGGGTGGCGCAGGATCGCCTCGACGACCGGCTCGATCTTGTAGCCGCTGCGGACGTAGATCCGCTGCAGCGACCGTCGCGTCCCGGTCTTCGGCGGCACCGGGATGAAGTAGCCCCAGAGCTTCTCGACGAAGAACGACGGGTGGAGTCGGTGGTGGACGCAGAGACGGCACGAGTCGCGCCAGTCGAAGTGGCCGCGCTTGCCGAAGATGCGCTTGCTGCCGGCGTCGTGCCGGCGCTTGTCGTAGCGGAACTTGTACGGCCCGAGGGTCTCGCCCCACGAGTTCCGCCAGCCGGTCAGCGCCCGCGCCTGCTCGCGCACGTCGCGCTCGGTGTAGGCGCCGCGGTCGGCGCCGAGCGTGAACAGCTCCATCAACTCGCGCGCGTAGTTCTCGTTCGGCGCGTCCTTCTCGTTGTCGACCCCCGAGAGCCAGAGCAACATCGCCGGGTCCTTGGTCACCTCGAGCAGCAGCACGAGGAACGAGCCGAGGCCGTTGCGGCGGAAGAGCTGGTTCTGGCGGAGCATCAGCCGCGTGGAGTCGACTCCGTCGCGTGAGGTGGCGAACCAGTCGTGCCAGACGAGCGTCATCCGCTCGTGCAGCGGCTTGGTCGTGCGCACCATCCGGTCGAGCCACCAGAGCTGGTCGTGCCCCCAGCGGTCGCGTGGCGCGAGCGACCGGCCGTGGTCGTCGTGCGGCCGCGGGCCTTTCAGGCGGTCCCGGCCAGGGCGCGTCAGCGAATGGACGGCGCCGTGGAGCCCGAGCCTCGCGAGGCGCTCGGCTTCGCCGGGGCGCGGGCCGTAGCCAGCGCGCCAGAGCAGGCGCTCGGCCTGCTCCTTCCGGAACGGACCACGGTAGACGGGCGGCATCTTGGTCCTTTCGGCACGGGGCGGGGCCGACCTTTATGCCGAGTCAGGGTAAACCAGTTCGCGCCGCAGCACCGCGGCGACGGCAGTCAGCGCCAGCTGCGTCTCCTCCAGTGCGGGCTCGCGCGTCGTGAGCCGCTGCAGCGCCAGGCCTGGAAGCAGGAAGATGCGGACAGCCCGCGTGCGTGAGGTCTGGACGATCTGCCACAGCTCCATCGTCAGCGCGAGCGACAGCAGGGTCACCGCGAAGGGCGTGTAGAGCGCCGCGGGAAGCGGCCAGAGGCGGTCGAACAGCACCGACACGGGCACGACCAGGGCGGCGAAGTTCGTCCCGCAGCGCGGGGCGAAGCGCGAGGGCCGCGCCGCCGCGTCCCAGGTCGCGACGAGCCGCCGCTCTTCGGCCGCGGCGATCGCGCGGTGCTCGGCGCCGTGCAGGAAGAGCGTCCGCCCGCGGAACATCCACGCCACCAGCACCACGCCGGTGCCGACGCCGAGAGGCAGCGAGGCCGACTGCGGCAGGAAGATCAGCAGGAGCGGCGCGAGGAGCAGGGCGGCCAGCAGCAGGCGCTCGCTCCGCCGCGCGACTCCCGCGCCGCGGAAGAGCGGCGCGAGCGCGGAGAAGAGGCGGATCAGCCCGCGCAGGAGCGGCACCCTCCGGGCGGCCCGTGGCGGAGCGGGCATCGCACCTTCGCGGAGGCTGCCATCGCGTGCGGCGAAGGCCCAGAAGCGCTCGCTCGCGATCACCACGCCCTCGGGGCGGGCCATGCCGCCGAGGCGGGGAAGCTCAGTTGTCGAGTCGGCTCGGGCGAGAACCCCGAGCACGCGTTCCCGGTCCACCTAGCCAGGATCGCGCGAACGCGGCCGCCCGGCAAGTGCCGGGCGGCCTACACGGTCTGTCGGCTGAGGCCTACCAGCGGCCGCGCGAGAAGAACCCGAGCAGCAGGAGCACCAGCACAACGATCAGGATGATCCACAGAATCGACACGGAGGAGCCCCCTTCGTTCGGTCGTTGTCGCTGATCAAACGGCCGACGGCCCCAAACGGTTACGAGCGAGCTCAGTCGCGGTCGAACTCCCGCACGGCGCACTCCGGGCAGTAGAAGACGATGCTCTCGGATGGCTCGAAGGGCTCGCCGTCGATGCGGTAGGCGCGCCAGCGTTCGTCGACCGCGATCCACGGTCGCCGACAGACCACGCAGCACTGGATGAAGGTGAGTCCGTGCATCGCATGCGCTAAGACGCTGGTTCGACGGCCGGGCGACTGATCAACTCGGGTCATTTCAACACTCGCCCGCTCGCGGCAGCCGAAGGCGCATGGCTGCGAGGGATTCGCGGCCCCTGTGACTTAATCCATGCTTAACGCCCCGCAACGGGAGTTGAACACGGCCCGGCTATAACCGCCTCATGGCAGGTCCGACGCGGTTGCTGTACGGCGGTGGGCTCTTGGCCGCTGGCCTGCTCGGCAGCGCCTTCGCTCTCGGCGGGGCTGCGCTCCTCGGCGGATTCGACAACGGGACGACGACGGTCAGCGTGCAGGCGCCGCCCGCCGCCGGGCCGATCTCGGTGAAACGGACCGCCACGGGGATGACGGTGAACCAGATCTACCGGCGCGCCGCACCGGGTGTCGTGCAGGTCACGGCGACGCAGGTGGCGACGGCGCCGAGTGTCGACCCGTTCGGTCTCCCGTTGCCGAGCCAGCAGCAGTCCGAGGCGCTCGGGTCCGGCTTCGTGATCGACAAGGCCGGCCACATCGTCACGAACTACCACGTCGTCGAGGGCGCGAAGTCGGTCGACGTCAGCTTCTCGAACAACGAGAGCAAGAAGGCAGAGGTCGTCGGCGTCGACCCGTCCACCGACATCGCGGTGCTGCAGGTCGACGCGCACGCGCGGGCGCTGATGCCGCTCCCGCTAGGCAACTCCGACTCCGTGCACGTGGGCGACTCGGTCGTCGCGATCGGCAACCCCTTCGGCTACGACCGCACCGTCACGACCGGGATCGTCAGTGCGCTCCAGCGCGTGATCCAGGCGCCGAACAGCTACTCGATCGACCACGTGATCCAGACCGACGCGGCCCTGAACAAGGGCAACTCCGGCGGGCCGCTGCTCGACGCGCGCGGCGAGGTGATCGGCGTCAACTCGCAGATCTCGACCGGCGGCTCCGGGACGAGCGGAAACGTCGGCATCGGCTTCGCGGTCCCCATCAACACCGTCAGGACCGTGGCCGCGCAGCTGATCAGCAGCGGTCACGCCAACCACGCCTACATCGGCATCACGGCGCAGCCGGTCTCGAAGACCGCGGCCAGGCTCTTCCACCTGCCGGTCTCGCACGGCCTGCTGGTGGCCGGTGTACAGCCCGGTAGCGGTGCGGCCAAGGCCGGCCTGCGCGCGGCGAAGCAGAGCGCGACGCTCGCGGGCGAGACGTACCCGCTGGGCGGCGACCTGATCGCCTCGGTCGACGGCACGCCGCTGTACACGATCGACCAGCTGCGCGACGCGATCGCCAACAAGCAGCCAGGCGACGAGGTGAAGCTCGGTGTTTATCGGGGGAGCGACAAGAGGACAGTGACAGTGACATTGGGACGGCAGCCCACGACCGGCTGACCGTCGAGTTGGCCCCACCCCCTGGGGCCTGGTTCCCGGCAGCGCCGTTCGCCAGCACGGAGCGCCGGGATAGACAGAAGGAGGCCCGAAGCCTGCCCGGGCCTCCTTCTTATATCCGCCGAAAGTGCAAGCACTTTCGGCGGGGAACGGTTTCTACGTCGCTTCGCTCGTAACGGCGAAGAATCCTGGTTTCAGTCCATCGCCATCGCGCTGCCGACCGCCTGCTCGGCTGCGGCCTTGACACCTTCGCCGAAGGTCGGGAAGACGTGATGCATCTTCGTGAGCTCGTCGACGGTCGTTCCCAGCCGCAGGCCGAGCGAAAAGCCCTGGACGACCTCGCCTGCATTGCGGGAGACCACGTGCAGGCCGAGCAGCCTCCCGTCGGCGCGGTCGTAGACGACCTTGAACAGGCCGTGCCTGGCGTCGATGTACGTGGAGCGGCGCACCAGCTCGTGCCGCCCGACCCCGACGTCGTGGCCCTGCTCCCGGGCCTGCGCCTCGGTGAGGCCGACACCGCCGACCTCCGGGTCGGTGAAGATCGCGGTCGGCAGGACCGTGTAGTCGGCGGGAGGCACGTCCGCGCCGAACATGTCCGCGACGGCGATCCGCGCCTGGTACTGCGCCACGGGAGTGAACTGGGCGACCCCGGTGACGTCGCCGGCCGCCCAGATCCCCGCGACTGAGGTGCGCAGGTGCTCGTCGACGGAGACTCCCGCCCGCGTCGTCTCGACGCCGACAGCCTCGAGGTTCAGGTCCTCGACGTTCGGCGCGCGCCCCGCCGCGAGCAGAAGCGTCTCCGCCCGCACCTCGTAGGGCTCCGAGCCGTTCTGCGGCGCGATGGTTGCCACCACCTCACCGCCCTCGCGGCGGACG
>Ga0081455_10001973_pt1 | contig 24538 bp, 25 predicted proteins | sample TabmetS3T2R1_FD_70207 | JGI IMG/M metagenome (GOLD analysis project Ga0081455, IMG submission 70207) | Tabebuia heterophylla rhizosphere microbial communities from the University of Puerto Rico - S3T2R1 | ecosystem: Host-associated > Plants > Roots > Rhizosphere ...
ACTCCCACCCGCCGCCTTGGTCCCGCCAGCCGCTCCGCCCGTAGCCCCACCTCGGCCGGGCCCACCTTCCGCTCTGGTGCCGCCAGCCGCTCCGCCGGCGGCCTCACCTCGGCCAGGCTCGCCCGCCGGTCCGCCGCCATCCCAGCCCGCGCCGCCCTATGTTGCGCCGGCGGTCGGCCCGCATCTCGCACCGCCGGTGGCGCCCACCCAGCTGCCCCCGATCGCCGGACCGCCGCCCTCCTCGCGGCCCACCCCTCCCCGGTCAGGCCGACCTGCTGGCCCGCCGTCCTTCGCCGCGCCGCCTGCCGCGGGGCCGGGCCCTGCCGCGCCGGCTCGGGCCGTGCCGTTGGCGGCGCCGCCGGGCGGTCCGCGAGCCGTCCCGCCGGCTGACCCACCCACGATCGCCGGGCCGCCAGCTTCCGGCGCGCCTGCCGTTGGTCCGCGGCCCGGGGCCGCACCCCAGCCCCTCACCGCGCCGCCGGCTACGGTGCGGGTGGGTGGGGGGCGGTTTGCGCATCCGGCGCCGCCGTCGGTGGGGTACCACGACGCGATGGGGTGGCGGCCCGCGGGACGGGCGCCGCGGCGCAGGCGTACCGGGTGGTTGGCGTTGCTGTTGGCGGTGCTCGCGACGCTGCTGCTCGTGCCGGTGGCGGTGGCGCACAGCCGGCACCCGACCAGCCGCGCCATCGCCAGCGACACCGGCGCGGGCGTGCCCCCCGCGGCCGGCCAGGGCGGCGGCCAGCAGCCGGCCAGGGAGTTCGGCACCAGCGACGTCAACGACCTGCTGGACCGCTACAGCGGCGCGCTGCGCAACCGCAGCTGGTCCGCGTTCGCCGAGCAGCTGAACACCCGCGACAAGACCCTGGTGGCCGCCCAGCGCCGCCTCTTCGACAACCTCCGCCAACTCGATCTCGCGACCCTGCGCTACATCGTCACCGACACGGAGATGCCCGAACCGAAGCTGGACCACCCGGGCGCCTACACCGCCGGCTGGGCGCAGGCCTGGCGGCAGATGCAGATCCGCGGCATCGACCCGTACCCGGCCGCGCAGTTCTTCCGCATCCAGCTCGCCGTGATCGCGGGCAAGCTGGTGATCACCAAGGTGCAGCCGGCCACAACCCCCGCGTCCACCCGCCAGCCGTCGCCCTGGGACGCCGCCACGCTGAAGGTGGTCCACAGCGCGCACGTCGTGGTCGCCGGCACCCCGGACGTCGCCGGGCGGCTCGGTCAGGTCGCCGCGGCGGCCGAGCAGGCGATCGCGGACGCCGGGCCGTGCTGGCCGGCGACCTGGCAGCACACGTTCACGATTTTCGCGACGGGCGACCGGAAATCGTTCGCCACCTGGTTCCGCAGCCAGTTCACCAACACCGAGTTCATCGGGTTCGAGATCGGCCTGCCGGTCGTGGACGACGCCGGTGAGATCATCCCGGGCAAGGAGGACGACGTACCGCAGGTCGTCATCGACGTCCCCGGCGCGCTGAAGGCACCGCTCGGCTTCCGCCAGTTGCTGGAGCACGAGATGACGCACGCCGCATCCGGCGCCGAGCGCAACGCGGCCACCGAGACCTGGGCCATCGAGGGCTACGCCGATTTCGTCGCGTTCCACAACGGTACGTTGCGGCAGGCGAACCGCGGCGGCATGGCGTACCGGACGTACCATTCCGCCGGCGGCCTGACGGTGAAGCTGCCGGCGAACTCCGACTTCTACGGGAAGACCGCGGCGCTCAACTACGACCTGGCGTTCCTGGCGATGTGGTACATGCGGGAGAAGTACGGCCAGGGCGCGGTGGTGAACTGGTTCGCCCAGGCCAACAAGCAGGGCAACGCCGCGGCCGTACTCCAGCAGCGTTTCCGCGTGACGACGCAGGCATTCGTGGCCGACTGGGCCAAGTGGACGTTCCGGCAACTGCAATAGGCTTCCGTCCGTGACCGACTCGCCGTTGCCGGACCCGATCAAGTTCACGCTGAACTGGGGTCGCCGCTACAGCCTGTGGGTCTTCAACTTCGGGTTGGCCTGCTGCGCGGTGGAGTTCGTCGCCGCCTCGATGGCGCGGCACGACCTGATCCGCCTCGGCGTCGTCCCGTTCGCGCACGGACCGCGGCAGGCCGACGTGATGGTGGTCTCCGGCACCCTCACCGACAAGATGGCCCCCGCCGTCCTCCGCCTGTACGAGCGGATGCCGGAGCCGCGGTACGTGATCAGCTTCGGCGCGTGCGCCAACTGCGGCGGGCCGTACTGGGACTCGTACTGCGTGACCAAGGGGGTGGACCAGATCATCCCGGTGGACGTGTACGTCCCGGGCTGCCCGCCGCGCCCGGAGGCGTTGCTGCACGGGATCCTCCGCCTCCAGGACAAGCTCGAGGCGGCTGGATGAACGCCGCGGAGCGGCTGGCCGAGCTCACCGGCGGCAGCGTGACCGTCGCGTTCGGACAGTCCCATGTGGACGTACACAGTGGACAGTGGGTGGCCGCGGCGACCGCGGCGCGGGACCGGCTGGGGTGCGGGTTCTTCGACTGGCTCAGCGGTGTGGACGAGGAGTCCGCCGGCTTCGTGATCGTGGCGCACGTCTACTCGGTCGCCGACCGGCTCCGGCTGCTGCTGCGCACCCGGGTGCCGCGGGAGGAGCCGAGGCTGGCCTCGCTGGTCGGGGTGTACGCCGGGGCGGCGTGGCACGAGCGCGAGACGTACGAGATGTTCGGGGTGGTCTTCGAGGGGCACCCGGACCTGCGGCCGCTGCTGCTGCCCGACGGCTTCGAGGGTCATCCGCTGCGCAAGGATTTCGTACTGGCCGCCCGGGTGGCGAAGGCGTGGCCGGGCGCCACCGAGCCGGGGGAGACCGGGCAGGGCGCGCCGAGCCGACGCCGGCTCCGGCCCCCGGGCGTACCGGATCCGGCCCGGTGGGGACCGAAATCCTCTAGCCAAGAGCACTCGCCTGAGTAATACTCGTCTGCGAGTACTCGACGGCGAGGAGGTGGTTCACGATGGCGCGGCGACGCAAGGTCAGCAACCTGCTCGCACTCAACATCCTGACCATCCTCAAGGGCCGCCCGATGCACCCGTACGAGATGGCCACCACCATGCGCGAGTGGGGCAAGGACCAGTCCACGAAGATCAACTGGGGCTCGCTCTACACCGTGGTGGCCAACCTGGAAAAGCACGGCTTCATCGAGGCGACCGAGACCGTACGCCAGGGCAAGCGGCCCGAGCGCACCGTCTACCGGCTCACCGAGGCCGGCGACGTCGAGCTGCACGACTGGATGCGCGAGCTGGTGGGCCAGCCGGAGCACGAGTTCTACCGGCTGGAGACCGCACTGTCGCTCATCGGCGTGCTGTCCCCGGACGAGGCCGTCGAGCTGCTGCGGCACCGGGCGATGGTGCTCGAGGGGCAGGCCGCGGCCGGCGAGGCGATGGTGCGCGAGGTGGCCCAGACCATCCCGCGCATGTTCCTCATCGAGGGCGAGTTCCACGTGGCGATGCAGCGGGCGGAAGCGGCCTGGATCCGCGGGCTGCTCGCCGAGATCGGCAGCGGCGAATTCCCCGACCTTGACCAGTGGCGCAAATACCACGAGACGGGAGGGGTCCCAGGAGCGAGCTGACCCAAAACAGCCCCGGCAGGTGCGCCAACACCGGCCGGGGCCGCCATCCTCGAACCGATCCGCGCGGGCGACCGCACGAACCAGCACTCGAGTCAGCACTCGCCAGGATAGCTGGGGCGGCGTACGCGCAGACCGGTTCGGATCACGCACGACCGAAACCGGAGGAGTAACCCCGCAATGACAGCGACCGCTGTGGAAGCGCGCGATCTGGTGAAGACCTACCCCGGGGGCGTACGCGCCCTGGACGGGTTGTCGATCACCGTCCAGCCCGGCGAGGTGTTCGGGCTGCTCGGCCCGAACGGCGCCGGCAAGTCCACCACCGTCAAGATCCTCACCACCCTGGCCCGCCCCGACTCCGGCAGCGCGTACGTCGCCGGCCAGGACGCGCTGCGCCACCCCGACCGCGTACGCCGGCTGATCGGCACGGTCTCGCAGCGCTCCGGCGCCGACCCGACCGCGACCGGCCGGGACAACCTGCTCCTGCAGGGCCGGCTGTACGGCCTGCGCGGTGCCGAGCTGCGCCGCCGGGTCGCCGAGCTGCTGGACCGCTTCGACCTGAGCGCGGCGGCACGGCGTGCGGTGCGCACCTACTCCGGTGGCATGCAGCGCCGGCTGGACGTGGCGCTCGGGCTCGTACACCGGCCGCAGGTGCTGTTCCTGGACGAGCCGACCACCGGGCTGGACCCGGAGGCGCGGGCGCAGATGTGGGCCGAGATCGGCCGGCTGGCCGGGCAGGAGTCGATGGCGATCCTGCTCACCACGCACTACCTGGACGAGGCCGACCGGCTGGCGGCGCGGCTGGCGATCGTCGACGGCGGCCACATCGTGGTCACCGGCAGCCCGGACCAGCTCAAGGGCGAGCTGCGCGGCGACGCGGTACATGTCGAGTTGGCGACCGACCATGTCGACGAGTCGGCCGTACGCGCCGCGCTCGACCGGGTGCCCGCCGTACGGGATGTGGGGCTGGCCGGGCGGCGGCTGTCGGCGCGGGCCGACGACGGCGGTGCGGCGGCGCCGGCGATGCTGGCCGCGCTGGACCAGGCGCGCGTACCGGTCCTCGCCGTGACGGTCGCGCGGCCGTCGCTGGACGATGTGTACCTGCGCTACACCGGTCGCCGCTTCGCCGAGGCCGGCGCCGGCGCCGCTGCCGTGGACGTGCCGGCAGGTGCCCGGTGACCGCGGCGGTGGCGACCGCGCCGAGGATCGCGGGTCCGGCGCCGACCACGGTGTGGGCGCAGACGTGGTACCTGACGATCCCCAAGCTCCAGGTGTTCGTCCGGCAGCCGGCGTACCTGATCATCACGCTGATCCAGCCGGTGATCTGGCTGTTCCTGTTCGGCAACCTGTTCCGCCGGGTGACAGAACTGCCCGGCTTCGGGGGCGCGGTCTCCTATCTGGACTACCTGGTGCCCGGCATCGTGGTGATGAGCGCGCTGTCGTCGAACATGTGGACCGGCATGGCGGTGCTGGAGGAGATCGAGCGCGGCACGCTGAACCGGTTCCTCACCGCCCCGATCCGCCGGGTCGCGATCGTCAACTCCGGCATCATCACCCAGGCGCTGGCGACCGTGGTCCAGTCGGTGATCATCGTGCTGCTCGGCTGGGCCGGCGGGGCGCACTACCCGGGCGGTCTGGTGGGGCTGCTCGTCCTGCTGCTGGCCTCGGTGCTGCTCGGCACGGTGTTCGCGGCGCTGTCCAACGCGATCGGCATGCTGGCCCGCCAGCGGGAGACGATCATCGGGCTGAACACGTTCCTGCTGCTGCCGCTGACGTTCCTGTCCGCGGTGTTCCTGCCGAGCACGCTGATGCCGTCCTGGATGCGGCACGTGGCCGCGGCGAACCCGGTGAGCTGGGCGCTGGAGGCCAGCCGCGGCGCGCTGGCCACCGACCAGGACTGGGGCGTGGTCTGGACGCGCGGCGGCGGGCTGCTGGTGCTCGCCGCGGTGTGCGTGTGGCTGTCGGTGCGTACCTTCCGGACGTACCAGAAGTCGGTGTGAGGCGGTTGGCCGCCGCCGTCCCTGTCCGGGGGCGGCGGTGGCCGGCGGTACGCTCCGGCGCATGTCTGCTTCGGTGCCGTCGCTGGAGCGCGGGCTCGCGATCGTGGCCCGGGCGCTGGCCGGACCCTCGGCGCGCGCCGGTGGTCCTGCCGCCCTGCCGCCGCGCTCACGCGGGGTGATCGGGCTGCTGGAGGAGAACTGCACGGTCTGCATGCTGTGCGCCCGCGAGTGCCCGGACTGGTGTATCTACATCGACTCGCACAAGGAGTCGGTGGAGGTGCCGGGGGCGTCCCGACCGCGGCAGCGCAACGTGCTGGACCGGTTCGCGATCGACTTCGCGCTGTGCATGTACTGCGGGATCTGCATCGAGGCGTGCCCGTTCGACGCGCTGTTCTGGTCGCCGCAGTTCGAGTACGCCGCGTACGAGGTGCACGAGCTGACGCACGAGCGGGACCGGCTGCGGGAGTGGATGTGGACGGTGCCGCCGCCGCCCGCGCACGACCCGGCCGGGGAGCCGCCCAAGGAGGTCCTGGCGGCGACCGACCCCTGATCCGCCGGGGAACGTCGCGATCAGGTCCGGACGTTGAGGGTACGTACCCCATCGGGGTCGCCCCACCAAGGACCAGAGGATTACCCGTGCGTCGTCATTACAACGGTCTCAAGACAGCACTGCTGCTGGGCGTGCTGTCCGCCTTGATCCTGTACATAGGCAGCCTTTTCGGGCGCGGTGGCCTGATCATCGGCCTGGTCTTCGCGCTCGGCACCAACGCGTTCGCGTACTGGTTCTCGGACCGGATCGCGCTCGCGTCCATGCGCGCCCGCCCGGTCAGCGAGATCGACCAGCCTGAGCTGTACCAGATCGTACGAGAGCTGGCGACCGCGGCCCGGCAGCCGATGCCGAGGCTGTACGTGAGCCCGACCAACCAGCCCAACGCCTTCGCCACCGGCCGCAACCCCCGGCACGCGGCGGTCTGCGCCACCGAGGGCATCCTGGGCATCCTGGACCGGAACGAGCTGCGTGCCGTGCTCGGCCACGAGCTGTCCCATGTGTACAACCGGGACATCCTGATCTCGTCGGTGGCCGGCGCGCTGGCCAGCGTGATCATGTTCCTGTCGCACATGGCGATGTTCGCGTCGCTGTTCGGCGGCGGGCGGGACGACGAGGACCGCAACCCGTTCGCCGGCCTGCTGCTGATCATCCTCGGCCCGATCGCGGCCACGGTGATCCAGCTGGCGATCAGCCGGTCCCGGGAGTTCCAGGCCGACCACGACGGTGCCGAGCTGACCGGCGACCCGCGCTCGCTGGCGAACGCGCTGCGCAAGCTGCAACGCGGCACCCAGGCGCTCCCGCTGCCGCAGGATGACCGCCTGGTCGCCACGAGCCACCTGATGATCGCCAACCCGTTCCGCTCCGGCGGGATCGGCAACCTGTTCTCCACCCACCCGCCGATGGAGGAGCGGATCCGCCGGCTGGAGGAGATGGCGGTCGGTCTGGGGCGCTGAGTCTCAGAACAGCGGGTTGCCGTCCCGTACCGCCTGCGCCACCTCCATGACGTACTGCCCGTAACCGGACTTGCCCAGCGCCTCACCGAGCTTGTACGCCTGATCCGCGTCGATGTAGCCCATGCGGAGCGCGATCTCCTCCAGGCACGCGATGCGGACGCCCTGCCGCTGCTCCAGCACCTGCACGAACTGGCCGGCGGCGAGCAGGCTGTCGTGCGTACCGGTGTCGAGCCAGGCGGTGCCGCGGCCCAGGTTGACCAGGGTCGCGGCGCCGCGGGCGATGTAAGCGTTGTTCAGATCGGTGATCTCCAGCTCGCCGCGGGGGCTCGGGGTGAGCTTCGCGGCAAGCTCGACCACGTCGGAGTCGTACAGGTAGAGGCCGGTGACGGCCAGGTTCGACCTGGGCTTGGCCGGCTTCTCCTCGATGGACAGCAGCCGCCCGCCGGCGTCGACCTCGGCCACGCCGTACCGCTCCGGGTCCTTGACCGGGTAGCCGAACAGGGTGCAGCCGACCAGGTTCGCGACCGCGTGCTGGAGCGAGGTGCCCAGGCCGAGGCCGTAGAAGATGTTGTCGCCGAGCACCAGGCAGGCGGAGTCGCCGGCCACGTGGTCGGCGCCGATGATGAACGCCTCGGCCAGCCCGTTCGGCTCCGGCTGCTCGGCGTACGAGATCTTCAGGCCCAGCTCCGCGCCGTCACCGAGGAGCCGGCGGAACTGCGGCAGGTCCAGCGGCGTGGAGATCACCAGGATGTCCCGGATGCCGGCCAGCATCAGCACCGACAGCGGGTAGTAGACCATCGGCTTGTCGTACACGGGGAGCAGTTGCTTGGACGTGACCCAGGTGATCGGGTGCAGCCGGGTGCCCGCGCCCCCGGCGAGGATGATGCCCTTCACGGTGGGGGTCCTAGCGGTAGTTGATGAACTGCAGGGCGATGCCGAAGTCGGACTCCTTGAGCAGCGAGATGACCGCCTGCAGGTCGTCCTTCTTCTTGGCGCTGACGCGGAGCTGGTCGCCCTGGATCTGCGCCTGCACGCCCTTGGGCCCCTCGTCGCGGATCTTCTTCGAGATGGCCTTCGCCTTGTCGCTCTCGATGCCCTCGATGATCTTCCCGGCGAGCTTGTAGGTCTTGCCCGACAGCTGCGGCTCGCCCGCGTCCAGGGCCTTCAGCGAGATGCCGCGCTTGATCAGCTTCTCCTTGAACACATCCAGCGCCGCGACCACCCGGTCCTCGGTGTCGGCCTGGATCGACACGCCCTCCCCGGCCCAGGAGATCGACGCGTTCGTACCGCGGAAGTCGAACCGCTGCGACAGCTCCTTGGCCGTCTGGTTCACCGCGTTGTCGACCTCCTGCCGCTCCACCTTGCTCACCACGTCGAACGACGAATCAGCCACGAGCTCGAAACCTCCTGCGTACGGGTTGCGGGCCCGAGGCTACCCGCCACCGGTCCGACCCCACGACCGTGACCCCACCCGCGGGGTACCGAGTGGAGCACCCCCGCCCCGACCTAGTACCCTCCCACCGTGCCGCCGCGGCGGCTCAACCCAGGCGGGTTGCCCGAGTGGTCAAAGGGAACGGTCTGTAAAACCGTCGGCTCAGCCTACGTTGGTTCGAACCCAACACCCGCCACCCCGAGCGCCCTGGACCTGCAATTCTGGTCCAGGGCTATTTGTGTTGTGCATTGTTAACTGATTTCGGGCGCCGATGGATTGTGTGCGTCCGAGTTCCGTGATTCCTGTGCCGCGCGACTACTCCTACCGGTGGATCGTCGAGTGGTGATGCAACAGAGAGTGCCGGCGCTGTTACCTTGAGTGCGCGAATGGTCACTGTGGGTAGGAGCTTGGGGACTTGATCACACATATCAGCGATGCATATACCCTCTTTGTATTGAGGCGAGATGCCGTCGGTGGGTATCCGTGTCATGGTCGACGGTGCGGGGCTGTCGCCGGCCTGGCACGAAACGGCGATCCTCGCGTCGGGCGCGCCGGCTATGGGCAGGTCGGGCGTGGACCGAAGGGAGCGGGTCATGTCGTCTGGGGCATGCACGAACTTAGACGAGGCGGATATGCCCGCTGAGGGGGATTTCGCTGCGTTTGACCGGGTTGTCCGTAGGGAGATGGGCATGAGCGGCGAAGAATTCCTTCGCCGTTGGGATGCGGGAGAGTGGGACGGGGTCGACTTGGACGACGTGCCAGGCCTGCCGAACGTCTGGATTCTGCTCCCCATGGTCCGCGGTGAAGCGGAGGGTACCCAGTCGACCACAGAAGGAAGTGGCCACCTAGAATAGCCGCTGTGCCTAGTCGTACACCGAACGCTGCGGTTCGGGCCTTTATAGATCCGCTGCAAAGGTTGGTGTCGGCTTTGAGTGGCGATGGGCGGTTTGTCGTTACTCCTCGGCCGCCCTACCGGCAGGGTGTTGTATACGTGGCTTCGCTGAACAACGGCGAAGGCATGTCCCTTGGGCAAGCTGGCCGGCTCTACGCCGACGTCCGCTTCGAGATCCTGGAGACCGGCGCGGCGCCGGATCGCGGGCGGCGGACGGTCTATCGATGTGCGGAGCGTTCCTACATCTACCGTCTTGCGGTGTCAGGTTCGGATGTCTGGGCGATGCACTGGCACCCCAACGGGCGTAGTGCCTGTACGAGGCCCCACATACACATGCCTCCCGACCCCAAGCGACACCTCGTCGGCCCCCATCACGACTTCGAGCATGCGGTGGCGTGGGCGATTGAATGGGGGGCGCCGATCCGGAAGAGCCCGGCCACCCTTTGGGTCGAGGCTCGCTAGACCCGGCAGGTCGGCCCACCCGGAAGCTGAAATGTGTTTGTGGAAGGCAACGGACGATCGCAGGATGTGCGGTTGTGTCCGATCTTCGTGCGGCTGATGTGGCCAAGGTGTTCGAGTGGTTCGGGATCGAGCCGACCCAGGAGGAGTCGTGTTACCCGTGGTCGCCGGTGTTTCCGGCGGAGTGGCGGGGGCGGGCGGTGGTGCTCAAGCGGGGGGCCAAGCAGCACGGGCCGGTGGCGGGGTGGTGCCGGGCGCTGGACTCGGTGGGGGTGCGGGTTGTCGTGCCTGTTGAGCTTGCGGTGGAGAATCCGGCGGTTGTCGATGAGCAGACGTGGGTTGTGTATCCGTGGGTGAGCGGGCGGCGGTACGACGGTAGCGACGCGGATCTGGCGGCTGCTGGGGACCTGTTGGGGCGGATTCATGCGGCGCCGCAGCCTGAGGTGCCGTTGCGGGATCTTGAGCTGTTCGAGTATTCGGCTGAGGAGGCGGCGTCTGATCTTGAGGGGCTGCGGGAGCGGTTCGCCGAGCATGCGCCGGATGATGTTGAGCGGGTGATGGGCCGGCTTGAGCCGCTGGTGCGTGGTTTCACCGAGGTGACCGTGCCTGCGCTGCAGAACCCCGACTTGCCACGAGTTTCCGTGTGTGGCGACTTCAAGGCGGACAACCTGGTGTACACAGTGGACGGTCCGGTGTTGGTGGACCCTGAGTCGGCCGTTCGTGCAGCCCGGATTCATGACCTTGCCCTGGCCGCGTTGCTGTTCCACACCTCGTTCGAGGGTGCGCCCGGGCGACGGTTCACGGCGGACGAGTGGCGGGTCTTCCGGGACGCCTACCTGGCGCACGTACGGCTGACCGACGTGGAGCGCAGGCGGTGGCCGGACGCGATCGATTTCATTCTTGGCGACGAGGGGATCTGGGCGATCCTCGACAGCACCGAATGGGATGTCGAGCGCCAGCGTGCGTTCCTGGTCGACCTGGCCGGGACCGATCGGCACGCGTACGAGCTGTGATCAGTCGAGTGGGGTGAAGGCGCAGAACTCGTTGCCTTCCGGGTCGGCGAGGATGTCCCATTCGATGTCGCCGCCGCGCTCGCGGACGAGGGTGGCGCCGAGGGCGAGCAGTTCCCCGGTGTCGCCGAGGACGTCCAGGTGCATCCGGTTCTTCACCGTCTTGTCCTCCGGGACGGGGTTCAGCCAGATCAACGGTCCCGCGCCGGACGGGTCATGGATCGGGACCGGCCACTCGCGCGGGCGCTCCTCACCCTCCCTGGTCCGCCGCTGGTAGCCGAGCGCCGTGCACCACCAGTCGGCGAGCGCCTGATGGTCGCGGGCATCCAGGCAGAGGTCCTTGAACCGAGCGGCCACCTGGCCTCCTCATCCGTCGACCACCCCGGCGGCAGTCGATGCACCGTCCGGGGGGACGCTATCGCTGCCGCGACTGGACCGCAGGTGCATTTCGGTCGGCCGCCATCGGTGGCACTAGAGAATTCTTACGCCGTCATGGGAGCGGACGGCGGGATACGGGGAACTGCTCATCGCGTCAAGGACTCGTACGGCGTGAACTGCGGCGGTTATTGCCCGCGTTTCGTCAGCGGTTGCCCAGAGGAAATCCGAGGTCTCCGGTCCGGTGGTCAGTGCGCCGGCGACGATTCGGCACCTGAAGACCAGCGCGACGACGCCGCGGCTCATGTTCTTGTAGATGCCCGTGAGGGCGTCGGGCTCAACGTTGAGTCCGGTTTCCTCGAAGACTTCGCGTCGCAGGCCATCCTCGATGGTCTCGTTGAGTTCGAGGACTCCGCCAGGTGGCTCCCAGTGGCCGTTGTCGCGGCGGCGAATGAGTAGGGCCCTACCCTGCCCATCGGTCATAATCCCGGCCACGCTGACGGAGTGCTTGGCCAACTCGGGTACCTCCATGAATGGCATCATGTTGGCAGTTGGGCGGCCGGCAGTGAGTGGTTCTTGTTGCCGACCGCCCAAGGCTACTCAGCAGGGTACGAAGCTGCCGCCGTCGCTCAGGAGGTCGTCGCGGACCCAGCCGGCGAAGGTGGTGTTGACGTCGCGTACGTACGTCCACGTGCCGCCTTCGCCGACGGTGTAGCAGTGGTAATCGGCTCGGTGGCTGGCCTGCGCCACGCCGCAGATCGGGGTGCTGCCCGTACTCGGGCTGCGGCGCATGTTCGTGGCGCCCGAGAATGGCGTACCCCAGCTGGAGCTGTCCGCGTCGGACGGGGCCGGACCGCAGTTCTTGATCGGGTCGGCGGCCGGCGACACGCTGGCGGTGGATGGCTGCGCGGATGCCGCTGCGGGCAGCAGGCCGAGCGCCATCAGGGCACCAGCGGCAGGGATAACAAGGATCTTTCTCATTGGGCTCCCCCAGGAGTGTTGATGTGTAACGAGTGGTTACGTTAGGAGCCCGGGCTGAGAGTGTTCTTAGTGCTTCCTGAGCGTTGTCCCAGCAGCTATTCGTCGAGATAGGTGAAGGTGGGGTGGGGGTGCATGAGGAATTCGGTGTGGGAGATGTTCCAGGCGTAGGCGCCGGCCATGAGGAATTCGACGGTGTCGCCGGGGTGGAGGGTGATGGGGACGTGGGCGGCGAGGAGGTCTTTGGGAGTGCAGAGTTGGCCGACCAGGGTGGTGGGTTCGCCAGGGGTCGGGATGGTGAGGGGGTGGTTGTGTTTCTTGGTGGCGGGGGTTCGGATGTGGTGGGTTCCGCCGGCCACGATGGCGAACAGTTCGCCCTGGACCCGTTTGACGTCGATCACCTCAGTCACGTAGCGGCCGCAGTAGACGGTGACCGCGCGGCCGGGTTCGATCCGCAGCACTTCATCCGGCCGGCGGAGGTCGGCCAAGCCGGCGCCGTAGGTCTTCCAGTCGAAGCGGTCGGCGGGGTCGGCGTAATTGACGGCCATTCCGCCGCCCAGGTTGACCTCGCGCAGGCCCAGACCGCGGGCGTAGTCGAGGACGGCCGCGGCGACGGTGAGGGCGGCGTCGGCGTGCAGGCCGCTGGCCAGGTGGGCGTGGATGCCGTGCAGGCGGACGCGGGACTGGCCGTCCAGGAGGGCGAGGCATTCGGCGATGCCGGCGGGGTCCATCCCGAAGGGAGTGGGTTCGCCGCCCATGACCAGGGCGGCGCCGGTGATGCGTACGGCGAGGTTGACCCGCAGCAGGATGTCCGCCGGGCGGCCGGAGGCCAGCATGCGGCGTAGTTCGAGCGGGCTCTCCACGTGGTGGCGGTGGATGCCCTGCGCCAGAGCCAACTCGGCGTCGGTCTTGCCTGGCCCGCCCATCGCGATCGGCATGGCAGGGTGGAGCGCGCGGATGTGCGCGAGCTCCCCGCCGGAGGCCACCTCCCAGCCGTCCACGTACGGGGCGAGCACGGCCAGCAGTCGCGGGTCGGGGTTGGCTTTGACCGCGTAGTAGAACGAGATGTCGCCCAGGGCGGAGCGGATGCCGGCCACGTGGTCGCGCAGCTCGCCCAGGTCGTACACGTAGCCGGGCAGTTGGTCGGGCACGGAGGCTCCGATCGTGAGTTGGGGGCAGGATGGGTCGGTTGGATCTTGACCGGGTCCGGGCTGCGGCGGCAGTCATCGATCCGGTGTTCCTGGGGTCGCCGCAGTATGAGTGCGGGCCGCTGGGTGCGGCGTTGGGGTGCTCGGTCACGTTGAAGGTCGAGACGTTGAACCCGGTGCGCAGCTTCAAGGGACGCGGTACGGAGACGGTCGTCGCCCAGCTCGAGCAACCGACCGGGCTCATCTGCGCGAGCGCCGGCAACCTCGGGCAGGCGCTGGCGTACAGCGGCGTACGGCGCGGCATCCCGGTCGCCGTGGTCGCGGGGCGGTCGGCGAACCCGCTGAAGATCGAGCGCATCCGGAGCCTCGGCGGAACGGTGGTGATCGAGGGTGAGGACATCGACGACGCCCGCGGGTACGCCCGGGCGGTTGCCGAGCGGGACGGCCTGCGGTTGGTTGAGGACAGCTTGGACATCGGTACGTGCGAGGGCGCGGCCACCATCGGGCTGGAGCTGCTGGGCGAGCCGGTCGACGCGCTGGTGATCGCGCTGGGCGGTGGCGCGCTGGCCAGCGGGGTCGGGTACGTCGCCAGGCAACTGCACCCGGACGTGGAGGTGATCGCGGTCCAGCCGCTGGGCGCACCGGCGATGGCGCTGTCCTGGCGCGCCGGTGCGGTGGTGGAGACCGACACGATCCGGACCATCGCCGACGGCGTCGCCGGCCGCTGCCCGATCCCGGAGGTGCTCACCGACCTGCTCGCCGTCCTCGACGACGTGCTGCTGGTGGGCGAGGACAGCATCGTGGCCGGGATGCGGCTGCTGTACCGGCACGCCGGCCTGGTGGTCGAGCCGTCGGCGGCGCTCGGTGTGGCCGCCGTGCTGGAGAATAGGGAGCGTTTCGCGGGGCGGCGGGTGGCCACGGTCGTCTGTGGCAGCAACGTCATGACCGACGACTTCGAACGCTGGGTGACCGGGTAGGCCGATGAGCATGCGCTTGAGCGTTGCCGGCGTCGCGCTGCTGCTGGCCGTGACCGGCTGCCAGCACGGCAGCCCGCGGACGGTCCCGTGGAGCGGCACGGTCCCGGCGCAACTACAGCAGACGCAGGTACGGGCCGAGCCACCGTGCCAGGCAAACCAGTTACGCGTGGTAGGCGCCGGCATGCTGTTCCAACCCGCGCAGGCAGGCGGCGGCACCGGCACCGTACGGCTGACCAACGCCGGCCACACCCCCTGCAACCTGGCGGGCCGGCCGACCGTACGGTTCGTCGGCGCCCCGAAGGCACCACGCCAGCAGCAGATCGACCTCGACGCGCCTCGCCCCGCCTTCCCGGCCGTACTCCCGCCGCAGGCCACGCTCCAGGCCCTCGCACCCGGCCACGACGCCACCCTCACCGTCGACTGGCGCAACTGGTGCGTCCCCGGCGCCACCCGGAGCACCAAGCTGGTCCCACCCAAAGCCGCCCGCATCACCCTCCCGGGAGCGGGCAGCGTCGAGGTCAACTACAGCGCGGTCACCTCCTGCGAGGACCCGCACAAGCCTTCCACCATCGGCGTACGCCCCTTCCAGCCCGCCCCGATCGCCGACCCCACCGCGTGGACGAACCTGCGCGTCCAGGCGACCGTCGAAGAGCCGCCGCAGCACGGCCGGAGGGGCGACACCATCGCGTACGTGGTGGAGATCAGGAACGCCGCCACCGCCGGCACCCTCACCTTCGACCGCTGCCCGGCACTAGCGCAGTACCTGGCACCGAAGGGCAGCACCGAGGCGTACGTCCTCAGCTGCGCCGCCGCCACGCCCATCCCGCCCGGCCAGTCCGAGCGGTTCGAGATGCGCATCCGCATCCCGACGGACGCGCCGACCGGACCCAACGGCCTGTTCTGGGCGCTGGATGTCACCAGCGAGCGCCCGCTGGAGGTCGTGTCACGGATCGTGGTCGACGGATAGCGGAACCAGACCCGCCCAATCCCGACAGTTGTCTGTTGACCACTGAGAGTCCCCCGACAGAGGGTTGCCGGGTATGCCTTCGCTGCGAAGGGGGACCCGGTGAGTTCCGCTCGTACCCGCCGCAGGCGCCTTCTGGCTGTGCTCGCCTGCCTGCCGTTCGCCACCTCGGCCGCCGCGGGCAACGCGGTTGCCGTCGCCAGCCCGGACCATCCGCAGGCCGCGCCAGTGGTCGACGCCGACTACCTGTACGGCCAGCTCTACCAGATGGCCAAGGCGTACAGCTACCGCATCTCCGGCGCGGACGGCGATCCGCGCGACGCCGCCGACCCGTTCAACCTGCCACCCACCGTGAACGGTTGGCAGGAGCTGATCGCGTTCTGGAAGGCGGCCCTGACCGACCCGAAGGCCAACACCGATCTGGCCGGCTTCGCCACCGTCACCGACCACTTCTTCCGCCGCGCGGGCGGCTACCGGTTCGACTCCAACGACGCCGAGGTGACCATCCCCGGCGCGACCTGCGGCGGCCAGCGGGTCCTGCTGACCGCGCACCCGGACGAGACCCCGGTGCCCAACGACATCGTCGGGCTGATCGACTCCGGCACCACCAGCGGTGTGACCGGCTTCGGCGCCGCGCGCCGGCACATCACCGACAGCAACCTCGGCAACGAGGGCGCGTACGACGGGCTGTCCGGCGTGGCGCTGACGATGGCCGAGTACCAGGCGCTGCTCGGCTGGTACCACGCCAACGGCACCTACCCGGCCCGCACCCTCAAGGTGACGCTGCTGGACGCGAGCAGGGGCAAGACCGCCGACGGGTTGTTCAGCCGCGACGGATCCGCCTACTACGCAGGCAATCTGATCCCCAACGGGCCGCAGGGCAAGGTCGTCGCGATCGCCAACATGGACTCGCTCGGCCTCAACTATCCCGCCTACCACCTGGGCACCGAGTTCTTCTGGAACAACATCACGGCCGGCGGCGTACCCCCGTGGTTCACCTTCGTCAAGGCGACCCCGACCGCGGCGAACCACGCCTACCCCGATACCACCGGCGCGATCGCCGGCAACGCCGCGGCCATCGACCGCTTCCGCGCCGACCTGACCGCGGCGATCACCGCCGGCTTCGCGCAGCAGGGCGCCAAGTACGGCTTCGCGATGCCGCTGGAGAACCCGCTGCGCTACAACCAGAACGGCCAGGCCCCGAACCCGGCCGTACCCACGCCGTCCAAGCCCGCCTACAGCGCCGCCGACCAGGCCAGCTTCTCCCCGGTCCGTGACGACACCGACGGCCTCGAGGACGAGCAGCCGTTCTTCGACCTCGGCATCCCCGGCGTCACCGTCTCCGGTGTGAAGAACTCCGGTACCGACGAAAACCCCTACCCCGCAACGGTGAGCGCCGCGACCAAGGCCAACCCGGTCGTCGGGTACGCCGGCAACCAGACCACCTTCCAGCTCGGCAACGGCACTCCGCAGCCCGGCATGACCGCGGTCGCCGCCGACACCGCGACCGGCGACCAGACCGTACGGGTCGCGGCCGTGGTCAACCTCGCGGCCGGCCAGCCGATCCTGATCGGTACCGGCGCGGACACCGAGTACGCACACATCGTCTCGGTCGGCACCGCGGGCGCGACCGGCACCGGCATCACCCTCAGCAAGCCGCTGACCCTGCCGCACCCGGCCGGCGCGCCGTTCTACGTCAACGAGAACCAGACGACCGGCTACCTGTCCGACTCGATCGAGCACCTGAACTACTTCGCCGCGGGCGCCCCGCACGGGCTGCGGCCCGACCAGCCGACCGAGGGCCTGAAGCGGGCGCTGGAGTTACCGGCGCAGTGGACCAGCCTGCTGCTGGCCGGCGGCAACTACCTCGGCGCGACCGAGCGCCCCGACCACCCGGTCGCCTACTTCGAGACCACCGAGGCCAATCCGGGCGGCACGACGGTCAGCTTCGACGCGAGCTTCTCCCGCGGCGTCAACGACAAGGAACTCACCTACTACTGGGACTTCGGCGACGGTACGCACGCGGTCGGCGCCCGGGTCACGCACACCTTCGCCGGCCCGACGCACGCCGACGTGCGGCTCGCCGTGGGCCGGGCCAACAGTTGGGGCACGTACCGGCAGGTGGTGGAGGTGGCCGGCCCGGCCGGACCGGCGCCCGCTACCGACCCCTGCGGCACCTTGGACCAGGGCGAGGCGGCCAGCCTGATCGCAGCGGCACAGGGGGTGGACCGGTGATGCGGCAGCGGATCTTCCGGCGGCGGCGCTGGCTGGCCGCCGCGGCGGCAACGGCCGTCGCCAGCCCGATGCTGGTCGCTTCCGGCGCGCTGGCCGAGCCGGCGACGACCCAGACCCTGGCCCAGGTCCGCCCGGTCGTCGACGCCGACTTCCTCTACCGGGAGCTGTACTTCCTGGCGACCCAGTTCATCTTCCGCACCGCCGGCGCGGACGGCCCGGTCGGGACCGCGGCCGGCCTGAACGACCTGCCGGCCAACTACAACGGCGCGCAGGAGTTCTACCGCTGGTTCGGCGCCGAGCTGACCAACCCGGCGGCCGACCACATGGGCCCGATGGGCCGGTTCATGACCGCCAAGGACCACCTGTTCCCCACCCGCGTCTGGCAGCTGGACGATGAGAGCGTCACGATCCCCGGCCGCTCCTGCCCGGGCCAGGTGGCCCTGATCGCCGGCCACAACGACGCCACCCCGACCAGCGTCAACGTCGCCAACAACGCCGCGAACGGCAGCCCCACCCCGATGAGCGCCATGCGCGGCGGCAACTGGGGCAACGGCTCCATGTACGACGCGGGCTCCGGCGAGGCGATGGGCATGGCCGAGGTGCAGGCGCTGCTGCGCTGGTACGCCGCCAACGGCACCTATCCCGAGCGGACCATCAAGATCGGCCTGTTCGACAACGAGGAGGGCGGCCTGGTCGGGTCCGGCTTCTACTCCCAGACCAACGTCAGCACGCTGGCCGCGCCGGTCACCGCCGGCGCCACCAACATCAAGATCACCTCGACCACCGGCGTCGGCTACGCGGTGGGGGAGAAGCTGCTGCTCGACCCGCACGGCACGGCTGAGACCCGTACGATCACCGCCGTCGGCACCGCGGGACCGACCGGCACCGGGATCACGTTCACCCCGGCCCTGACCGCCGACCACACCACCGGCACGCCGGCCTCCGCGGGTGTCGCCGACACCGGCGGGCTGATCCCGGACGGCCCGCAGGGCCAGTACGTGATGGTCGCGAACATGGACCAGAACGGCATCGAGTACCCGGCGCGGCACTTCGGCACCGACCACTACCTGAACGATCTGGTCGGCGGCGGCGTGGGCCCCTGGTACACCAACATCAACGCCGTACCGCTCTACACCACGCCGAACAACCTCTACAACGCGACCGCGATCGCGCGTATCCAGCACAACCTGACCAACGTGCAGGCCTTCCGCGACATCACCGCCGCCGCGGTCGCCCAGGCGTTCCAGGACCTCGGCCAGAAGTACGACTTCTCGATGCCGCTGGAGAACCCGCTGCGACTGGACCAGGTCGGCTCCACCCCGGTCAACCCGAACCAGACCTTCGTGCCGGCCTACCTGCCCGAGGACATCCCGCGGTTCTCCCCGGTCGTCGACGACAACACCGGGCGCACCGACCAGGTCTCGTTCATCCGCGACTGGGGCATCCCCGGATACGGCATCATCGGCGCCTTCGACACCAGCACCAACCAGCAGATCGGCGGCAACGAGAACCCGTACCCCACCTCGTACGCGAGCAAGCCGACGCTCAGCCAGTACGCGCTGTACGACACCAACGACGACACGCCCGAGCACCTGAACTACTACGCCTCCGGCACCACGCACGGGCCGGGCGGGCCGGCCTCGCCGTCGGAGGGGCTGCGCCGGGCGTTGGAGCTGCCGGCCACCTGGACCTCGTACGTGCTGGCGAACCCGGCGTACGGCGGGGCCGAGGCACACACGGCCGAACCGGTGGCCTACTTCGAGACCACGCCGGCCAAGCCGTACCTGACCTCGATGGTGACCTTCGACGCGTCGTTCTCCCGGAACACCGCCGGCAACGGCAACGACCTGACCTACTTCTGGGACTTCGGCGACGGTACGCACGCGGCGACCCGCAGCATCAGCATCCGGCACACCTTCACCGGCGCGCCGGCCTGGCACGACGTCAAGCTGGCCGTCCGCGCCAGCGGGCAGTGGGACTTCTACCGGCAGGCGCTGGCCGTCGGGTTCGTACCGGCGCACTTCCCGGACCAGGCGCAGGCCAACGAGCCGGCCGCACCGGCCACCGACCCCTGCGGCAAGCTGACCACCGCCGAGCAGGCCGCCCTGCGCGCCCTCGCCGGCCCCATCCTGGACCGTCTCGGCGGCCCGACCGATTCCGAGGAGGGCCGCTGAACTCAGGCGGGGTAGCGGCCGGCCAGCCGCGCCAGCTTGAGCGCGAGGTGCAGGGTGAGCCGGTCGCTGCCGCTCTTCAGGTCGCCGCCGACCAGCTCCTCGACGCGTTGCAGCCGGTAGTACAGGGAGGTGCGGTGCAGCCGCAGCCGGCTGGCGGCGCTGCGGGCGTTGCCGGCCAGGTCCAGGTAGGTCTCCAGGGTCTCCAGCAGCGGCGCGTTGGCCGGGTCGGCGAGCAGGCGCTCCAGGCCGGGGTGCACGCTGGTGGCCCGCAGCGTCTCCTCGGTCAGGCTGCCCAGCGCCCGGTACACGCCCAGCTCCGACCACAGCGCCACCGGGCCGAGCGCCGGCAGCCGGGCCGCCACCCGGGCCGCCAGGCACGCCTCGTCGTAGGAGTTCCGCGCCTGCGCCAGCTCCGGGTAGCCCTGGCCGGCGCCGACGACGGTCCCGGGCAGGGCGGCGGCCAGGTCGTGCGCCGCCTCGGCCGCGCACGGCGCCCGCAGGACCAGGACGCCGTGATCATGCCGTACCAGCTGCACCGCGGCCGCCGTGCCGACCCGCCGCCGGGCGTCCAGCAGCGCCGGTTCCAGCGGCTGCCCGGCGGCTGGCAGCGCGACCAGGACGGAGATCGGCTCGGTGCCGGCCAGGATGCCGGCGTCGAGCAGGACCCGGCAGCCGTCCAACCGGGACGGTAAATCGTCGGCGAGCAGCAGCTTCACGGCGCTGGCCTCGCCGCGGGAGGCCAGCTCACCGGCCACGCTCTCCCGGTACAGCGCCAGGCTCAGGTCGCCGGCCACCCCGCCCGCCGCGTCCAGGTCGGCGTCGGTGATCGACCGGTCCGGGTCGATGAACCACACGTACCCCTGGAGCACGTCGCCCTGCCACAGCGGCACGCACACCCTGGCCAGCATCCGCAGCTCACCGGATCCGGGCGTACGCACGGGCGTACGGGCGAGCGCCACCCCGGCGCGCCGGACGAACGCGATCACCTCCGGCGCCACCCGCCGCCGCAGGATCGAGGCCAGCCGGACCTCGTCGACCGGCTCCGACTGCTCGCTGTACACCACCACGCGGTGCCGGGAGTCCTCGACGAGCGCCGGCCGGCCCACCCGCTCGGCCATCGTGTCCACGATCTGCTGTAGGTCAGACACCCGAGCCTCGCATCGACGGGAGGAACGGCCCAGCCGCACCACACGCGGCCCGCATCCGAGTCTCCGTCGACCACGTGATCACCACAATTCCCCATCAGTGCGGCTGGGGGTTATCCCCCGCGGGTGGGCGGCGGTAGCCGGGTTCTGGGTGGGGTGTCTGGTTCGTAGCGTCGGTCGCATGATCGAAGTGCGGGGTTTGGTGAAGCGGTACGGGAAAGCCGTGGCCGTGGACGGGTTGAGTTTCTCGGTGCGGCCCGGGGTGGTGACCGGGTTCGTGGGGCCGAACGGGGCGGGGAAGTCCAGCACGATGCGGATGATCCTGGGCCTGGACCGGCCGGATGCGGGTACGGCGCTGGTCGGCGGGCGCCGGTACGGGGAGTGGCCGGTGCCGCTGCGGGAGGTGGGCGCGCTGCTGGAGGCGCGGTCCTGCCACCCGGGGCGTACCGGCCGGGGCCACCTGCTGGCCCTGGCCGCCAGCAACGGGATCGGCGCCGGCCGGGTCGACGCGGTGCTGGACCGGGTCGGCCTCACCGCGGCCAAGCGCCGCCGGGTCGGCGGGTACTCGCTGGGCATGGCGCAGCGCCTGGGCATCGCCGCGGCGCTGCTGGGCGACCCGCACACGCTGCTGTTCGACGAGCCGGCCAACGGGCTCGACCCGGCCGGCATCCGCTGGCTGCGCGAACTGCTGCGGTCGCTGGCCGCCGAGGGCCGGACCGTACTGCTGTCCAGCCACCTGATCGGCGAGGTCGCCCTGACCGCGGACCGGCTGGTGGTGGTCGGCCGGGGCAGGCTGCTGGCCGAGACGACCGTACGGGAGCTGGAGGCGCGGTCCGGCTCGGTCGAGGACGGCTACTTCGAGCTGACCGGGGCGAGCACGGAGTTCGAGGCATCGGAGGGTGCGCGATGAGCGGGTTCGGGAACGCGGCGCGGATGGAGTGGATCAAGCTGCGTGGCCTGCGGTCGACGTGGTGGACGCTGGCGGTCACCGCGGCCGCGGCGACCGGGATCGGGATCGGCGCCGGCGCGGGGACCACGGCCGGCGCGAAGGACGTGACCAACAACGTGCTGAGCGGGGTGGCCGTCGGGCTGCTGCTCATCGGCACGCTCGGGGTCGTCACGATGAGTGGCGAGTACTCCTCGGGTGCCATCCGGGCCACGCTCGCCGCGGTGCCCAACCGGATCCGGCTGCTGCTGGCCAAGGTGGCCGTGTTCGGGGCGGTCGCGTTCGGGTTCGGCGAGCTGGCGGCGCTGATCGCGTTCACCGGCGGCCGGGCCAGCCTGCGCGCGGGCGTACCGGTGCCGTCGCTGACCGGCGCGTCGCTGCGCGCGGTCGTGCTGGCCGGGGCCGGGATCTGCCTGGTCGGCCTGATCGGCCTCGGCATCGGCGTGATCGTCCGGCACACCGCGCCCGCCATGGCCGTGATGGTCGGCGGCGTGTACGTCGCGACGATGGTGTTCGGCGGCCTCACCCAGCACGCGATCGGCTACCTGCCGGTGGCGATCGTGGCCAACTCGCTGTGCGCCGTACACGTGGAGCCCGGCTTCCTGCAGCCGTGGCCCGCGCTCGGCGTCCTCGCCCTGTACGCCGCGCTCCTGCTGGCCACCGGCGGCTGGTTGCTGATCCGCCGCGATGCCTGAGAATGCCCTCGTGGGGGACCGGACGCGGGCGTACGCCCGGCAGGCCAGAGCCGACGCCGGGTACGTCCTGCTCGCCGGTCTCCCCGGCATCCTCACCTTCGCCGCGGTGGCCGTGCTCACCGCGCTCGGCCTGGCCCTGACCATCAGCGTCGCCGGCACCGTGATCGGCCTGCCGCTGCTGGCCGCGACCGGCGGGCTGGCCCGCCGGATCGGCGCCGTCCACGCGCGGCTGCTGCACCAGCCCATCGCGGAGCGGCGTACCGGGCGGAAGGGCCTGACCGCGGCGGTACGGGACGGCGCCGGCTGGAAGTCCATCGCGTACGTCCTGGTACGCCTGCCGGTCGCGGCGCTGTGCTGCTACGCCACGGCAAGCTGGCTGGTCGGCGTGGTCGACCTCAGCTACCCGATCTGGTGGTACGGCTTCCGGAACCACCCGCCGGGCGTGCAACTGGACCCGGTGGCGGTCCTCACCGTCCTGCCGATGGGCCACTTCTCGATCAACAGCTACCCGGCCACGTTCGCCGCCGCCGCGGTCGGCGCCCTGACGCTGGCCGCCGCGCCGCTGCTCAGCCGCGCCGCGGTCCTCGCCGACCGCTGGCTGGTCCGGGCCCTGCTGCGCCCCGGCGAGCTGGAGACCAGGGTGCGCGACCTGGAGGAGACCCGGGCGCTGGCCGTGGACGACTCGGCGGCCCGGCTGCGGCGGCTGGAGCGCGACCTGCACGACGGCGCGCAGGCGCGGCTGGTCGCGCTGGCGATCAACCTCGGCATGGCCCGGGAGAAGCTCGACGACGACCGGCTGGACGCGACCCGGCTGCGCGAACTGGTCGACAACGCCCAGCTCAACGCCACCGAGGCGATCGCCGAACTGCGCGACCTGGCCCGCGGCATCCACCCGCCGGTGCTGGACAACGGCCTGCCGCAGGCGCTCGGCACGCTCACCGCCCGCAGCCCGGTCCCGGTCGAGGTCCGCGTCGACCTGCCGGTACGCCCGACGCAGGCGATCGAGACCATCGCGTACTTCTGCGCCGCCGAACTGCTCGCCAACGTGATCAAGCACAGCGCCGCCGGGCATGCCACCCTGACGGTCACCCAGTGTGATGGCGTACTGAGGATGGTCATGGTCGACGACGGCCGCGGCGGCGCCGAACCCAGGCGCGGCAGCGGGTTGGCCGGCCTCGGCAAGCGCGTACGGACCGTGGACGGCACGATCGCCATCGCCAGCCCGGCCGGCGGACCGACCGCGGTCACCGTCGACCTGCCGCTGCACGCGTAGAGACGAGGAGGTACCCCGGGTGCGGGTCGTGATCGCCGAGGACTCCGCGGTCCTGCGCGAGGGCATCGCCGCGCTGCTGACCGACCGCGGGTTCGAGATCCCGGTCGCGGTCGCCGACGGCGAGGCGCTGCGGCAGGCGGTTGCCGAGCACCGGCCGGACGTGGCGATCGTGGACATCCGGATGCCGCCGACCTACACCGACGAGGGCCTGCGTGCCGCGCTCGACATCCGCCGCGACCACGGCACCGCGGTGCTGGTGTTCTCCCAGTACATCGAGGCCGAGTACGCCAACCGGCTGCTGGCCGCCGGCGCCGCGGGCGTCGGGTACCTGCTGAAGGAGCGGGTCGCCCGGGTGACCGAGTTCACCGACGCGCTGGCCCGGGTCGCCGCCGGCGGGACGGCCCTGGACCCCGAGGTGGTCACCCAGCTCGCCGGTGCCAGCCGGCGTACCGACGACCTCGCCGCGCTCACCCCGCGAGAGCGGCACGTCCTGTCGCTGATGGCCGAGGGCCGCACCAACGCGGCGATCGCGCACACCCTGGCGGTGTCCGCCGGCTCGGTCGAGAAACACGTGGCCAGCATCTTCGGCAAGCTGCGGATGCCGCCCTCGGACGACGACAACCGGCGGGTCCTGGCCGTACTGCGGTATCTGGGCAGCTGAAAAGGCGGCGGCCCCTGGCCGATGACGGGGCTCGGTCAGGGGCCGCCCGCGGGGGCGGGGGAGTCCTACTTGTGTAT
>Ga0081455_10001974_pt1 | contig 24513 bp, 21 predicted proteins | sample TabmetS3T2R1_FD_70207 | JGI IMG/M metagenome (GOLD analysis project Ga0081455, IMG submission 70207) | Tabebuia heterophylla rhizosphere microbial communities from the University of Puerto Rico - S3T2R1 | ecosystem: Host-associated > Plants > Roots > Rhizosphere ...
CGCCCGGCCCGCGATCGAGTTCATCGTCAAGGGACTGGTCGGTCGCGACCGACCCGACTTCGACCGGCTGGTGGCGGGCACCGGATACTCGTTCCCCAGCGGCCATGTGATGGCCGCCATCGCACTGTGGGGCCTGTTGCCCGTGGTCGTGGCGCTCTACACGCGCCGCCGCGCCATCTGGTGGGCGTCGGTGGCGGTGTCGGCGACGCTGATCGCAGGGATCGCCGCCAGCCGCGTCTACCTCGGCGTCCACTGGTTCTCCGACGTGACCGCCGGCCTGGTGGTGGGGACGTTCTTCCTGCTCGGGGTGGACAAGGTCCTGATCCGCGCCCATCGTCGCTACCCGTGCCGGATGCTGGAAGAGCAGGCCGAGCGGGACCGGGCGGCACAGGCCGAGGCGGCCGCGGTGGAGCAGCGGGCGAGGGTGCCGGTCGGCGCTTCGGGCTAGGACATCGCCTACGAAGGCGCCTCAGCGGCGGCCACGGTGGCCGCCAGCGGCAGGTGGTCGGAGATGTCCGCGAAGGGAGCGAAGTCCGGGTCGCCGTAGTGAGGCACCGACACGGCCTCCGGGTGGAGCCCCCGGCTGATGAGCACATAGTCGAGGCGCTGCGTCGGCGGCTTCCGCGTCCCTGGCACCCAGCCTCGCCAGTTGGTGGGCCCGGGATCTTCACCCCGGAGCGCTGACCACACGTCACGCAGGCCGGCGGCACGGAAACGGGCGTGCACGTCCGCGCCGGGAGGATCATTGAAGTCGCCCGCGACCACCGCCTGCCGGCCCCGCTCGGCGATCCGACGGATGATCGCCTCGGCCTCGAGCGCGCGGACGGGGGCGGCGTCACCACCGGAGCTGAGGTGCACGTTGACCAACGTGACGTTGATGCCCGGACTGGCGTCGGCGTCGAGGCGCGCGGTGCCAACCTGGACGATCCGGCGCCGCCAGCTCCAGGGCATCCTCCGATGCGTGATGGCGTAGGTGCGCGCCGGGGCGGGCGTGGTCACGCCGATCACCGCCATGCCCTCGGGCCACGTGCGGATGGGCCAGTGCTTGAAGCCCCAGTGCCGGGTCTTGGCCCCCAGTGACCGGGCGATGGCCCGAGCCTGGCCGGCCTGCACCTCCTGGAGCACCACGATGTCGGCGGCCATCGCCTCGAGGTGGTCGACCACGGCGCGGACATCGATGCCCTTGCTTCCCTTGAGGTTCCAACTGATGACGTTCACGTCGTGGCACGCACCTCTCGTGGGAACCGATCCCGACCCGGGCGGCGGCGATCGTAGAGCCCGCGAGCGGTGACGCAGGCAGTGACGAAGGACACATACCTGCTGCGTCAGGTGAAGCGGTACGTGGCCGCGGCCGGCGGCATCGTCGTCGGGTAGGGAGGCGGACGCGGCATGTCGAACCCCAGTGAGCACCACGATGCTTCGCTGGACACGAGATCGGCAGATCCGACCGGCTGTCTGCGCTCTGACCCGGTCGAAGGGTCAGTCAGGGAGGACCACCGCGTGTCGGCGTCGCCACACCGCCTCCATGTATCAGGAGACCCACAGGTCTCCTGCGGCAGCCCACCACGTGCAAAAGGAGACTGACATGAGCACTACCTCACTCCAGGCCCTCGCGTGGCCGATGTTGCGGAAGGGCCTGGCGAACGACCAGGTCCGGACTGCGCAGTACCTGCTTCGGCAGCGCGGTCACCAGATCGTTGCCGACAACATCTTCGGGCCGAATACCGACGCCGCGGTGCGGGCGTTCCAGTCGGCGGCCCATCTGACCGTCGACGGCATAATCGGCCCGATGACGTGGTCGGCGCTGATCGTCACAGTCCGCCGCGGAAGCCGCGGCGACGCGGTGCGCGGCGTGCAGGTGCAGGGATCCATCCGCCACGAGCCGAACCCTCCGGCCGTCGACGGGATCTTCGGACCGGCCACCGAGAGCTACGTCCGGCAGTTCCAGCAGCTGCTCGGGATGCGGTTCCCGGCCAACCACGTGGCCGTCGACGGCATCGTCGGCCCCGTCACGTGGCACGGGTTCGTCGCCGGCATCGCCGGGCTCGATTGAGGACGTCGCGTAAGTCGCCCAGCCAGACTTTGCAGGAAAATCGGGCTCTGGCCCCGAGGATCTTCAAAGACGAGGGCGGCCGCCGGCGACCAGCAGCTCGGCGATCTGCACGGCGTTGAGCGCCGCGCCCTTGCGCAGGTTGTCGTTCGACACGAACAGAGCGAGCCCGTGCTCGACCGTCGGGTCGCGGCGCACTCGGCCGACGTAGCAAGGGTCGGTCCCGGCCGCCATCAGGGGTGTCGGCACGTCCACCACCGCCACGCCGGGGGCGTCGGCCAGTAGCTCGAGCGCCCGTTCCGGGGTGAGCGGGCGGTCGAACGCGGCGTTGATCGACAGGGAGTGCCCGGTGAACACCGGCACCCGCACGCACGTCCCCGACACCGGCAGCTCGGGGATGCCGAGGATCTTGCGGCTCTCGTTGCGGAGCTTCTGCTCCTCGTCGGTCTCACCGCTCCCGTCGTCCACGATCGATCCCGCCAGGGGTAGGACGTTGAAGGCGATCGGCGCCGCGAACTTCACCGGGGCGGCCATGTCGACGGCGGCCCCGTCGAAGGCCAACGCCGCGGCGCGGTCGGCCACCTTGCGGACCTGCTCGTCCAGCTCGGCGGTGCCCGCGAGCCCCGCGCCCGAGGCCGCCTGGTAGCTGCTCACCACCAGCCGGCGCAACCCTGCCTCGCGGTGGAGCGGCGCCAACGCCGGCATGAACGCCATGGTGGTGCAGTTGGGATTGGCCACGATGCCCCGGGGCATGCGGTCGAGCGCCTCCGGATTGACCTCGGACACCACCAAGGGGACGTCGGGGTCCATGCGCCACGCCGAGGAATTGTCGATCACGGTCGCACCGGCGGCCGCGACCCGCGGCGCCAGTTCCTTCGACGTCCACTTGCCGGCAGAGAACAGCGCGATGTCGAGGCCCGACCAGTCGGCCGCGTCCGCGTCTTCGACGACGACCTCTTCGCCACGCCAGGGAAGCGTCCGGCCGGCGGAACGCGACGAGGCGAAGTACCTCATCTCCCCGACGGGGAAGTCACGCTCGGCGAGCACCGAACGCATCACCGCGCCGACCTGTCCCGTGGCCCCGACGACGCCCACACGCACCTGTGAACCCATGCGGGAAGGCTACGGGCCTGCCGATCCGGCGCCCAACCGGGTTGCGGCGGTCAGCCCTAGAGGGCGAAGGCTGCGTGCAGGCTCTGTACAGCCTGCTCGACCTGGTCCTCCCGGACGACGCACGAGGTGCGAATTGCGGACGTCGAGATCATGTCGATGTTGATGCCGTTGGCCGCCAGAACCTCGAACATGGTGGCCGCCACGCCCGGGTTCGACTTCATGCCGGCGCCCACGATGCTTACCCGCGCGATGTCGCGATCGGATGACACCCCCGTGGCGCCGATGTCGACGGCCAGGCGCCGGCAGACCTCGGTCCCGGTCGTCAGGTCGTCCTTGGGGACCGTGAACGAGATGTCGGTCACGCCGTGGTCGGAGACGTTTTGCACGATCATGTCGACGTTGACGCCGACGTCGGCCAGCTCTCGGAACAGGCGGGCGGCGATGCCGGGCTTGTCCGGCACCCCCGACACCGTGACCTTGGCCTCGCTCACGTCGTGGGTGACGGCGGAGACGATCGCCTGCTCCATCGACGGGTCCTCCTCGGTGATCCAGGTGCCCGGCTCCCAGGTGAAGGCCGAGCGTACGTGCAGCTTGACCCCCCAACGGCGCGCGAACTCCACCGATCGCATCGCCGGCTTCGGGCAGCCGGTGGCGGTCATCTCCAGCATCTCCTCGAACGACACCCGGCCCATGCGCCGGGCCTCGGGCACGAGGCGGGGGTCGGCAGTGAACACCCCGGACACGTCGGTGTAGAGCTCGCACGCCTCGCCCTCGAGGGCGTGACACAGTGCGACCGCGGTCGTGTCGGACCCGCCCCGGCCGAGGAACGTGATGTCGTGGTCGGTCGACACGCCCTGGGCGCCACCGACGACCGGAACCCGCCCCGCCTCGATCGCCTTGCGCAGCCGATCGGGGCGCAGGTCGACGATCTTGGCGTTGGTGTGGTTGGTGTCGGTGATGAATCCCGCCTGGCTGCCCGTGAAGCTGTCCGCCGGCACGCCGATCGAGTGGAGCGCGATGCACAGCAGCGCCATCGCCTTGCGTTCCCCGGCGGTGATGAGCATGTCCATCTCGCGGCCGGGCGCCAGGTCCGAGACGTCGCCCGCCAGGCGGATCAGGTCGTCGGTCTCCTTGCCCATCGCGCTCACGACCACGACCGGATCGTCGCCCCGGCGCTGGGTACGGGCCACATGGTCGGCGACCTCGCGGATGCGATCGGGATCGGCGACCGAGGTGCCGCCGAACTTCTGGATCACGAGTGCCACGAACCGTGAAGGTATCTGTGCCGGGGCGCGACGATCGAACCCCTTCCCCACGTGGGGACGGTCGAATATCGAGAAGGGTTGCCCGCCTAGGGAATGTCAGCCGAGGTTGGATGGGCTCTCGACGAGTGCCCTCCAGCCCTCGAGTCGCGCGATGGCGTCCGGCACGTCGAGCTGCAGGAGCGCACAGATGGCTCGCAGATCGTCGCGGCGGATCGTCAACACGCGGCCGTTGTAATCACCCCGCTCGATGATGATCGAGCGGACGAAGCGCTGGACCGGCGCGGCCTCGGGCACCCGGTTGAGCGCCTCGAGGTCGAGCACGAGCTTCGGCGGACCCTCGGTCGTCGGTGTCTGCTCCCCGAGCAAGACCGACACGGGCACGTCGTAGAACTCGGCGAGCTCGTGAAGCCTCGGCAGGCTCAGGGTGCGGAAACCTCGCTCGTAGGCCCCGATGGCCGAGGCGCTCCAGCGCCCGGCCGATTGACGTTCGACGTCGTCGAGGGACATGTGGCGCGCCTTGCGTAGCGCCCGTAGCCGCCGGCCGACTTCGACCGTCACGTTGGAGGCCGTGGTCTCTTCTTCTTCTTCTTGGTTGTTCATCTGGTTCTTGGGTGATGGTCCGTCACTGTGAACCGCCTCGGGAACGAGTCTCCCACGTTCCGCTCCGAATCGTGCAGTCGGGAGCCGGTTGGGTGGTCATGGGGGGCGGATCGCGACTGCAAGAGGAGCGCCGCTGCTCGCTAGCCTGGCGCCTTCGTGGGCACGGAGAAACGTGAGCGCCAGAGGCAGGGGAAAATGGCCCGATCCGAGGCCGTGCAGGCCGCGGCCCGGCGCCAGAAGACCAAGCGCACGGGCCTCCGGCTGGGCATCGGGCTGGCCATCGTGCTGGCGGTGGCGTTCACATACTCGCTGCTGACACGCGACGACTCGTCCGACAGCACCGAGACTGGCGACACCACGACCACCGCCGCGTCGGACGCGACCACCACCACGGTCGCCTACAGCAATCCCGAGCTCGCGGCCGAGGTGCTTGCCCGCGAGCCTCCGGTCCCGGCGAACGCCGCCGCCGACACGCCCCCGGACGCCGTGGAGGTCACCACGCTCATCCAGGGCCAGGGTGAGGGTGCGGCCGCCGGCGACACCGTGACCGTGCACTACGTGGGCGTGCTGTCGGACGGGACCGAGTTCGACCAGTCGTGGTCGCGCGGCCAGCCCTTCCCGGTCGAGAACCTGGGCCAGGCGAGCGTCATCCCCGGATGGAACGAGGGCCTGGTGGGGGCCAAGATCGGTGAACGACGGCGGCTCGAGATCGGGGCCAACAAGGCCTACGGCGCCGCCGGCAATCCCCCGACCATCCCCGCCAACGCCCCGCTGGCGTTCGAGATCGACGTGGTGGACATCACAAAGCCCAACGGCTGACCGGCGGCTCCGGTCTCAGACGGGCAGCGCCGCCAGGTCTGCCTCGTGCCCGTCGATCCAGACACTGACCTTGCCGGCACCCACCGCGCGCCACGTGGCCGGTCCCGCGCCCTCGTCGTCACGGATGAGCGCCGTGCGCTCGTCGACCAGCGCCACGGGCACCCCGGCAGGCGCAAGCTGGCGAGTGCGGTGCAGCTTGTCGTCCGACCAGGTGTCGGCGCGGGGAACCAGGCCGAGCTGGCCGACCATCCCCAGCCCCACGGTGTAGGCGCCGCCCCGAGGATCGACCATCGGATCGCACAGCACCATCGCGCCGGCGGCGGTCCCCGCCACCACCGCCCCGTCGTTCCACGCCGCCACCAGCGCATCCCACAGCGGCGTGTGCAGCAGCACCGAGCGCAGGTGCATCGGCGACCCGTCGGCGAGGTAGACGAAGCGGGCGCCACGCACGGCGGCGACATGAGCGTCGTCACGGGCACCGGCACGGTCGACGGCCATGACCCCATGCACGCGGGCGCCAAGCGACGCGAACCAGTCGGTGGCGGCCGCCACGGCGTGGTCGGGGTGCTCGTACGCGGCGGCGGTCGGCAGGACCACCACCTCGTCGGCGCCGGCGGCGGCCAGCAGCCGGCGGTCGAAGTCACACCCGGCCGTCCACGCACCTCCGCCCACGAGAGCCAACGGTCCGGTCACGGGCGCCGACGGTAATCCGTCGCCGGCGCCGCCGAATCCAGCCCGTTTCGCGCCACTGGTTACCGTTCGGTAGCCTCCAGCGATGGCAGTGGAGAAGCTCGGCATCGTCGGATCGGGGATCATGGGCTCGGGCGTCGCCGAGGTGGCCGCCCGTGCGGGGATGACCGTCGTCCTGCGGTCGCGCAAGCAGGAGACGGCCGATGCCCTGGTCGCAGGGCTGGCACGCTCGCTGGCCAAGCAGGTGGAGCGAGGCAAGCTGGATGAGGCCGAGGCGGCGGCGGTGGCCGGCCGCGTCAGCGCGACGGCGGACCTCGAGGCCCTGTCCGACTGCGACCTCGTCCTGGAGTCGATCGTCGAGGACCTCGAGACCAAGAAGCAGCTCTTCGGTGAGCTCGACCGGCTCGTGAAGGACGGCGCCCTCCTCGCCACCAACACCTCCACGCTTCCGGTGGTGGAGCTGGCCATCGTCACCGACCGTCCGGAACGGGTGTGCGGGATCCATTTCTTCAACCCGGCGCCGGCCATGGCCCTGGTAGAGGTCGTCCGGACTCTGGTCTCCAGCGACGAGACCATTGCAGAGGCCAAGGCGTTCGCCGAGGCCTGCGGCAAGTCTCCGGTCGTCGTGGAGGACCGCGCCGGGTTCATCGTGAACGGCCTGCTGTTCCCCTACCTCAACAACGCGGTGCGCATGCTCGAGAACCGCACGGCCAGCCGCGACGACATCGATGCCGCCATGAAGGGCGGCTGCAACTTCCCGATGGGACCGCTGGCGCTGCTCGACCTCGTCGGGCTCGACACCTCGCTTGCCATCCTCGACGCCCTCTACACCGAGTTCCGAGACCCCAACTACGCGGCCGTACCGCTGTTGCGGCGGATGGTGGCCGCCGGGCACCTGGGCAGGAAGTCGGGCCGGGGCTTCTACAACTACACCAAGGGTTAGCGCCCGCCAGCCCTGCATGGTCGCGCGGAGGGATCCGGTGGCTCGGGCCACCGTTCCTGCGGCAAGAATCGTCGGCGTGCGCCCGCCCGCCAGCCTCCCCGACGTCAACGAGCTGGCCGCGTCGGCCCGCCGGGCCGGGCGCCGGGCCGTCGTCAGCGGCCGCTGGCTGGCCGAGACCGTGGTCGACGTGGCGCCCCGGCTGCCCGTGCGGGACGCCGACAGGCTGTCGACCCACTACGACGGGCTGACCGGCGACGAGCTGGCACGCGAGCTGGTGCGGTCGGCGGGCCGCGTGTCCGGGGGCATCGCCGCGACCACCGGTGGCATCATCGCCGCACAGGAGTTGACGATCGCCGGGCTGTTGCTGGTCCCGTTCGAGCTCGCTGCCGAAACGGCGCTGGTGGTGGCGACCGAGGTCAAGCTGGCCGCCGAGCTGCATCACGTGGCAGGTCGGCCGCTGCCAGGGGCGCCCCACCAGCGGGCGGGTGCGGCCCTGGTGGCGTGGATGTCCGGTCGGGCGGTGCCGACGAACAGCGTCGTGGCCGCAGTCCGGGGGGACGTGCTCGGGCGCGCCGGCCGCCAGCAGCTCCGTGAGGCGCTGCGCCACCGGTTCACCCGCAACCTGACCACGCTGGCGCCGATGCTCACCGGTGCGGCGGCCGCCGGCTACCTCAACCGCAAGGCCACTTTGGACATCGGTGGCCGGCTGGTCAGCGACCTCGGACTCGACGGGCGTTCAGGGCCATGGACGAACGGACGGCACGGGTCGCCCGCGCGGTGATGCCCGTGGAGCCTGCGCCCACGCCGTGGGCGTTCCCTCCTGTCGAGGAGGCGGACAGCGACGGCCTGGTCGGCGTGGGCGCGGACCTGGAACCGGGAACCATCCTCGCCGCGTACCGCCGGGGCCTCTTCCCGATGCCGGTGGGCCGGCGGGGCACGCTCGGCTGGTGGTCGCCGGACCCCCGGGCGGTGATCCCATTGGACCGGCTCCACGTCAGCCGGTCACTGCGGCGCAGCCGGCGGCGGTTCGAGATCCGGGTCGACACCGCGTTCGACGCCGTCATCCAGGCGTGCGCCGATCCCTCGCGGCCCCATGGCTGGATCAGCGCCGAGATGCGGGCCGCGTACATGCGGCTGCACGAGCTGGGCTGGGTCCACTCGGTGGAGGCCTGGGACCGCGACGGCGGTGAGCTCGCGGGGGGCCTCTACGGCGTGGCCATCGGTGGCCTGTTCGCCGGCGAGTCGATGTTCCACCGGAGGACCGATGCGTCCAAGGTGGCGCTCGTGGCCCTGGTCGACCTGTTGCGCGACGGCCCGGGCGAGCGGGGGGCGCCGACCCATCCCCTGCTCGACGTCCAGTGGATGACGTCGCACCTCGCCCAGCTCGGCGCCGTCGAGGTGGGGCGCGGCGAGTACCTCGAGCTGGTGCGGCGGGCGATCGACTGCCCGCTGCCCTCCGCTTTCGCCCACTGACCCCGTTCCGGGTGTAGCCGTGCGGTCATATGCCGCACAGCTACAACCGGTTCGTCGCCCCCGGTTGTGACCGCGCGGTAAGGCGGGGGACCATGGACAGCATGAGCGAGAGCGAGGCGCACCTGGCCCAGCCCGATCGACCGTGGATGATGCGGACCTACTCGGGCCACTCCACGGCCCGGGCCAGCAACGAGCTCTACCGCGCCAACCTCGCCCACGGGCAGACCGGCCTGTCCATCGCCTTCGACCTCCCGACGCAGACCGGATACGACCCCGACGACCCGCTCGCACGCGGGGAGGTCGGCAAGGTCGGCGTGCCGGTCGCCCACCTCGGGCACATGCGCGAGCTGCTCGATGGCATCCCCCCGGGCGAGATGAACACGTCGATGACCATCAACGCCACGGCCGCGTGGCTGCTGGGGCTCTACGTGGCCAACGCCGAGTGCCAGGGCGTGGGCTCGCGGGACCTGCGCGGCACCACCCAGAACGACATCGTCAAGGAGTACCTGTCGCGCGGCACCTACATCTTCCCGCCGCTGCCGTCGCGCCGGCTGATCGTCGACATGGTGGCGTTCTGCTCGGAGTGGATCCCGCAGTGGAACCCGATGAACGTGTGCTCCTACCACCTGCAGGAGGCCGGGGCCACGCCGACGCAGGAGATCGCCTACAGCCTGGCGACCGCGGTGGGCGTGCTCGACGCCGTCCGCGAGTCCGGCCAGGTGCCGGAGGAGCGATTCCCGGCGGTGTTCGCCTCCATCAGCTTCTTCGTCAACTCGGGCATCCGCTTCATCGAGGAGACCTGCAAGATGCGGGCGTTCACGCAGCTCTGGGACCGCATCGGGCTCGAGCGCTACGGCGTCACCGACCCCAAGGCCCGCCGCTTCCGCTACGGCGTGCAGGTCAACAGCCTGGGGCTCACCGAGGCGCAGCCCGAGAACAATGTGCAGCGCATCGTGCTGGAGATGCTCGGCGTGACCCTGAGCCGCGACGCCCGGGCCCGGTCGATCCAGCTGCCCGCGTGGAACGAGGCGCTGGGGCTGCCCCGCCCCTGGGACCAGCAGTGGGCGCTGCGGATGCAGCAGGTCCTGGCCTTCGAGACCGACGTGCTGGAGTACCCCGACGTGTTCGAGGGGTCGAAGGTCGTCGAGGCGCGCACCGCGGAGCTGGCGGAGTCGGCCACGGCCGAGCTCGACGACGTGCTGTCGATGGGGGGCGCATTCGAGGCCATCGATGAGCTCAAGGGCCGGCTGGTGCGCAGCCACGCCGAGCGCCTGCGCCGCATCGAGGACGGCGAGCTGATCGTGGTCGGCGTCAACCGCTTCACCGAGACCACGGGGTCGGTGCTGGTACGCGAGGGCGAAGACCACATCCTCAGGGTCGACCCGGCGCTCGAAGCGCACACGATCGCGGAGGTGCAGGCGTGGCGGTCCGAGCGCGACAGCGATGCCGTCAAGCGCTCGCTCGACCAGCTACGCCGGGCCGCCGAGTCGGGCGAGAACATCATGCCGGCGACGATCGACCTGGCCCACGCGGGCGGGACGACGGGGGAGTGGGCCGGTGCGCTCCGGGAGGTCTTCGGCGAGTACCGGGCACCGACGGGCGTCGGCGCCGCCGTCGACGCCGGCGGCGGCTCGGCCGGGCTGCGCGCCATCGCCGAGCGGGTCAAGCGGCTGCCCGGCGGTCCACCGCGGCTGCTCGTGGCCAAGCCGGGCCTCGACGGCCACTCGAACGGTGCCGAGCAGATCGCCGTGGCGGCGCGGGACGCCGGGCTGGAGGTGATCTACCAGGGCATCCGGCTGACCCCCGAGCAGATCGCGGCCGTGGCCGTAGAGGAGGACGTCGACGTCGTCGGCCTGTCGATCCTCTCGGGCTCGCACCTGGACCTCGTGCCGCAGGTGGTCCGCCTGGTGCGCGCCGGCGGCGTGGACGCACCGATCGTTGCGGGCGGCATCATCCCCGACGAGGATCGCCAGCCGCTCCTCGACGCCGGGGTAGCGGCGGTCTACACGCCCAAGGACTTCGAGCTGGTGCGCATCATGAGCGACATCGTCGACCTCGCCTCCTCGCCCCCGGATCGGTGACGACCCCCGGCCGGCGATAACGGGGCGTCAAGTCGTGCGGCTGGGTGTATCGGACGCGTGAAGGCGCGCCCACTTGCGCCGCGGGGCGCGGTAGGTAGGAATGGTGGATGCGGAGCGTCCCATGCCTTACGAGCGATTCGACAGCGACCATCTCCTCACCGCCGCCGTGGTGACGGGATTGGTCGGCCTGGGGCTGGTCTGGATCCCCACGCCGATCGCCGTGCCCGTGCTGGTCGTCGTCGCCTTCCTGTCCGGCCGGCTGGGCGGGCGGGACGCTGGCCTCGGGTCGGTGGCGGTGGGCTGCGTGATGTACGGCTACGCGATCACCGAGCCCCATTTCGTGTGGGAGATCGAGAGCGGCCGCGACGAGGTGCTGCTGATCGTGCTGTTCGTCGCATCGCTGGTGGCCGCGGAGATCGGAACGCGGGTCCGCCGCCGGCACGCGATCGGCCGGTAGTCGACCCTCGCGCCCACTAGTCGTCGTTCACGATGGTCGCGGTGGCCAGCGGGTCTTCGTGACGGACCCCGCCGCCGGCGAGCGCCACCACCCCGAAGGTCTCGTCCCGCTCCCGCTGACGGTCGCCCCGGACCGGGATGCCCAGGTCGATGCTGGTATCGCCCGCCGCCAGCGTGCCGCACGGCAGCCGCAGGTCGAAGTCGAGGACGGGAAGGGCGGTGATCCCGACGGGCACCAGGCACACGGGGATGTCCTGACCGAGCGGCCGGCTGAAGGCGACGGTGAACACGGCGTCACGCCGGCCAGTGTTGCCCTCCACCACCGAGGTGTCGGCCACTGACAGGCTGGCCCGGCTCGAGAACCGGGCCACCTGGGGGTCGTGGTCGCTCAGGCCACGCGCGCCGTCTCCGCCGTGGTCGGCGGGCCAACCGGCGTTGACGTGGGCGGCGCGCACCTGCACCAGATCGCCGTGGAGCGCCTCGTTCACGAACAGCTGGTCGAGGGTCTGCGCTTGTCCCTGGAACGTGTAGGAGTACGCGGCGCTGGGCACGTCGGCGACCAGGTCCTCCCACAGGTTGGCCAGCCCGGCGTCGTACAGCGGCGCCAGTTGGTCCGAGGGGAACAGGGGGTCACCGGGCGCGAACGGGTCGTCGGGCCGGGGGAAGACGTTGAGGTCGCCGCCCACCACGATTCGGGCGTCGGGATCGGCGGCCGCGATGGCGTCGGTGATGGCGGCGGCGTAGGCGGCCTGCTCCGTGCGCTGACCGACCCTGGCGTCGGGCGTCGAGGAGAAGTGGTTGCTGACGGCCCAGAGGTCGTACGTGTCGGTCGATCCAGGTTGTGCCGCCACCCGGAAGTGGGCGACCTGCGGCGCCCGCGTGAACACGTTGACCCCGTCCACCCCGGTCGACCTGTCGACGTCGGCGGGCAGCTCGGCGTTGAGCGTCTTGGGGTTGGAGACGTCGGCGTTGCTCTCGAGCCCCGGTGCGCGGTACTGCACTGCGGGCGCCGAACCGAGGACCGGGTCGTCGGCGCTCGCCGGCACCAGCGCCAGCCGGTCCGTCCGGTAGAGGACGGCCGACACGATCCCCCGGTCGTCGGCGCCGCCACGGTCGTACGCGGCGTCGTAGGTGCCGCCCCCGGCGAGGCCGATCGCAAGGGTCAGCTCCTGGAGCGTGTCGGGCTTGCCGTCACCGTCCGACGCGCCGCCGCACACCAGCGTGCCGCCGCTGACGTGGCAGATGTCCTGGTCCTCGGCCTCCTGGGTGAGCAGCAGGTCGGGTGAGTGCAGGTCGTCGGTGATCTGCGTGGCGATGTCGGTGAGGCGCTGCTGGTAGACGGCGTCGCTCGCCGGCACGTAGTCGAACGGCGGGCTCACGCCCGGGCACCCGCTGTTGCCGACGAAGTCGCAGCCGTCGGTGGGATCGTCGCGGAAGTCGTAGAGGTTCTCGAGGTTGGCCGTCGCGATCGCCACCTCGTTGCGGCGGTCGGCGGGCGCCGGCGGTGCGTTGAGCGACGGGTCGGCGCCGGGCGTGAACGCCGCCGACTCCGCCTGGATGCCGTACTTCTCGAACGAGAAGTAGAGGCCGCCGACGGCTTCGTGGTCGAGCCTGTCGAACACCCGGACCGGCGGGAGCAGCGTGGTCGAGTCGCCGCTCGCGGCCTTGACGCCGAGCGATGCCAGCATGATGCGGTTGCCGTTGCCGTCGTCGAACAGCGGTTGCGGCTGGTTGTCGAGCGGGTGCGGGTCGCGGAACACCCGTCGGGCGTAGGGGTCGGTGCGGGTCGCCAGAGGGTCGTCGGGGCGGATCAGCCACACCTCGCTGTCGGCCGTCGAAGGGAAGACGTCGCGACCGCTGGTGGCGATGCTTCCGCCCGGGACCAGGATCCGCTCACCCTCGTGCCGTTCCCAGTAGCGGTTGGCGTCGCCCAGGTCGGCCGGTGGTGTCGCCTCGGTGACCACGGCGTCGCTGTCGGGATCGAGCCCGGTGGTCGCCACGTCGATGAGCCGGGGGCTGGTGAGCTCGGTGAGGGCGAAGAACTCGGTCACGCTGGCCCGCAGCACCAGCTCGTCGCCGACCTGGGGCAGGTAGGCGGGGCCACCGTCGGCCCGCAGCAGCGTGGTGAAGCCACCGAGGAAGACGAACACGCCGTCCGATGTGGTCGGGTCGGCGTCGGCGGTGGCCGGCGTGTTCTGCAGGAAGAAGCCGTTCTGCGCGGCACCCGCCGACGAGCGAGCCAGCGTCTTCTGGGTCACGACGCCCCGGACCACGACCTGCTGGCCCACCAGCGGCGACAGGAAGGTGGCACCGTCGGTCGCGTCGGTGACCGCGCCCTGCACCTCGCCGATCGGGCGGATGCCCTGCACGGCGACGCTGAGTGTGCAGGTGGCCGTCTGCGGCGTCGCGTCGTCGTTGCTGGCGGTGATGGTGACCGCATATGTGCCCGCCGGGACCTGGGCACCCACGGTGATCGTCGCCTCGGCGGTGCCGCCGGGCGCAGCGGCGGGAGTGAAGGCGGTCCGCTCGATCGCCCCCGAGGTCGGCGCCGGCGACACGCCGGTGATCGCGATGTCGATCACGGTGCTGTCGGCGTCGGTCGCAGTGACGATCCGGCTGGCGGAGGTACCGGCGACGGTGGTCAGCGGACCGCCGCAACTCACGGTGACAGGTTGGCTCCCAGCACCGCCCGTGAACGCGTGGGCACCGATGCCGTCGAGGGTGTTGATCGGGAAGCCCTCCCACTCGACGGTGGGATCGAAGGCGTCGCCGCCGTTGGTGTCGCCGGTGTCGACGTCGGAACGGCGCCGGATCGTGTTGTCGGCGGTGCTGGCGGCGCCCGTGCCCCATTCCGTCCCGGGGTCGAACCCGATCTGGCCGATCACGTCAACCAGCGCGCCACCCTTGCGCAGGGCCACGGCGTCGTCGCCGTTCCAGTTCGCCACGGCGGGTGCGAGCTGGTCGGCCTGCGCCACCAGCGCCGCGTCCGCGTCGGCGCGTGACACCACGAAGACATCGCCGTCGGCCACGGTGCCGGTCAGGGCGACGGTCTGGCTGGGGGTGGCGGCGCCGTTGCTGTACAGCTCGAGCGTGTAGCCGGTGGATCCGAGATCGATGGGCGCACCCGTCCCGTTGAAGATCTCGATGGCCTTGTTGAAGCCCGAGCCCTCCACGTACTCGGAGAAGAGGACATCCGTAGGGATGGCCGCGCCCGCCGGCGGCGCGAGACCCACGGCTGCGGGCGCCGCGAGGGCGGCGACTAGGGGGGCGACGACGAAGCGGCGCAGGCGCATCGGGCGATCCTCCAGCGGGCGAGTCCTGCCGGGACCCTACGGACCCGGTATGTCGCTCAGGTGACCGTAGACGGGCGGACCGGTGAACGGTGGACCGTGGCCGCCTACTGGACGGCCCAGCCCGGCGGGTCGTCCGCACCGACCGCTCGGCCGGCCCAGCGCACAGCACCCGGCGTCCGTGACAGCCGCGCGACGACGCCGGGCATGGGCACGCCGTCCGCCTCGACGATGCTGCCGCGGGCCACCACCTGGGGATCCGCGAACACGCCGGCCATGTCGTACACGGGCGCGGCGGCGGCGTGCGCCTCCTCGAAAGCGCCCACCACCTCGTCCACCGTCCGTGCTGCGCAGAACTCCGACATGCGGGCGTCGATCTCGTCGCGGGCCGCGATCCGGCCCGCGAACGACTGGAGATCCTCGCGGCCCGCCAAGCCGATGAGCTCCATGACCCGGCGACCGACCGATTCGGCCGACGCCGACACCGCCACCCACTGCCCATCGCGGCATCGCCAGGTGCCGCGGGGCACCGAGTAGGGGAGGCTCGATCCCTGCCGCTCCTGCAGGAAGCCGGTGGTTCCGTACGCGGACGGCAGCGGGCCCATGCACTGGAGCAGCGACTCCAGCAGGGCCACGTCCACCACCTGCCCCACGCCGGAGTGCAGGGCGACCATGATGGCGAAGGCGGCGGCCAGCGCGGCCACCTCGTCGGTGAGGGCGATGGGCGGCAACAGCGGGCCGCGGTCCGCCTCGCCGTTGATGGCGGCGAAGCCCGACATGGCCTCCGCGAGCGTCGCGAACCCCGGTCTCTGGGCGTACGGCCCGTCCTGGCCGAAGGCGGTCACGCGGCAGACGACCAGTCGGGGATTGCGCTCCAGCAGCACATCGGGCCCCAGTCCCAGCCGCTCCAACACGCCGGGCCGGAAGTTCTCGACGAGGACGTGGGCCTCGTCGGCCAGCCGCAGCAGGGCGTCACGCCCATCGGGCGACTTGAGGTCGAGCGTGGCGCAGCGCTTGTTGCGGCCGACCACCTTCCAGTAGAGCGAGGTGCCGTCGCCGGGGTCGGGGAGGCCCATCATCCGGGTTGAGTCGCCAACGCCCGGGCGCTCGATCTTGAGCACGTCGGCCCCGAAGTCGGCCAGGTAGCGTGCCGCTCCGGGGCCGGCGATGACCGTCGCCACGTCGAGCACGCGGATGCCGGATAGGGGACCTCGTTCAGTCATCTGCCGTGGCGATCGGGAAGCAGCGGTCGCCGAGCGCGCCGAAGGCGTACACCTCGTAGAGCCCGGCATAGAGGTCGCGGGTCTTCTCGCTCCACGCCAGCGCCTCCGGCGCCGAGATCCGCCGGAACACCTGGAGGATCCCACCCTCGTAGACCCGGTACTCCGCCCACGCCCCCGGGAAGTCCTTGACGCATGCCACCTCCACCCACGGCACGTCGCCGGTGGCGGAGAACCGGCGCACCCGGTTCCGATGGGTGTGCCCGGCGAAGTAACCCACGATCCGGGGCCGGCGGGCCACGACGTCGACGAGCCTCTCGGAATCGTCGGGGTTGATCCCGAAGTAGCCCTCGGGCCGTTCCGGCGAGTCGGGGTTCCACGCATGGTGGTGCCCGAACACCAGCACTGGCCGGTCGGCCTCGGCGGCGAGCTGGTCGAGCCACTCGAGCGATTCTGCAGAGACACCGCCCGACGCCCGCGCGGGAATCGAGGTGTCGATCACGGCCAGGGTGACGCCGGGAAGCTTGACGGCGATCGGGGCGTCGGAGGCGAAGTCCTCGCCGTAGTACGAGTCGTGGTTGCCGCGCACGTGGACGAGCCGCTCGCCGAATGCCGGTCCGTAGGCGTTCAGGAATGCCTGGTACTCGGCGCGGGTGCCCCTCGACGTCAGGTCGCCCTTGACCAGTACGACGTCCGGGCCGATCGCCTTCATGTCCGCGATGGCGCAGCGGCTCATGAGCTCCGGGTACGGCTCATCGCCGGGCGCCGTGGTGTAGATGGGGTAGTCGTCGATGCCGTTGAGCACGCCGCACTCGGTCTCGCCGAAGTGCACGTCATTGACCGTGCACACCGTCGACAGCCGCTCGCCCGGCGGGCGCGGCAGTGTCCGGAAGCCGTGCCCGCACCGCTCGTAGTCGGTCTCCGGCTGCAGGTCGGGGAAGCGGTGGACGGCGGTGCCGTCGTGCAGGACCGCCTCGTCGTCCGCGACCGTCGTGAGGTCCACGGTCGGCCGGCCTCAGCTCGTCCAGGGACGGACCCGGCGCAGCGGCACCGGCTTGGTCCACCATCGGCCCGAGAACCGCCAGCGAGGCAGTTCGGCGGCGGGGACGGCGATCGGACGTGGCCACGTCACCTCGATGGCGGCGACGATGGCGGCCAGCTCCTCGTCGCTGGGCTCGCCGTCTCCGCCGACGATTGCCACCTGTGCGGTCGGGTCGGTGCCCGGCATCAGAGCGGTACGTTGCCGTGCTTGCGCTTTGGGAGGTCCTCCCGCTTTGAGCGCAGCAGGTCGAGCCCGGCGATGAGCTTGGTGCGGGTCTCGGCCGGGTCGATCACGTCGTCGACGTAGCCGCGCTCCGCCGCCTGGTAGGGGTTGGCGAAGCGGTCGGTGTACTCCTCCACCAGCTCGGCCTTGCGGGCCTCGGAGTCGGATGCCGCCTCGATCTCGCGGCGGTAGGCGATCTCGACCGCGCCCTGGGGACCCATCACCGCCAGCTCGCCCGACGGCCACGCGTATGCGAGGTCGGCGCCGATGGACTTGGAGTTCATCACCACGTAGGCGCCCCCGTACGCCTTGCGGGTCACGACCTGGATGCGGGGCACGGTGGCCTCGCAGAACGCATAGAGCAGCTTGGCGCCGTGGCGGATGATGCCGCCATGCTCCTGGTCGACGCCGGGCAGGAAGCCGGGGACGTCCACGAACGACACCAGCGGGATGTTGAAGGCATCGCAGGTGCGGACGAATCGAGCTGCCTTCTCCGACGACTCGATGTCCAGCACGCCCGCCAGGTGCATGGGCTGGTTGCCGACGATCCCGACCACCCGCCCGTCGAGGCGCGCATAGGTGCACAACATGTTGGGGGCCCATCGGCGGGCGTACTCGAAGGACTCGCCGTCGTCGACGATCGCCTCGATCACCTTGCGCATGTCGTAGGGATGGTTCGACGACGCCGGGATGATGTCGCGCAGCTCGGGACAGAGCCGCATCGGATCGTCGTCGCTGGGGACGACGGGCGGCTCCTCGAGGTTGTTGGACGGCAGGAAGCCCAGCAGGTAACGGACGTCCTCCAGGCAGGCGGCGTCGTCGGCGGACGTGAACTGGCAGACACCCGAACGCGAAGCGTGGGCGATGGCGCCCCCGAGCTCCTGTTGGGTCACCGTCTCGCCGGTCACGGTCTTCACCACGTCGGGCCCCGTGATGAACATGTACGAGGTGTCCTCGACCATGAACACGAAGTCGGTCATGGCCGGGGAATAGACGGCGCCGCCGGCGCACGGCCCCATGATCACGCTGATCTGCGGGACGACCCCCGAGGACTGCACGTTGCGGTAGAAGATGCCGCCGTAGCTGTCGAGGCTGACCACACCCTCCTGGATGCGGGCTCCGGCGCCGTCGTTGAGGCCGACGACCGGCGCACCGACCTTGAGCGCCAGGTCCATGAGCTTGTGGATCTTGTCCGCGAACACCTCGCCGAGAGCTCCGCCGAAGACGGTGAAGTCCTGCGAGAAGACGAACACCTTGCGGCCGTCGACCGTGCCCCAGCCGCAGATGACGCCGTCGGTGTAGGGGCGATCGTCGAACCCGGAGTCCGACGGGCGGCGGGCCAGCAGGTCCAACTCGTGGAACGAGCCGGGGTCGAGCAGGAGGTCGATCCGCTCCCGCGCCAGGAGCTTCCCGCGGTCGTGCTGACGTTGGCGCGCCACGTCGGTGCCGGGAGCGAGGGCCTCTTCCTTGCGCTTCTCGAGGTCGGCGAGCCGCTCGCTCATCGGGTGGTCGGCCATGCGTGCAAACGCTAGTGGCGGGCATAACACCTCCGAAATTGGCTCGCCGCGCCCGGCCCGGCCCGCCTCCGGCGGCACGGCGCGCCGCGTCCTCGACCCCCGAGCGTCCGGCTACGGTCGCACGCCATGGCTGGGCAGGTACGTGGTTGGACCGTCAGGGCCGTGGCGTGGTCGCTGTCGGTGGCGCTTGCGCTGGCTGCCTGTGGCGGCGGCTCCGGCGCCGTCGAACGGGACCGGGCCGTGGACCGTGACCGTCCGGCCGAGGCAACGACCACGTCCGCGCCGGGCACCACCGTTGCGACGGCCATCCCCGCCGGAACGTCGCTGGTTGCCCAGGCCAAGCCGGCGGCCATGCCGATCTACGCGGCACCGGAGGATGGGCAGCCCGCGTCATCGCTCGACAATCCCAACGAGAACGGGGCGCCGCTGGTCTTCCTGGTGAAGGAGCGCCAGGGTGACTGGCTCAACGTCTACCTGCCCGTGCGCCCCAACGGATCGACGGGTTGGGTCCACGCCGCCGACGCGACCGTGGTCTCCAACCCGTACAGCATCGACATCGCCCTCGGGGCGCACCGCCTGGTCGTCCACAACGGCGAGGACGTGGTGCTCGACGAGCCGATCGGCGTCGGCACCACCCAAACGCCCACCCCCGGCGGCGTCTACTACATCAAGGAGCTGCTGCAACCGCCCGAGCCCGACGGCCCCTATGGCCCGTACGCATACGGGTTGTCGGGCTTTTCCAACGTGATCGACGAGTTCAAGGGCGGCGACGGCGTCATCGGGATCCACGGCACCAACGAGCCCGAGGCGATCGGCACCGACGTGAGCCACGGCTGCATCCGGATGCGCAACGAGGCGATCCTGGAGCTGGTGCCGGTCCTGCCGCTCGGCACGCCGGTGCACATCACGGCCTGACGCGGGCGGATCGCGCGCACGCCACGGACGCGACCCGGCCCGGCGCCTGGGACGCGGGGCCGGGATCGTATGGGTCACCGCCGCCGGCGGAGCGTCGCTCCGCCCGGCGAGTCGATCAGCCGGTGAAGTCCGGCTCCTCGACCACCGGTGCGGCCGGCTTGGCGGGCTCGGGGGCCGGTGGCGTTGGGGGCTCCGGTGGCTTCGGCGGTGCCGTCAGCTCGAAGTCCGCGAAGTCGTAGTCGGCGATCACTTCTTCACTCTCGGGTGAGGCGAAGCACGTGGCCGTGACGTTATAGACGCCCAGCGGAAGCGGTTCCGGCACGCCAGTGTCGAAGTCCACCGCCCAGGAGCCATCTGCCTCTGGCGTCAGCGAAAACTGGTCAACGACCTCGTTGTCGGTGAAGAACACCGTGATCAGCAGGTCGCCAGGACCCTCCTCGCCGACGCACCCCTCGCCGGAGAACGTGAAGACGGTCCCCGGCGGTCCGCTCGAGGGTGTCACGTTGATCGGCAGGAGTTCCTCCTGCGCCGCCACAGGTGTCGCGAACAGGGCCGCGGCTGCAACCGCAACGGTTGACGCCACGACCACACGCTTGTATCTCATGGATCCCCTCCGGTTCTCCGCCCCCAGGGCGGCGTGCGAGATGTGGCGGGCGGTCCGGCAGCGGGACGCACGGCATCGCCAGGAAACCCCGCTCCTGTGCGAGTCCACACCCCTCCCCAGCATCCGTCCGCCTATAGGCGGCCGGCACCTTAGCCGGGCGGCGGGCGGCGCGCGCGCAACCTGGGATCAGCCGGTGAAGTCGGGGGTTCCTGGACCGGAAGTGGTTGGCCAGCAACCACTTCGGCGCCAGGAACGTCGACCCGCGCCCCACAGACGACCGCGGGCCGCGCACCGTCCCGTACCCTGCCTGGTGTGCGCCTCCCCGTCATGCCCCCCGTCAAGCCGATGCTGGCCAAGGCCGTGTACGAGCTGCCCCGCGATCCCGGGCTGTTGTACGAGCCGAAATGGGACGGCTTCCGGTGCGTCGTGTTCCGCGACGGTGACGAGGTCGAGCTCGGGAGCCGCAACGACCGGCCGCTGACCCGCTACTTCCCCGAGATGCTGGAGCCCCTCCGGGCGGCGCTGCCCGAGCGGTGCGTGGTCGACGGCGAGCTGGTGGTCGTCACCGGCAGCGGCCTCGACTTCGACGGGCTACAGCTCAGGCTCCACCCCGCCGCCTCCAGGGTGAACATGTTGGCGGAGCAGACACCGGCGTCGTTCGTGGCGTTCGACCTGCTCGCCCTCGGCGATCGCGACCTCGGCGAGGAACCGTTCTCCGAGCGTCGCCGGCTCCTCGAGGACGCGCTGGGCAAGAGCAGCGATCGTGACCCCGTCTACCTCACGCCGGTCACGGACGACCCCGATCTGGCCGAGGACTGGTTCCGCCGCTTCGAGGGCGCCGGCTTCGACGGCGTGATGGCCAAGCCCGCCGACGGTCGGTACCGCCAGGACAAGCGCGAGATGTTCAAGGTCAAGCACCAGCGGACGGCCGACTGCGTCGTGGCCGGGTTCCGCTGGCACAAGGACGGCAAAGGCATCGGCTCACTCCTCCTCGGCCTCTACGACGACAAGGAGACGCTCCACCACGTCGGCGTGGCGTCGTCGTTCGCCGCCGGCCTGCGGTCACAGCTGGTGGGCGAGCTCGAGCCGCTGCGCGACGGCGCCCTCGAGGGGCACCCCTGGCGCGAGTGGGCGCTGGCGGAGGCGCACGAGGCGGGCCAGCGGATGCCGGGCGCGCCGAGCCGGTGGAACGCCGCCAAGGACCTCTCCTGGGAGCCGTTGCGCATCGAACGGGTGGTGGAGGTTCGCTACGAGCACCTGCAGGCCGGGCGCTTCCGGCACAACGCCCGCTTCGTCCGCTGGCGGCCGGACAAGACGCCGATCGAGTGCCGCTATGACCAGCTGGAGGCCGTTGCGCCCGCCGAGCTGGCCAGCATCTTCGGCACGCCGGCCCGGCGCTGAATCAGGGCCTGACGGCAGCTTGACCCGTGGGTCAAGAGATGCTGCGCTTGGGCACATGACCGCGCATCCTCGGGGGCTGCGCCCCCGCACCCCATCGTCGCCCGGCTCCCTGGCGGTCGCACGGTCGACCGGTCAGGAGCTGCGCTCATGACCGACATGGCCGAACGCACCACGTCGGACTCCGACATCGTCGCCGAGGTCAAGGACTGGTTGGCCGCCAACTGGGATCCGGACCTGCCCGTCGCCGAATGGTGGGAGCACCTCGGGACCTCCGGCTGGGCGGTCCCCACTTGGCCGTCCGACTGGTTCGGCAAGGACCTGAGCCGTGACGACGGCAACCGGGTCCAGCAGGCCATCGCCGACTTCGGCGCCCTCCCGGCGCCGGGCGGCCTCGGGCTCATGCTGGCCGGCCCGACGATCCTCGTGCACGGCACCGACGAGCAGAAGCAGCGCTACCTCCGCGACATCGTCACCGGGCAGCGCGGCTGGTGTCAGCTGTTCAGCGAGCCCGGCGCCGGGTCCGATCTCGCCGGCCTGCAATGCCGGGCCGAGAAGGACGGCGAGGAGTGGGTCGTAGACGGCCAGAAGGTGTGGACCTCCGGGGGCCAGGTCGCCGACGTGGCGATGCTCATCGCCCGCACCGATCCCGACCAGCCCAAGCACGCCGGCATCACCTACTTCGTCATCGACATGCACCAGGACGGCATCGACGTCCGCCCGCTGCGGGAGATGACGGGCCGGGCGCTGTTCAACGAGGTGTTCCTCACGGGGGCGCGCGTCCGTGACGACGCCATCATCGGCGGCCTCAACGGCGGCTGGCGGGTGGCGAACACCACCCTCATGTTCGAGCGCACCAGCCTTGGCGCCGGTGGAGGATCGGCGGCGGCGTCGCTGGCCTCGCCGGGAACCGTGGCCGGCGACCTCGAACGGCGCGCCGGTGACTTCGTGACCAGCGGCGGACGACGTGGCGGGGGCGGCGGGACGCTGTTCGGCGCGTCGTCCAAGATGCTCACCAGGCTTGCGCAGGCAAACGGCATGGCCAGTGACCCGAGCGTGCGCCAGCGGCTGATGCAGCTCCATACGTTCGGCGAGGTGGCTCGCTTCAACAACCTGCGGCTCAAGGCGGCCAAGGCGGCCGGTGGTGACATCCCGGGCCTGCCCAACATCGCCAAGCTCACCATGAGCAACATCGTGCGGCTCTCCCGCGACCTCGGGCTCGAGATCACCGGCGCCTACGGCACGCTGCATGGCTACGATCCCGGGTCCCGCAAGGCGCTCGACGAGGCGACCGGCATGCCGTTCCTCAGCGGGGTCACCGAGATGGCGCTGTTCGCGCAGGGGCCTCCCATCTACGGCGGCACCGATCAGGTGCAACGCAACATCATCGGCGAGCGCGTGCTCGGGCTGCCCAAGGAGCCGGGCTTCGACAAGAACATGCCTTTCCGCGACCTTCCCAAGAACGGCTGACTTTCGATTCGCAACCGGAGATTGCGAATCGAGGGTTTGGCCGCCACGTGGCGACACGGGAGCCTTTGGGTCACACATCGCGTGGCTGTCTCGTCGGGTTGGTGACGAATGCAGCCGACCGAGGAGTCACGCGATGGAGAGGCACTGGGACGTGATCGTTGTGGGTGCGGGCCTGGCCGGCCTGGCCGCCGCCGCAACGGCGGCGGGAGCGGGAGCTTCGGTTCTGGTGCTCGACAGCCAGCGGCCCGGCGGCCGGGCCACCACCGACGAGCGCGCCGGCTACCGGCTCAACCGGGGCGCCCACGCCTTCTACCGGAGCGGCGCCGGCCGCGGCGTGCTCGATCGGCTCGGCGTGACCGTGCGCGGCGACTCGCCGATCCTGGACGGCGCCCGGGTCCGTCGGGGCCAGCGGGTCGGGGCGCTCGGCCTGCGACCTGCGGGCATCGCGCGCAGCCGCATGCTCACGACGGGGGACAAGGCCAAGATCGCCCGGGTCTTCACCGCGGCACCCCGCTGGAAGCCGGCGACGCTGGCCGATCGCTCGGCCGCATCATGGTTCGACGAGTTGGGCCTCGTAGGCGGCGCCCGGGAGTTCGCCGAGATGCTCGCCCGCACGGCCACCTACGTGGTCGACATGGACGGCGTGTCGGCTGACCTGGTGGCGGCCCAGGTGCAGATGGCGCTGCGCGATGGCGTCGAGTATCTGCACGGCGGCTGGTCGACGATGGTCGACGGCATTGCCCGGGCCGCAAGCCTGCGGGGAGCGGAGTTCGGGGCGGGGGAGCGCGTCCGGCTCGTGGCGCCGGACGGCGGCCGCGTCCGGGTGGCTCTGGCCGAGCACGACGCTTCCGGCGGCGCTGAAGGCGACAACGGTGACGACGACGACGCTGGCGCCATGTCCGACCGGGGCACGCTCCTGGCGCGACGGGTGATCGTCGCCGCTGGCACCCCCGCGGCCTGCGCGGCGCTGTTGCCCGATCCTCCACCGGCCTGGGGGGACCTCGGGCCGCCGTCCCGCGCGGCCTGCCTGGACATGGGGTTCACCGTGCCGCCGGACATGACCGTGCTGTTGGGCATGGACCGGCCCCTGTACCTGATCCGCCACTGCCCCCCGGCCGCGCTCGCTCCTCCGGGCGGGTCGGTGGTCCACGGCCTGCGCTACCTGCGGCCCGATGAGGACCCCTCGTCCGACGCTGCCCGCGCCGAACTGGTCGAGCACGCCCGGGTCGCCGGCATCGAGCCCGAGGCGGCGGCGTACGTCCGCTACCTGCACCGGATGACGGTCGTCGGGGCGGTGCCGGTCCCGGGTGTCGGGCTGGCGGGACGGGTCGACGTCGGCGACACC
>Ga0081455_10001975_pt1 | contig 24499 bp, 22 predicted proteins | sample TabmetS3T2R1_FD_70207 | JGI IMG/M metagenome (GOLD analysis project Ga0081455, IMG submission 70207) | Tabebuia heterophylla rhizosphere microbial communities from the University of Puerto Rico - S3T2R1 | ecosystem: Host-associated > Plants > Roots > Rhizosphere ...
GTGTAAAATTCCAGATAGCCGCTACGAACGTGCCGAAACTCGTTGAGGTGTGTCGCTTCCTGCACGTTGATTTGCGCAGCAGTTTTGGCACGCCTTTTCAGGGGGATCGCAGGATTTTAACCCTCGCTAGAGACGGTTGAGGAGACAGTGCCGAAAGTACACATTGTGCACTTACATCTCAAGTCGAGCATGAGATGATCGGTTTGCCCATGCCTCGTAACCCCGCATTTATTAGGGCCTAACAACTCTCATCTGGAATTTTGCACGTTTCGTTCTCAGACCCCTAAATCGAGCCACACAACATTGGTACACTGGCAGTACACGGAAGCGTGTAATAGCAGTGTGTCCGGGACATCAAGTGTATGAAGCTCGTGTGGAGTGATTTAGAGCGGTGGCATGAGATTTGCTCATGACGACAGGGCAGAGTGTCTTTTAGAAGCCTTTGCTCCACGAGCTGTAGGGACTGAGACACCTCCGGTGGGGACAGCATGCAGGAAGGTTCACAATGATATCCCCTTGGCGTGAGGTCATCGCCAACTATAGAAGAAAGATCATGCCATATGCTTTGAGATCACGCCTTGAGGGTGACCAACCTGCCTGTCTCCTTGACCGGCGCACGATCTTGCAATCCGCCGGCGCCTTCATCGGGGCGTCTGTCTTCTCGTCAGAACACAGCGCCCTCGCACAGGATGCAGGTGCAGGGCATGCCCACGTCTCCCCCTGGTACCAAGGCCAAGTCGGATTTATGCTGGCACACGAGCAATTCACGGTGCCGCAACTCGTGGAACTTGGCGTCGCAGCGGAGCAGGCGGGTTTCGACTTTGTCGCTATCAACGACTACCTCGCCATGGCAGGCCAACGAAGGCCATTCAGGACTTGCATAGGTCGCTTGAGTGCCCTGGGTCAAAGGACCCATCGCATCTCATCCGTGAACGCTGAGCGCGTGAATGCCAAGGTGCCTAGACTAGAAAGGAAGAGAACATATGACTGGGGATGCGAGACCAAAAGCCGCTCACCTAATGCCCCGCGGCGAGTTCCTGAAGCACTCGCTGCTGGTGCTCATAGTCGGCGCAAGTTGTCTAGTACGTCCAGGGAGGAACGTACGCACCGCTCTCGGTGCTGAGTCAACCAAACCCCCGCTCACCGAGGAGAACCTCAACCAGTTTATAGCCGTGATCAGAAAAGGCCGCCCGCCAGACTCGGAAGCGCTTAAGACGCAAGCAACCCGCGACTGGCGTGACCTACTCCAGGCGCAGTTTACCCTGACACCCCTACAAAAGAAAGCGCTGGAGGGCTTGCCCAGGGAGACCGTCGAGCAGGTCCAGGAGGCCATCAGGGAAGCCATCCACACGAACATGGCGTTTATCGTGCGTGCCGTTGCGGCTGAAGGAACTGCTCCTGCCATGGAGCAGGCAAGCGGGGGGACCTCATCCCCTCCACACAGTGAGGAAGCGCGTGTTGCCGCGTGGACGAAGCCGGACGCCGTGCTCTGCACCAGACGTAACGAGACATACGAATGTACCGTGAAAGCAGGCCTAGGGTGTTGATACCGAGTAGGGCACTCCTTGCCCCATAACTGCGTTTTCCTGCACCTCGACCCCTGACGCCGGTTGTGTACCTGGCGAACTTGCTCCATAGTCAATAGCAACCTCAGCCAGCGTATTGGCCATAGGTCACCCCTTAGGGAGGTGTACTGCCTCCACCCTCTTCCCTGCTAGTCTTTGCCTTCCGTACCCTTGCTACGACTCCCGTGTCGGAGCCCATGCTTGAATATTTCGAGCATCTGGGATTCGGCTTTTTGCACTTCCTCACCCGAGGGTGGTGCAAACCACGACATCTGCCCTGCCACCTGTCGGCCTCGTGCGATGAGCCGGGCCGAGTGTGTCTGCAGGTCCGTAGCCTTGGCACGGACGGCCTGACTCTCCATCCGCAACCGCCCGCTGATCACGCGGACTTCCTCAAAAGCCTCCTGGAGCAAGGTGGACATCTCCGCAAATACTGCAAGATGTTGGTCGCTCTGCCACGGACCTGCGGCTTTGCTGTGCAGTTCCGCATGCTTTTGTATGCTGCCAGCAGCCATGCGTTCATGTCCTGGACGGTACAAGACTTCGGAGGACCATGGAAGGATGTGGACATCGTATGGCTCCTCTCTTATTGTTCGGGGAGAATACCTCCTTCTACCACATCCGGTGTCCCACTGCCATACCCTACGCAAGGGAATTGCGCTCCAAGTGAGGAGACAGCGCAATCGTTTAGGCTCTCAGCATGGCACAGCTTTTGCAATCTATGGGAAATGTGCAGAGAATAACGTGGCTTCCCCGTTAGTTTCCCGACCAGGGAAGACCAGCTTACATAGAGACATCTGCTGCCTTTCCGTATTCCTCAAGTCCCCTGGGCCCCAGGCTCAGGGGACCCCTCAAAGTCTCTCATCTCTCAGGCGGGGTCTCAAAATGAGACACGACGAGAAAGGACGTCTATGACAACCCAAGAAGCCATCACAAAAGCCATAGAGGGCGGCTATACGGCATACAAACTCATGGATCCCTCGTGGCCGAGACCAGAGCAATATTTTCTGGATACTTCTTTCTGGGAGGCACTGGGACGTACCCTCGAGTGGAAACCTGAAAGCCTCTGGCAATCGTACTGGGACCGCTTCATCATCCATCTGACGCAAGGCAAATCTCTTGAATCATTTTTTGTCAATCTATAAAACCCACGTACACCTCTCAGTGTGTAAAGGGTATCCTATATCAGCCAGCCTGTACTAGCTACCTGGACACTCTCCGTTGCTTGCATCCCTGGAGCATAGACGTCATCTGGTTGGGATCACTGTGTGCGTTGTCTCCGCCCCAATTCCCGCCTTCCATGCAGAGACAACACAACACACCCCTGGGAATCGGTGTAGAGATACCCGGCTTTGTAGAGATGCAAACACCGCTGTGCCACGCGCATGGGAAGATCTCTGAGAGGTTTGGGCTCGGTCAATGACGCCAGAATGATCCAATCGTCGTCAGTCATAGCAAAGGGCACCCTACCCGTTTGGCGACCTCTAATAATGGCTTGATCTCCTTGAATGATGGACACAGTGACTTGACAACCCCTGCTGGCGTACCTGCCCGCCTATGGTCTTATTGCAAGTATAGACGTCAGCGCCACGGCGTGCAGCCCGGGCGGACTGCTAACCGTACAGATACTCTGGCGTCACCATCTCCAGAAGCTGTTCCAGGCGCTGGCGGTTGTCTGGTCCACGGTAGAAGCTTAAAAACACGCGGGTGTGCGCCGCCTCAGCACCAGCAGGGTTGGTGCGGCGTGGAATCACCTCCAGCACGCCCTCGGTGGGCATGAAACCAGCCTGTGGCGCGATACGGTCGCCGGCCACGCCCTCCAGAATAAAGACTGGTGGCTCATTCCCTAGTAGTACGGGGTGTACGTCGCCGGTCATACGCAACGGATTGCCCTGCGTCTGACACTCCACCGTGGTACAGTCGATAGCCAGCAGGGAGAGGCCAGCAGCAGCGACACGCTGCGCCACTTCCACAGTGATGTAAGGCAAGTGATAAAACCCGTCGGCGTCAGTATGAAAATTGTCTGAGCCCTGGCGCATGACGGCCCCAAAGCCTGTGAGCAGGACGAGGGCATCGTACTGCTGCAGCTCTTCCTCAGAGGGCAGCATCTCTATGGAGACGCGTTCGCAGTAGCGCACGCCATTTTGCGTATAGAAACAGCCCGCCTCAGGCCAGGTCGAGAGGTCGAGCACGCGGGCGCGCATGGGCAGATTGATGCGATAAGTGGGATTATTGAGGACAGCCTCAAGGTCAGCAGTATTCTCTATAAAGTGCAGGGGCATATCAATATGCGTGGTGTTGTGGGCCACCAGCGGACGGAAATTGCCGTCGTCTCGGATACCGATCTCGCCACGCATGGCAATGGGCTGCCCTGCGCGGCGCTGCAGCACCGGGCGCGTAACAACCGAGGCGGCATTGCCATAAGTAAAATATGTCTCTAAGGTCAGGTCGCACTTGATGAGTCCGTTGCCCACACCTGGCTCCTTTTAGGGAGATTCGTGATCTCAGAGGTAAGAGAAAGCGTCTCTGGAAGCTTTATGCTATAGCATAGCATACCTCAGAGCCAGTACGTCTTTGGGAGCCATGGAGACGGAAATGCGATTGACAAAACAGCGGGGGGTATGGTACCACTGTCACACTTTCAGCAAGGGTGCTGGTCTTCACGTAGGCTATACGGCGTGGACAGCGCCCATGTGGATATGCATCATGCCAGCGCCGGGTGGAGCGTATGACACTGGTGGCTTCGGGGTGTAGACCAGCGATAGCGGCAGCACTGGAGTGCGCCTATGCGGGAGTGCGGCTGTCCGCGCAGGAGGCGTGTGCCTTTGAGCATACTACCAGTAGTGAATTGCTGGCACTTCTGCAAGTAGCGGATGCCTTGCGAGCGCAGCATCATGGCGATGTGATTACCTATTCCCGTAAGGTCTTCTTGCCGCTCACGAACCTGTGTCGGGATTATTGCGGGTATTGTACCTTTCGCAAAGATCCGGGCGACCCTGGCGCCAAGACGATGACGCCGGACGAGGTGCTGGAAGTGGCCTCGGCTGGAGCCAGGCTGGGATGTAAGGAGGCGTTATTTAGCCTGGGCGATAAACCGGAGGCGCTGTTTCCCGCCATGCGTCAGGAGTTGCAGCGCTATGGACACCGCCGCACGCTGGACTATCTGGTGCAGATGTGCCAGCTCGTCCTGGCTCACACACCGCTGCTGCCCCATGCCAATCCGGGGGTCATGGGACCAAAGGATCTGGCACGCCTACGCGAGGTAAGCCCGAGCATGGGCATCATGCTCGAGACCACCAGCCGCCGTCTGCTCGGCCCAGGCATGGCGCATGATAATGCACCCGACAAAGATCCGACTGTACGCCTGAAAACCATTGAAAATGCGGGGAAATTACACATCCCTTTTACTACCGGGATTCTCATTGGCATCGGCGAGACGTTTCGTGAGCGTGTCGATGCCCTGTGTGCTATACGGGAGTTGCAGGAGCGCTATGGTCACATCCAGGAAGTGATCATCCAAAATTTTCGCACCAAGCCTGACATCCCGATGCATGCCCACCCCGAGCCGACACTCCTCGACTTTCTGCGCACTATTGCTGTGGCGCGGTTGGTCCTCGGGGGTGAGATGAACCTCCAGGCCCCACCCAATCTAACGCCGGAACAGTACCAACTGCTCATGACTGGCGGCATCAACGATTGGGGCGGTGTGTCGCCGCTTACTATTGATTTTATTAATCCTGAGGCGCCCTGGCCGCAGCTTCGCACCCTGGCGCAGGTGTCGGCGGAGATGGGGCTGCGGTTGCGCCAGCGTCTGACCGTGTACCCGGAGTACATTGTGCACAAGCCGGGCTTCATGGCGCCAGCTCTGGAACCCCGCCTGCGGGCCATGGTGGACGAGGACGGATACCCTCTTGACGACGAGAAAGGAGTTGCGAGTCCATGAAAATCGCCGCGAATACACAGGAATCGCAGGCCCGTGTAGAACGCCTGCTGCCGCAGGCTTCACCGGTGGTGGCGAGTGTGCTGGAGCGGGCTATGGCCGGCCAGGAACTGTCGCGTGAGGACGGTATCATCCTGGCGCACACTACCGGGAAGGACGTGGAAGCGCTGGTGGCGGTCGCCGATCATGTGCGCCGCGAGGTTGTCGGCGATATCATTACCTATGTGGTGAATCGCAATATCAACTTCACCAACGTCTGTTTCATTGGCTGCGCCTTCTGCTCGTTCAGCACGTCACATCGTGCTGCCGATGCCTATAATCTCTCGTTTGATGAGATCGCGCAGCGCGTTGTGGAAGCGCGCGAGATGGGGGCCACGGAAGTCTGCGTGCAGGGTGGTCTGCCGCGTGGTCTGGACCCCTTCTACTACAGGGATATCTTGCGCACGATCAAGAAAGCCGTGCCGGATATGCATGCGCACGCCTTCTCCCCGATGGAAATCACCTATGGCACGGAGCTGACCGGCATGAGCCTGCACGACTACCTGCAGATGCTCAAGGATAACGGTCTGGACACGTTGCCAGGCACGGCAGCAGAAGTGCTCGATGATGATGTGCGCCATCTGCTGTCGCGCAAGAAAGTGACTGTGAAGCAGTGGGTTAATGTGGTGACCACGGCGCATAAGCTTGGCATTCCCTCTACCTCCACCATGATGTACGGCCACGTCGAGGCGCCGGAGCACTGGGTGGACCAGATGATCTTGCTGCGCGACATCCAGAAGGAGACGGGTGGTTTCACGGAGTTCGTGCCGCTGGCGTTTGTGCATCAGAATACGGGGCTGTACCAGCTCGGCATTGCCCGGCCTGGCCCGACTGCGGAGGAGACGCTGAAAGTCCATGCGCTGGCGCGCCTGATGCTACGCGGCTGGATCGACAACCTGCAAGTGTCGTGGGTAAAATTAGACCGCGAACTGTCGCAGCGTACCCTACAGGCCGGGGCGAATGATTATAGTGGCACGCTCATTGATGAAAACATCTCTCGCCTGGCCGGTGCCACGGCCGGCCAATACATGCCGCCAGCGGAGTTTCGGAAATTGATCCGCGCCATTGATCGGGTGCCGGCGGAGCGCACGACTACCTACGAGATCCGTCAGGTGTTTGACCGGCACGCGGATGCGGTGCCGGTGTAGGAAGCGCGAGAAGTTTGAGGGTGAGGGTGTATCCTACCGCTTGGAAAGCCCCTCACCCTCACCCTCTCTCGATGGGAGAGGGAATAAAATCACTGCCTCTTTACAGAGATTCTCTAAGATCGTCATACAACACCCCCATCTCATAAAGGAGATACGCCATGGCCCAGGACAACTGGTCTGGCATTCACATTCCGATCATTACCCCCTTCAAAGACGACGACAGCATTGATGAAGATGGCCTGCGTCGTCTGGTCGACTACTGTATTGAGGAGCAAAAGGCGGACGGCCTTGTCCCCTGTGGCACCACGGGCGAATCTCCGACGCTGTCACCCGCAGAGCACCACCGCGTCATTGAGATTGTCATTAAGGCCGCGGCTGGCCGTGTGCCAGTGATTGCCGGTACCGGGTCGAACTCCACCCGCGAAGCCATTGCAATGACCAAGCATGCCGAGCAAGCCGGTGCCGCTGCCTCACTGCAGGTTACCCCCTATTACAACAAGCCTGAGCAGCACGGCTTGATCGCGCACTTCGAGGCTATTGCTAAAAACACCTCGCTACCCATTATCCTGTATAACATCCCAGGCCGCACCGGACGCCTCATTGACGTTAAGACCATGCTGGAGCTCGCCAAAATCGATAACATTATTGGCGTGAAGGACGCGGCCGCGAATATCAACCAGAGCATGGCCCTGCTGCAGGTGACCCGCACGCTCAGCAAAAAGTTTTATGTCCTCAGCGGTGAAGACGCCTTGACGTATCCCCTGCTCTGCCTGGGTGGTGACGGCGCCATCGCGGCTGTAGCACACGTGATTGGCACAGAGCTGCATGAGATGATGCAGGCCATCGCCCGCAGTGACTACAAAACTGCCCAGGACATCCACTTCCGCACCCTGGATGTGGTGAACGCCCTGTTCATCGAGACCAATCCTGTGCCCGTGAAGACCGCCATGGAGATGATGGGACAGCCGGCCGGCAAGCTGCGACTCCCTCTCGTGCCCATGCGGCCAGAGACGCGCGAGCACCTGCACAAGTGTCTGCAAGCCCTCGGGAAGATCTAAAAGCGTATGAACACCTGCCGTGTCTGCGGTGAGCCACAGCCAGCGGGAACCTGGGACAGTGCGTTTCCAGGTCTGCCACCCCTGGTAGCCTGGGAACAGGCCCCTCCTGAACAGCGCTACTGTGGGGTGTGCAGCACCCCGGCGTGCAACGACGACACGCTCGATCGCCTCCAGAGTCAACAGCTCGAGCAGTCTCCAGCCCGACTCTATGGCACCAGCCTGGTAAGCCCCACGCCAGAAGTTGTGGCCTTCATGGCCGGCTGGGATGTGGCCACCAAGGGCGCGGCGGACCAGGCACTGGTGCCCTTTGACTTGTGGGTCAACCGGGCCCATACACGCATGCTCGTGGCCCAGGCCATTCTTACCCCCGCACAGGGCCAGGCGATTTTGCTCGGTCTCGGCGAGCTGGAGCAGCGCTATCGCGCCGGGCAGTTTGTCGTGCGTCCAGCGCTTGAGGATGTGCATACCAATATTGAAAAATTTCTGACCGACGATCTAGGCATTGAGGCTGGCCTGGCGATGCATACCGCCCGCAGTCGCAACGACCAGATCGTCACCGATATGCGCCTCTGGATGCGCGCCCGGGTAGTCAATCTGGCGTGCCTGTCCCTGGGACTGTTACAAGCCTTGACGGAAGTAGCCCGGCTGCATCTGGACAGTGTCATGGCTGGCTATACGCACCACCAGCACGCCACCATTTCTACCTTTGGCCATCACCTGGCGGCGTATGCCGAAGCCATACGACGCGTGGTGCAGCGCCTGCACTTCTGGTACAAAACGTTTAACTATAGTCCGTTGGGATGCGTGACGGGGTTTAGCACGACTTTCCCTATCGACCGTCATCTCACTGCTCAGCTGCTGGCCTGTTATGGCCCCGAGCCCAACTCCATTGATCCGATCACCAGCCGCTGGGAGCCTGAAGCGGAACTCGCCCAGATTCTCGCTGTGCTTCTCGCCCACCTATCGAGCCTGGCCCAGACGCTTATTTTGTTCAGCACGCAAGAGTTTGGTGTGCTCAAGCTGCACCCGCGTTTCTGCTCCGGCAGCAGCATCATGCCCCAGAAGGTCAACCCTGACACCCTGGAGGTCATCAAAGCCAAAGCTGCTGAGGTCACGAGTCGCCTCACCGCCCTGCTGACGCTAGGGCGAGCCAATCTGACTGGCTACAACCGTGAGCAGCAGTGGACCAAGTATCTTATCGTGGAGACCTGCCTGGAGAGCTTGCCGGCGGTGTCAATCATGACCCGCATCGTCGCCCACTCCTGCTGCCCCTTGCAGCCCAATACCTGGCTGCAGCGCGACGTTGGCATCGACACGGCCCGGCTGCACACCATGGCCGGCACCGGGTTCGCTGGCGCCACGGAACTTTTAGAGCAATTGGTATCCCACACTGGCATTGAGTTTCGCCGCCTGAAGCGGGTCGTAGAATATGCTGTAGCACTGTCGCTTCAGCAAGGGACCTCTGATGCTGTCACGCACGCTGCCCTGTCCCAGGCGCTTCGAGAGGAGGGTCTTGAGGTTCTAGTCGATGCTGCGACTGTGCAGCGCCTGCAAGAGCCTGCTACTATTCTTGCTGCCAAGCAAGTCACTGGCGGCCCTGGGCGGCAAGCGCTGGAAGCTGAGCTGACGCAACTTACCACTTTCGTGGCGACGCAATCCCAGACCTGGCAGACCCGGAGTCAGGAGCTGCAGGCAAAGTACGAGCAATGCGGCCAATGCTGAGAAGTGCGTTGAGGGCATGCACATATCTTACAGTGAATTTACCTTTCAAGGCCTTCGAGACTAATTAGCCTTGCATCTCATGCAGGACGCATCGCTCTTCACGCATATTGAGGCAGTCCCCATCAGTGAGTATTTATAGACAACGTTGCAGGAAAACGTTGCCTTAGCGTTGAATATCAATACCGAAAAAGCGCGTTCAGAGATGATCATCGCGCCTATGCTGATCGAGGTCAGAAAGATCCTCAAAAAACAGGTGAGTCTCTTTTCTGGCGCGGAATTTCAGGTGGATGCTGCTCTGGGCGGTTGCCTGCACCCGCTGGTGCGATGATGTTTTCTCGCACCACTGGGTTACGGCGCCCGCGGTGCGACGCGCCAGATCTCGCCTTCGTCCACGGCGATGTAGAGGTTGCCGTGCGGGTCGGGCACCAGCGCGCGGATGCGCTTGCGAGGCAGGTCCAGCCGCGTGTGGCTCGTGGTCCTGCCCGCCTCATCGAGGTGCAGGACCTCAACGCGCTGGCCCGCCAGGAAGCCGACGGCCAAGTGTCCCTCCCAGGCCCCCCACTGCGCGCCGGTGAGAAACGTGCTCGGCCCCATCCCCTCGGACTTTCCCCCGTTAGTCCAGCTCGGCCGCATCGCATTCGGGAAGCGGGTGGTATCCGTCATCGGCATCGTGGTCGCGTTACCGGCGTACCCGCAATAGCCGTCAGGACACCTGAGGGTCGGCCGCTGCTGCGGATCCCAGCCGCCGTTGCCCCCCGCCACCAGCGGTGTGACCTCGTCGGTGTGGTTCGGTCCGTGCTCGGCCACGAAGGGCTGGCCCGTGCCAGGCCGGAAGGTGAGGCCCTGGACGTTGCGATGACCATAAGTGTAGATACGCGGGTCACCGCCGGCCGGCGCATTGTTGCCTGGCGCCGGCTGGCCGTCGCGGTCCACCCGCACCACTTTGCCCCCCAGGCGCGTCACGTCCTGCGGCAGCGTCGGCTGGTGATTGTCGCCCGTGGTGATGTAGAGGAAGCCCTCCGGCCCGAAGCGCAGCCGGCCGCCGCTGTGTGCACCAGCCCCGCCCACGGCGTTCGCCGCATGCTTGAAGGGGATGTCGGTCACAATATCGGTGCGCTCACTGACCTGCGTATAGCCGGGGTCCACGACGAGGCGTACGACGCGGTTGGTCCTGGGGCTCGTGAGCGTGGAGGGCATGAACAGGTAGAGGAGGCGGTTGCGCGCGAACTCGGGATCGACTGCAATGCCATGCGCCCCGCTCTGGCCCTCGCAGAAGAAATCGGGCGCGGCGACCGCCGCCCCGTCGCGGCCGAACAGGTGGTGCCGCGAGCCGTCCGCGCGGCGCACCGACAGCCCGCGGCATTTTTCCGTGAAAAGCATCGCGCCGTCCGGCGTGAAGGCCAGGTCCCACGGGCTGTTGAGGCCGTCGAGCACAACGGTCCGCGCCAGCGTGGGCGCGTCGTCGGGGCGGGCGGCCAGGGCTGCTACGCCTCGGCGGGCGCTGTTGTCGCCGGGGACGGCCCCGCTCACACCGAGGACGAACACGGTGGCGAGGGCGATGAGCGTGTGACGTGCCATGACAGTGCCTTTCTGTGCAGCCGGCCTGGCGACCTACGGCCGCCAGGCCTCTCAGGAGGTACAAGGGAAATCCGTGCGTATGACCAAACATGCCTGATGGACGGCCAAAACACCAACACCTCCTGTACAGACTGCCTCTTGGTGCTCGAAGCAAAACGGGATTGCTCAATGGAGCGCTCAAAGAGGACACGTGAGATAACACGCCAAAGAGGGAAATACCCCTAATCCTTCCACCTCATCATGCGTGTGCTTCTGATAACCCGTTATATGGCACCAGTGCTGGGCGTCAGGAGGGCCAACGCGGACATGTCGAGAGTGTATCACAGCTCGCGTGACCGCGCTTCGTCTACAGTGTATGCTCGACCCTCCTCAGATCGTCTGACCACATTCCGCCCCCGTTGTCATCTGACCATTTTTGTCGTCAACGGCATAGTTGGCTACAGCGTGCCACAGGCCTCGCTGCCAGTACAGCGTGATAGGGCGGTAATACCAGTTCTCGCTAATCCCTAGTCTTCTGGTCCCATCCCGTCAGGGACGTGCCTGTGGTCTCGATATATTCCCGCACCCACCCCTCTATCAAATGTACGGTAACGACTCTGGCTACAAATTTGGGTTACCGAGCATATAGGCAATCTCGGTAAATTGAGGGAAACGATAATACCAAAACGCAGCACGTTCACGGCCATACCCTGAATTGAGGTAAGAAAATGTTACCGAGAATTAATAATTGACAGCCCAAGCGCTTGTCTGCACAATGCAACAGCGTCGCAGATATATTAGGTAACATCTTTCCACAAAGGGAGTTACGGATCACCACAAAGGTCGTAAACGAGGCTGCGGTGCCTGAAGGGGCCTTAGTGGACATCACAGTACTCGACCTCACGCACCACATCGCTGGGCCGTGGGAGGCAAAGCTATAGCGAGGTTATTCCGAGCTGTGTCTAAAGCTGAGTTGGATGACATTACACACTTTGGCGGCTTGAGGCAGAAACCAGGCGGCTTGTCCTATGAGGGCAAACTCTTTGCCACCAGTATTGAAGACGCTGCTCACTTTGGTCGGATAAACTACCGTCTGGATAGCACCATCGGTCTTGACAATCCTTTTCATGTTGTCGAGGTGAATGTGCCTGAGATTCTTACGCGTTACTTCACGTTTCGGACCTTAGACTTCATGCCAGCTGTGTATATCGCCGACGACTTCTTACCTCTGCTCAACCGTCATGCCATTATTCGCGAGAGACCAGTCATTCCGCTAGCGAGGTAATTATGTCGAGTGATTTAACCAAAATAGCTGCCAAGCTTTACTTACTCCGTCCTGAAGAAGGCGGGCGTAAGACGCCTATTTGCACGGGCTATCGCCCTGCTGTGTATTTTGGCGATCGACAAACGGATGGCCTCATCGTTTTCGACCCTGAAGAAAAACCTGTTTTGGGTGGCGAGTACACTGTGACAATTACCTTAGCACACCCCGAATATCTGGGTGATGCCTTACAGAAGGATGCCACTTTTGATTGCCAAGAAGGCTCCAAAATCATCGGGCGTGGCAAGGTCCTCAACGTTGAAGCAACCAAGAGCTAGAGTCTTTTCCTCGCCCTCCCCTGCTTAACTCTTCACAGCGCCAGCCGCCAGGCCCTGCACCACGAAACGCTGCCCAATAAAGTACAGGATACCTACCGGGATGGACGCCAACACCGCGCCGGCCATGAGCTGGCCCCAGATGTACTGATCGCCGACCACCATCATGGAGAGTTTAATAGGCACTGTCATGGTGCTCTGGTCCATGGTGATGACCAGCGCCAGTAAAAACTCGTTCCAGGCCAGCGTAAAGGAGAAAATGGCCGAGGCCACTAGACCTGGCGCAGAGAGCGGCAGCAGGACGCGCAGCATGGCGCCGATCTTGGTGCAGCCGTCCACCATGGCCTGCTCCTCCAGCTCGACGGGCATACCACGAAAATAGCCCATGAGCATCCAGGTGCAGAACGGGATGGTGAAGGTCAGATAGGTCAGAATCAACCCCTGCTGCGTATTGCCCAGCCCCAGGGCCGTGACAATGACGTACAGGGGCACAAACAGCATGGCCGATGGCAACAGGTACTTAAAGAGAATAATACGGCCAATCCACTCGCGGCCAGGGTAGCGATAGCGCACGATGCTGTAAGCCGCCAGGGAGCTGACAATCACTGTGATCAGAGTCGTAATCATGGCCACGGAGAAGCTGTTGCGGATGTTCGTTAGCAGCTTCTCGCGCACGATCACGCGCACAAAATTCTCCAACGTCGGGCGCTGGGGAAAGTAACTAAAGTCCTCGTACAACTCCTTGTTGGTCTTAATGGCCGTGGTCACCATCCAGAACAGCGGCACGGCGACCATGATGACAAACACGGCCAGCAGGCCGTACGTTACAACTTTTACTCGCAGAGTGTCACGCATGGTTGTCCCTCCTTATGCGGTGTCGTTGCGCCGCTGCAGCAGTCCGGTGACCACCAGGACCAGACCGATGAGCAACGGCAAAAACAGCACGGACACCGCCGCCGCTTCGCCCAGACGCAGGTTGACCATACCCATGACGTAGACCAGCATGGTGTAGACCGTAGTGGCGTCCGACGGGCCACCGCCGGTCAAGAGATAGATCGGCTCGAAGGCATTGGCCGTCCAGATGGTCGTCAGCAACACCACTACGCCGATGATGTGGTACAGGCTCGGCAGGGTGATATAGCGGAACTGCTGCCAGCGTGAAGCGCCATCGACCTGCGCCGCTTCGTAGAGTTCCAGGGGAATAGTCTGCATCCCGGCCAGGAACGACATGGCATAGAAGGGGAAACTGCGCCACACATGGGCAATGATCACGGAGGGCATAGCGGTCTCTTTGGTGCTCAGGAAGGCAATGGGTTGCTGAATCAAGCCCAGGTCGAGCATGGCGTAATTGAGCAAGCCTTGCAGCGGATCGTACATCCAGCGCCACACCAGATACACCACAAAGGCCGGCATGACCCAGGGCAGGAGCAGGAAGGCGCGGAAAAAGTTGCGGCCACGGATCTGTTGATTGAGGACCAGCGCCACCGCCATGCCGAGCACGAACTTGCACATAACGGCTACTATGGTGAACACGCCGGTGTTGTACAGCGCTGCGGTAAATTGCGGCCAGGTGATGACATAGCGGAAATTCTTGAGGCCCACAAAGTGACCAGCCACACCCACCATCTGATCAGAAAAGCTCAGCCAGATGGCATAAACAAAGGGGTAGATGACGAGCCCTGTGAGGATCAACAAAGCCGGGCTCAGGAGCACAATACCCCCGAGCACCTCGCGTCGGCGACGGCTCCAGAAGGTGCGCTTTCCCGCGACGGCCGTCTCGAGTGGTCGCGGTACTGCGATGGAGTGGTTTCTCGTGAGCACAGCTCCCCTCCTCAGGTATACTTCCCGTAGATCTTGTTCAGTACCTCAAGGGTCTCCGCAAAAGCCTTGTCGCGGTCCCATTTATCAACTACCAGGCGTTGCAGCAGGCGCGATATCGTCGTATGCGTGTTCTGCTCACGCCAGGCGTCGTTAAACACATCTGGGTAGCCTTCCGGATTGCCCTTGGTGGCCAGCTCAATGAGCCCTTGCATGTAGTCAGTGCGATTCCAGACCTCAAACGGCAGATAGGATTTAAGCACTGGGGCCCACTGGCTGACGCTGAGTTCCTTCTCCATCTTTTTGGTATCCATCGAGTCCAGGAGAAACTGCTTACAGATATCAGGGTGTTTGGTGTATTTCAGGATCGAGCGGGAAGCATAATTCACATCCCAGACACGCCCCTTGGGACCTGCAGGAAAGGCATAGTGGGCAGTCTTGGGGAGCAAATCGGGGTTATTTTCCTGCAACCAGAGGGAAATGGTGATAGCATTCCAGACGAAGACAGCCTTACCGGACTGATAGGTGGAATTGTTCATCGTATTGTCCCAGGTCGTGACCCCTGGGGGCAAGACCCCGGCGTTCCAGACCTCCATGAAGTAATCGAGGAAGGTCCAGACTTCACGCTTGTAGTCACCCAAGACGACCTTCTTCCCCTGCTCGTCGGCCATACGCGCACCGTAACTCCGCATCACCACTTCCCAGATATTCGAGTCGGTCTGATTGCTGACGGGCTGCCCGATGCCATACACCCTGGGGAGCTGCTGCGCTTTTTTGGCCTGCACGAGCACTTCTTCCCAGGTCTCTGGTGGCTTCTGGAAGCCAGCCTGCGCCAAAAGATCTTTGCGGGCAATGACCAGGGCACCAGCCAGGCCATAGAGGATGTGATGTACGTGGCCATCCGGCTCACGCATATACAGCGGAGCTGCTCCCAGCCAGCCGCCGTGCTCTTTCTCTAGCTTCTCATACACGTCAGTCACATCCAGCAATTGGCCGAGGGCGCGTAGTTCCACCCCCCCGCTCTCAACGATGTCAGGCGTGGCCTGGGCCTGGATGGCTGCCGTGATCTTGGTCATGAATTCCTTCCAGGGCACCAGGGTGATCTGCATCTCGACCTTGTTCTTTGCCGCCCACTCCTGGGCAAAGTTCACCCGCGCCTCGTCGCTCGAGCGCAGAAACTGATAGGCCCAGTAGACCAGTTTGGGTTGTTGTCCCAGGGCTGGGGCAACGAAGGCCCCGAGCGCTGCCGCTCCTGAGGTCAAGGCGGACGTAGCGATGAACTGTCGTCTAGTCATGCCAGATGATTGGCGCAACATAACTCCATCTCCGTGTGTCTGAGATCGTAAGGAAGTTTGTATAGTAGGTTAGGCCGATGGTAGGATACTCTCATGGAAAGTCAAGCGGAAAGTGCTCGCAGTATAAGCAAGAAAGGTTTAGGATACGTGCCCTGCGCCTACTCTGGTACTCTTTCCCAACAGGAGAACAGCCATGCCTGAAGGGGCCTTAGCGGACATCACTGTGCTCGATCTGACCCATCACATCGCCGGGCCATACTGCACGAAGCTTTTAGCGACCTACGGCGCTGAGGTGATCAAGATCGAGCGCCCTGGGACAGGCGATCCAGCACGACGGGCAGGACCGTTTCCAGAGGATGTACCACACCCGGAGAAGAGCGGGCTGTTTTTACACCTGAACACCAACAAGCAGAGTGTCACCATCAATCTGCAACACGCCCGTGGGCAAGCTCTGATCAGAGAGTTGGTCAAGCAGGTGGACGTAGTCGTCGAAAACTTTGCGCCGCGGGTGTTACCGGCGTTAGGTCTGAGCTATGCGGATCTTGAGCCGCTCAACCCGCGCCTGGTGATGACCTCCATCTCGAATTTTGGCCAGACGGGGCCGTATCGCGACTGGCGCGCGCAGGACATCGTTATCTATGCCATGGGTGGGGCGATGAACCTTACTGGCTTGCCAGACCGTGAGCCACTACGATTGGCGCTCAATCTCATGGCCTACCAGGGGGGCAATGTCGCGGCGACCGCGACTATGACGGGCGTGCTGGGCGCCGGCCGGCTGGGCACTGGCCAGTACATTGACGTGGCGCTCCTTGAAGTGCATGCAGGGTGTATCGACCGTCGCACGACCAGCCTGTTAGGCTACCAGTACACCGGAGAGCCTGGATACCGCGAGGAGTCCGTGGGCCTTGGGGTCTATCCTGTTGGGGTCATCCCCTGCCAGGATGGCTATATCCAGACGCTGGTGTTCCCCCAGAACTGGGAGCGTTTGCTCACGACTATGGGCATGTCGGAACTCAACGAAGACCCGCGCTTTGCCGATGCGCTCACGCGTCTGCAGCAGGAACGGCGTCCGGCGTTCATGGCCATCTTCGAGGACTGGCTGTCACGTCATACGCGCTATGAGGCGATGGCCAGGGCCCAGGCACAACGGTTGCCCCTGACGGCGGTGAATCCGCCCTCAGCCACTCTGCAAGACCCGCATTTTCGCGAGCGCGGCGCGTTTGTCGAGGTCGAACATCCCGTGGCCGGAACGCTACCCTACACGCATGCGCCGTTTCGTATGGCGGCTTCGCCGGCCATGCCAGTGCGTCCAGCGCCTTTGCTCGGGCAGCATACCGACGCTGTCCTGGGGCAACGCCTCGGTCTCACGTCATCTGACCTCGCCGAGCTCCGACAGCAGGGGGTTATCTAAAAACCTGGGGCCCCTCACCCCTACCCTCTCCCGCTGGGAAGGGGCGCCGTTAAACTGGCGCCCCTCCGCCGACGCAGTCGCGGGGAACGGGCGCCCGTTAAGCTGGACGCCCTCTGCCGACGCAGTCGCAGTGGGAGGGAGAATGAAGGAGACTCGGACGATGGTGGCTTTGCCGCTCAGCGGTATTCGTGTCCTCGACTTTACTGTGGTGTGGGCTGGCCCATATGCGACCATGATGCTGGCCGACTACGGTGCCGAGGTGATCCGGGTGGAGTCATTACAGCACTTCCCCAGCGCCACGCGTGGCCTCGTGCCGCGACCGCCGGCTGCCCTCCTGGCCAATGCCACGCACTTGCTGGCCGGATATCCTGACTGGGAACCGGGCGAGCGCCCCTGGAATCGGCATCCGATGTTCAACTTCCACGCCCGCAATAAGCTCAGCATGACGGTAGACTTGACGCGCCCTGAGGGGCACGATATCGCGCGCCGGCTGGTTACGCTAAGCGATGTGATCGTCGAAAATAACTCTCTAGGAGTGATGGCGAGACTGGGGTTGGACTATGATACCGTGCGGGAGTGGAAACCTGACATCATCTACGTGGCCATGCCAAGCTTCGGCTGTACTGGCCCCTACCGCACCTTTCAGGGATTTGGCAGCAATGTGGAAGCCCTGTGTGGCCTGACGGCTATACGTGGCTATGCAGACCTCGCCCTGCGTGCCAGCACGCCAGTGTATTACATGGATGCAGCGAGTGGCGCTGGCGCGGCGTTTGCGGTCCTATGTGCCCTGCACTACCGGCAGCGCACCGGTCAGGGCCAATTCATCGATTTTGCGCAGGCGGAAAACATGCTGCCGCACATCGGCGAGTTTTTCATGGACGCAGCAATGAATGGCCGCGATGCAGCCCCCATGGGCAACCACCATCCGGCCATGGCCCCCCATAACTGCTACCCCTGCCAGGGGGAAGACACCTGGCTGGTTATTGCTGTGGCCACAGATGCCGAGTGGCAACGCCTATACCACGCCCTCGGTAACCCCACCTGGGCCACAGCAAAAAAATTCGCCACACTGCACAGCCGCTTGCAGCATCAGGACGAGCTGGATCGCCACCTCGCCGCCTGGACCGCTATCCAGGCGGCCCGTACTGCTATGGAGCATCTGCAGGCGCACGGTGTGGCCGCCGGCATGGTGTTCTCCGAACCTGAGGCCTATGCCGACCCTCACCTGCAGGCCCGTGGCTTCTTCGAGACGGTCACGCACCGTGAATGCGGCACGCATCGCTATCCCGGCATGCTCTGGAAAATGTCCAAAACGCCCGGTAATATCCGCAGTGCTGCTTGCTGTCTAGGCGAACACAACGATTACGTCTACCGAGAGCTCCTAGGGATGTCTGACACGGAGATTACACGTCTGCGCCAGGAAGGCCACATTGGTGAATCGTACGTCGGTGTGTAGAGGCATGAGTATGAGAGAGGAGATGTTGCATTAGGCGTTGAAACAGTCTGGCTGCACGGCTCAATAGCCCTCCGGGTTGCCGGGCACGCGTGTGTATACCCCTGTGTCAAAGCGGTCTTGCACCGTGAGTTCGAAGCGCTCGCCCTCCCTGTATACGGTATAGCAGCGTTCCCGTCGGCGCTCCCACACGTGCACAGAGGAACCTACCCCACTCTATTTGGAGTGTGTGTTCCCTCGCGAGGAAGGTCCGTCAAAAACATCTGCGCGGGCTCGTGGGTGATCATAAGGTCCACGCGGGCCTTGACCGCGACCGCTTGCGGTGTCACCCCGCAGCCCCAGAAGACCGGGACCTCCTGCGCGTAGATGGGGACAGGCTCGCCGTAGTCGGGCCGGCCCAGGTCGGTGATCCCGATCGCCTCTGGGTCGCCGATGTGGATGGGCGCGCCGTGGGCGTGCGGATAGCGTGCCGACAGCTCGCGCACGAGTGCGACCTGCGCTGCCGGGATGGGACGCATGGTCACCACCATCGGCCCATGGAAACGGCCAGCGGGCACGCAGGTGAGATTGGAGACGAACATGGAGACCATGGTGTCGCGCTCGACGTTGCGTACGGGGACTCCTGCCTCAATCAAGGCGTGCTCGACGGTTAAGCTGCAACCCAGCAGAAACGCGACGAGATCGTCCCGCCAGAGATCGCGGATGTCGCCCCGCTGCTCGGCCAGCTCGCCCCGGCGGTAGACGCGGTAGCCCGGCAGGTCGGTGCGTAGGTCTGCCCCCGGGGCTGAGTAAGATGGTTCTGGATCACCCGGTGGTGTGATCTCAATAATCGGACAGGGCGTGGGGTTGCGGGTGCAGAAGGCCGCGAACTCCACAGCAGACTCCTGCGGCAGGATGACCAGGTTTGCCTGCTGGTAGGCTGGACAGTGCCCTCCAGTGGTGCCGCGCCATACGCCACGGCGCGCGGCTGCCCGCGCGTCAGCGGCGGAAGTCATTGCTTGCATGGGATCACTCCTTTCGGCGACCGGGTTAAGCTTTGGAGAAGCGTCGTTGCGACGCTCTCACGATAGAATCTCATAAGGATTCGGCTTATCGCTCGCGGATTTTTGGTAGATCCTGTAACTGACGCCGAGACTTCACGACCACAGTCGTTGGACATTGCAGGTAAATCCAGGCAGGCATGGCTCTCCTGAAACGGTCGTGGGATTCTCTAAGCAACATACTGCATCATGCGGACGGTAGATGTACACCTTTTTCTCTTGTAGATCAATGAGCCAGCCGAGCTGGGCGCCGTTCGCTATGTATTCCTGCATTTTTGCTTTCCACAATACTGACCCCTCACAGCTGTTCTCCCGCCAGGTGGTCACGAATCAGAGACAGAAACGTTTCCCCATACTTGCTCGCCTTGGCGGCGCCAACGCCATAAATCCGCAGTAATCCTGCGGGAGAGGTGGGACGATGCGTGGCCATCTCGCGTAAGGTACGGTCGTTGAAGACACAGTAGGGCGGCAGGGACTCAGCCCGCGCCAGGGCCGTGCGTTGGGCGCGCAAATGCTCAAACAGGGCGTCATCACATGCGGGCTCAGGCGCCTGGGAGGTTGTGGGAGGAGCGGCTGGCTCTGTGAACCGAGGCGCGACCACGGCCGAGGCATGTGCTGCAACAGCAGGCGGATGGACGATTGCGGGTGTCAAGGATGGTACAGCCATGGCAATCGCAGACGCTGTAGGGGAAGACTGGCGCGGCAACGACGTTGCTACGCTGGGCTTGGACGCTGCCGGCGCCGTCAGGCCGGGCAAGGCCAGGAGCACACGCTGCTGGCGTCGCATGACCGCCTGACCGAGTGGCGTGAGGTCCAGCTTTGGGAATTCATCGCCGACGATCCGAATGCACTCCGCTTCGATCAGGGCATCCAGATAGACATCGAGCATAGAGCGTGATGCACCTTTGAGAATGCCGTACGTGGACAGGCGGCTCAGGTAGCTGTTGACAATCTCACTGGCCTGCGACCCCAGGAGGACTTGCACCACCTTCGCACGCCCAAAGCGTCCTTGCATACGCGCCACACAGCTTAAAATTTTTTGGATGATGACCCATTCGGTTTCGGAAGGGAAGCGTTTCGGGGATTGCACGCTCTGCCCAAACGCCCCATCATCGAGGCAATTGTCGCAGGATGCGCAGTTGGGTTTATTCCATTGCTCGCCAAAATACGCCAGCATTCTCTGGCGTCGGCATTGCCGCGCGTTGGCGTAGCCGACCATGCGTCGGATCTTTTGTAACTCGAGCTGTTTACGCTGTTGCAGGGCATTATCGTCAATGACGAGCTGGCGCGAGGCAACGCTGTCTCCGGTCAAACGCACCAGGGTATTGGGCGTGCCGGACGCGAGGTCGTCGGCGTTGTCGTAGACCGAGACACGCTCGATATACCCTGCCCGCTCCAGCAGCCTGGTGCAGGCACCCAGATGCATCTCACTCACGCTGCGCCGGCACAGGGGGAGCAGTGCCCGTAGCGGTATCTCAGCGCGCTCACGGCTCAGCGCGGCAATGAGCCCGTAGACCTCTTGCAGCAGATCGCGCGCTGGATAGCTCTGCTCCAGTAAAAATTCCTGGATCTTGACATCCCCATAGCTAAACAACAGCACACACTCGGCCGACAAGCCGTCGCGGCCAGCCCGGCCGGCCTCCTGGTAATACGCTTCCATCGAGCGCGGCAAATTAAAGTGCACGACGCAGCGCACGTCTGGCTTGTCTACGCCCATACCAAACGCATTGGTGGCCACGATCAAACGGCACTGGCCCTCCATAAACGCGTCCTGGGTACGCTGTCGTTCCGCATCGCGTAGTCCGGCATGATAGATGAGCGCCTCTGTACCGCGTTCGTGCAAGAAACTGGCGATCTCCTCCACGGCGCGGCGTGTGGCGGCGTAAATGATGCTGCTGCCCTCCTCCTGGGCATCCAGGATTTCCCCCAGCACCTTGAACTTGGTGGCCTGTCCTTTTACTCCGAGGACACGGTACGTCAGGTTTGGACGATCAAACCCGGAGACAAACCGCTGCATCACCGCACAGCCCAGTTGCTGCACAATATCGTCCTGCACCTCCACCGTCGCCGTCGCGGTCAGGGCGAGTACCTGTGGCTGCTGGAGATACTCGATGGCCTGGCGCAGGCGCAGGTAATCCGGGCGGAAATCGTGCCCCCACTGCGAGATACAGTGCGCCTCATCCACTGCAAACAGCGACACCTGCGTCTGGGCAATGGTGTCTAAAAAGCGCTGACTGCGAAAGCGCTCTGGTGCAATGTAGAGCAATTTGTAGCGCCCGGCGCGACAGGCGTACAAACGCTCCTGCTGCTCCTGAGCTGAGAGCGAGCTGTTCACAAACGTTGCGGCTATGCCGTGGGCTTGCAGGGAGTCCACCTGGTCTTTCATCAGTGCGATGAGCGGCGAGATGACTAGCGTGCAGCCCTCATTGAGCAAGGCTGGGAGTTGGTAGCACAGCGACTTGCCACTGCCAGTCGGCATCACCGTCAGGACATGTTGCCCCTGCAGCAGAGCGCCGATAATCGCCTCCTGGCCAGGGCGAAAGTCCTGGTACCCAAAGCGTTCGTGGAGCAATTGGTGGACCCGATCAGGCAGTGTAGATGTCGGTGTCATGAACTTCCTTTTGGACGGAGCACCAACGTCCCCGTGTCTGGCTCAATAGTCGCTCGGAACTATTGCAGGACATTCATCCCCAGCACGCCATCAAACTTCAGCACAGGAGAGAGAGTGAGGACAACGGCTGTGACATTAGCTATCCGTAATCCCCCAACACGCAACTCTGTTATGGTAACAGTAGGCACCCTGAGGATACCACCATGGATCGAGACGATGTTCACCGTTCATTGAGGATCACTCGGCATGCCTAACAAGGCTATCACATCCTTGCTCAGGGCAGTGTAAGCCGCTCCGGTATCGACCAGGAGATCGAAATCTCGTCCCTGCACTCTAACCGGCACTAACAGCACTCCACCATGGGCCAGACGTCCTCTGATCCGACTAGCGGAGGGCAAGCGCAACCCCCAGACCTTCAGGAATGGGGGTCCCCGTAAAGAAAATATACATCCTCGCTGTTGGACGCTGCGCCAGGTAAGCCTTCACAGCTTGATAGACCTCCTGCTTGTCTGGGCTATGGGTGATGACCTGCCCGGCTAACGGTACGTCTGATTTGTCTACCCTAAGCACCTCGACCGCGACCCATTCCTCCGCAAATGCTGCCCTGATGGCTGCAATCTTCATGATTTTGGGCATGTCACTTTCCCCTCTCGCGCCCTTACACCAGTGCTATCTCAGCACGCTCCAGCCAGAACGTCATCTCCATGGCGCGGTAAAGCTCGATAGCGGAGGAAAGCTCGGTGCGTGCCTGCTCCGGACGGCCTATCCGATTATACAGGATACCGAGACCGAGGTGGCAGTGGGCCTGGAGCGGACGCATGCCCAGCTCCTCAGCCAGGGCGAAGGCCTGGCGGTACAGAGCTTCGGCCTGCGCGCTCTCTGGAGGCTCACGCTGCACCGCAATGTTGCCGAGGAGGCGCAGGGCATACGCCCGGTGGCCTCGTTCGTGGTGCTCGCGGGCGAGCGCCAGCGTGCTCTCGGCAAGGGTCTGCGCCTCTTCCAGGTGGCCGGCCAGCAGCTGCGCCTCCCCCAGGGAGAGACGACAAAGCGCCTGATCGCCGACCATGCCTTGGGCCGTGCTCTGTTCCAACGCCCGCGTGAGCAGTGGCACGGCGTCAGCGCCGCGCCCGTCCAGCGTGTACGCCGCGCCCAAGACCGCCGCCATCCTGGGGAAATAGAACGGGAGGTCGGTGTTCTGACAGAGGGTCACGGCCTGTTCGAGCCGGGGGAGGGCCCGGAGCAGGTCGCCCTGCCGGAGGGCCAGCAGACCGACCGCCCACGAGGCCATCATGAGGCTGCCGGGTTGTTCCACGGCCTCAGCAATCCGGAGCCCTTCCTCCCCAAGGGATTGGCCCTCGGCGAACAGGCCCAACTCGGCCTGGCACCAGGCGAGGTAGGCACGGGCGAGCACGGCGGGCAGGATGACCGTCCCAAAGCGCTCGCGCTGCTCGACCCCATCGAGCGCGACCACGGCCTGTTTGAGGCAGTCGATCGCCCGCCGATAGTGGCCGAGGAACTGGTAGGCGACACCGAGGGATTGATGCGCCCGCGCCTGCAGGATGACCTCCCCGCTGGCTACGGCGAGCGCGAGGGCGCGTTCGGCGGCAGCGGCGGCCTGGTCATACGCGCCCTCGGTGTAAAACTGGTGGGACAGAAAGATGGAGACCTGTCCCAGCCGACGCGGGTCGTCGAGAGCCGTGGCCAGGGCCTCGGCCTCGCGCAGACGCGCTAGGGTCCGCACGAAGTCCCCAGACGGCCAGAGCGCCGTGCGCAGGGCGAGCCGGAGATCAATGGCCTGCTCGCGTGTGTCGCGCGTTTCCGGCAGATGTGCCAGGGCACTGAGGGCCTGCTCAAAATACCCCACAGCCTCGCGGTAGGCTGAGCGTTCCAGGGCCTTCTCCCCCGCCTGCCGACAGTAGTTGCAGGCTTTCTCCCACACCTCGCCCTGGATGAAGTGGTGTGCCAGCTCCGCATAATGCTCCTCCAACCGGTCCTGATACAGTTCTTCGATGGCTTCCCCCACGGCCCGGTGCAGGGCCTTGCGGCGCTGCAGCAGGAGGCTATTATAAGCGACATCCTGGATCACGGCGTGCTTGAAGATGTAGGCTGGCTCCGGCACGAGCCCCTGCTCGTAGATGATCTCCAGGGCCTGCAACTCACGCAGCAGCCCTTCGAGTCGATCGCTCAACCCGGCAACGCGCGCCAGGAGCCGTACCAGGAACTGCCGACCAATCACCGAGGCCATC
>Ga0081455_10001976_pt1 | contig 24496 bp, 27 predicted proteins | sample TabmetS3T2R1_FD_70207 | JGI IMG/M metagenome (GOLD analysis project Ga0081455, IMG submission 70207) | Tabebuia heterophylla rhizosphere microbial communities from the University of Puerto Rico - S3T2R1 | ecosystem: Host-associated > Plants > Roots > Rhizosphere ...
ATATAAACCTGGGTTGAGATGACATCACCTTGCAAAGAATTTCGGTAAACGAAGCTTCAATGTTTAATACATTCGTATAGATGCACATTAAGATAGAGTGGAGCAGCAAACAGCAAATAATATTAGAAGGATAACGATGAGGTGTTATATACAGGAAAATGCCTGGCTTGAAGCTCAAATCACTAAAGGAACCAACAGAACAACAGGATGGATTCAGAATACTGATTGCACGATACAGGCCAAGATACCTTCCAAAATCTGAAGAAAATTGGCACGAATGGTGGAAAGAACTCGCTCCTAGTAGAGTACTCCATAAGGAGTATATGATAGACAAAAAGTTAAACTGGGCTATGTATAAGAAACGCTTTCTGTCTGAAATAAAGAATAATCCTGGTGCATTAGATGAAATCAAAGAGTTAGAACAAATGAGTCGAGATCAAGATGTCACGCTATTGTGTCATTGTATAGGCATGGATAAACATTGTCATAGATTTATAATCCAAGAACTGGTTGAAAGGGAAAATCGGGACTAGGTGGGTTTTATATTTTATTGAATGTATTGAAGTATGCAAATTCAACCAGCGCAACTCTTTAAAAGTATCAAGGAGGGATATGCAGAAGATTTCACTTCCCAGAGAAACAGTTCAGATGATAACAGTTTGCGCCAGTATGGCCAATGACTCTATTAAGTACCATTTACCCATTTCCTCATTTAGGTCGTTTTTGAAACTATTGTTAAAGTTATTCTATGAGTATTCAATTATCTTCTGTGATAGATCGGACGTATTATAAAATCAAAGTGAGTCACTGATCGACAATATCGGTACCTAATCGTCTCAGTCATTGACCCGCATAAATTATCTCTGGAAAAGAGCAAAATAGAAAAAGTCAATTGTATATAATGAATGGCCACTAAAAGACAAATCAATGTAGGCAGCCTATACAACTGTGCTCAGAAATAATTTGAAAGATCTCCCTCTTCAGCTACACTTAAGAATTACACCTGATACTATCATGATGGATATTGCTATCAGAAAAGGAAGAAGAATCAGTGCATTTGACTTCAAGTCTCAACCCTGAACTAGTTCGTGGGAAAAAATCAAAATATATTGATACTCTATTAGTTAGTAACCCCACTTCTTCGAGCGGTTCGACTGGCAAGGATTGGGAAAATCTTTATATCAAGATAAAGGATGCCTTTGGCCAGAACTCGCAAGTTGTATTCACAAAAAAAGCCAAAGATGGAACCCTGCTTACACGAAAATTTTTGAAGAGAGGAGTTAAAAAGGTTATAGCGATTGGGGGAGATGGAACAATAAATGAAGTTGCAAACGGTTTTTTCTTGACTGAAAGAAATCAAGAGGACAAAAAGAAACCATTTCCTTATTCTACGAATGGTGATGGCAATCAGGAAAATAAAGCAGAGCTTCCTCAACCTGACATTCTGCGGCCCATAAACTCAGAGGCAATATTCGGCATTATTCCTAGCGGTACAAGGAATGTGTTAGCCAAATCTCTAAATTTGCCTGAAGGTATAGACGAGTGCTGTCATAATTATCTGCGAGGGAGTACACAAAAGATTGATGTGCTGACAGCTACTGTCACTAATCCTACTACCCATGCAAAGGTGTCAACCCGAGCATTTCTGAATGCAGCCGAGATTGGCTTTGGGGCCGAAGTTATAGATAGATCAAAAAAAGTAAGAAATAAAGTTAAGAATCGCATGGTATCAACAATCACTAGCGTAATAGCTACTTTGCCCACATACGAAAGCAATATCTGTGAGGTAGTGTTTGATGATGGAAAAGACAAATTAGTCACAAAAATTACGATGGGTGTAATTGCCAACGGAAAATTCCTTGGCGGGGGGTTTATGGCAGCACCTGAAGCAAGTTTTTCAGACGGTTTATTAGATGTTGTAATTCTAAGAGATTCAAGTAGCCTTAAAATGCTTGATAATTTAGCAAATGTAAAAACAGGTAATTATGCAGATGAAGCCGATGTGATCTACAAACAAGCTAGGAAGGTATCAATAAAATCAACTGAAAGAGACATAACAGTTGCCATCGATGGAGAACCTATAGGCATTTTGCCAGCAACTTTTCAAGTGAATCAGTATTCTCTAAATATCCTATTATAACCAAAATAAAGTCGTTCAAATGCTGTTCAATTTGTGAATATTGGGACTTCGTAAGCACTGCTACTCTTGATTTGCGCTGTTTAGATAAATGCAATTTTGCATTGAAACCATCGAAATATTTTTCAGGCTTTCTATAATAAATGGATCTAATGTGTTGAGTCCTCCCTCCCGATGTGCCCTCAAGTTCATCTCATTGTCTTTATCCACGCATGTTTGATATTCTCCAATGTCAATTGTTGCAGTACCATTTACGAATGGAATAGTTAGCCTATTGATGGTAGAATTATCTGCAGGTATCTCTAGGATTTCAGTCCCATTAGGACCGGTTATTGGAGGTTTATCGCTATAAGTAGGGATCTCTACTTGTAATGCAAAAGATGTTGTTACAGACGTTCCCATTGATAACAATGATAATAATATTATTGGCAGCAGCTGGAGCATTATTAGAACTAGGAAGGATTATTATATAAAGAGCTGACTTTCTTCCGTCAACTTCTATAAGATGGTCTTGATTCCTCTCTCCCTTCTTCTCCTGCTACAGTGCTTTTGGGATAAATCGGCCTACTAACTATTATGGGGAAGAGGTCTGAAGGAATATTCCTGACATTGACATGCCTAACAAAAAGCATAATCAATGCCAAAGTACCATTAATGATGTTACTTGTCAACGCACCTACCATCTTCTTTATACTTCAAGAACTATCTAGCCAATCCCTCAGTAGCGAATAACGTCTTTATGTGGATTATGAAATAGTCAAAAAAAATAGTGGAAGGTATTAGCAGGTCATTCCTAGTTGTCACAGTTATTCGTTTCCGAAGTTTAAGGTCATCACCTCAACACCGTCCTGTGTGCGACTGCAAGTTATGCAAAGATCATTGATATCTCCTAACTAGTAACAAACCCCCCTCCTCTCCCTTCTTCAGGTGCTACAATGCTTTTGAAGCACAACGTCGATAATTACTATTATGAGGAGAAGCGATGCAGCATACGATACTTTGGCATGTGCAGGCAGTGGCGGTGTTGGTCGTTAATCCGGCTATGGACTTTGTCTGGCAAGCTTAGACAGACAAGATGTATTTATCCACTTTGGGATAAATCCCCAATACCGTTACAAATCCTTAATACTTATATCTGAGATTTCCCACTAGAGAGCAATACAATGCGTTTAGTCCTAAATAAATAAAATATTTGTTCTATGGAAAAGGAAAAATAGCCTATATATACCGGGTTGAAAGTCTATTAACTTATCTTGTATTAGCGTATTATATCTACTAACTAATACTAAGTAGCATTTTAATCAAAGTTATGCGGTAATGGGCCAACCATATGAAAACGTACGTAAAGGGAATCATGGCAACGACAGCATTTGTGATAGTGTTAACGTTCGCAGTAGCCACACAAATTCCTTCAATTATGACTGCAAGTGCACAGAATATGACGAGTAGTAGTGGAGCAGCAGCAGAAAATCTGACTGGACTGACATCGATGACAGCCACAAATTTTACAGCTCAAAAAACTGCAATCTCAACCGTGGATCAATTGCCAGGCCATCAAATGCATCAAGCGGCGATAGTTGTACCACAAAGAACAGATGGAAAGATTTGGGTGGGCACGATTTCATGGACTGCCAGCAAACCAGTGGAAGTTAGGTTGTTGCATGACTATGATAGCAGTGTATCACCAGATACTGCTCATGGAAAACCAGTAACAGCACCATTTGCAGATGGAGAATCAGCGATCTCGTTGATTTTAGCGAGTAACGGAGCAGCAACAGTACCGAGTTATTATTCGGGGTCTCTGGACTTCGCAGCCGACCAAGTAGCATTCCACACCCTAGGCGGCATACCTTTCACAGTTACCTACACAGTAGATGCAGTTGCAAAAAGTCCAATTAGTTAGAATATCGGAATACTAAAAAACCCCTCTCTTTTTTTTCTCCAGGATGGGACGGCTTTAGCCGCTTTAGCCACTTCCATTACAGAAAAATGTTTCATAATTAAAACACTGCATTTGGATCTTCGTCACGCCAGCCAAAGCCCCCAGTTGCTATTCTGTCCTTAATCTCTCCTCTTGCAATTTTATCCATTAGTTGCTGATAATTCAGGTCCAAGACTGCGGCTATTCCATACCAGTATAAAGTGGGTTTAAATTTATTATTTGGTTGATGTAGATAAATCCCTTCATCGCCGGCCAAAGTGCGTTCATCATACTGGTCTGAGGTCAAGTTATGTACAGACATTACCTCAGCCTTGTAATATGGCATAATCTCACGGACTTGCCAGTTGAATCTGAGTATGGCTTGCTCCATGAAAGTCAGCCTTTCTACTTCATCATCTACAACAAGAGCGGCATTTGGTGCATCTACGGCAAAACTGTTTGCCCCTGTACTCCAGTTGCCGATAAAGTTGGCTGTGTCAATAGATGCTACTACAATGACGCCAGTATATGTATTCTTTATAGTCGTAGGAATTTTTCTACTTATTTATCAACTCCAACTCATCTACGATTTACCTGTAGTAAGATAGTTTACAACCAATGCCAAAACATAAGTGACAATCTGAATGCATCAAAGCAGTCATCGAATGACGTAGCATCTTTATCTAAGGAGCCATCACCTTTCTCAACTGCAGTACGATGGGCAGTAATCAGTTTGTTATGACTGGGATTAATAGCAACATAACCGTGTTGGTATTCCAATAGTTCTTTGCAATGTGCTAACTTCTCCTCATGATGCTTGGCAAAAGGTACGGGGATTATGAACATATTCTGTTGTAGAAACTCTAGGGTCGTAAACAGAAGGATATGATTTCTTGTAATAGCTATCCAGTACAAATTCCCAGATTGACTAACTAATAGAAAAAATATCAGATTTAAATGGGAGTCTGATTGTGCTTAATGCAGATAAATAGTACCTTCGTTTTGCTCTCAGAATGAATGGTAAATCCATGTTCATTGTAGCAGCCTTGGCAGTCATGCTCGTCGGAACAACAGCTTTTGCGACAGACAACACGTTTGCAGACGGAAAGAAGAAATACGGAAAGAATCAAGTAACATCACTAGCAAACGCTTGTGCAAATGATAAACTACCAATGTACGTCTTCTGCCAAAACATTGGCTCACAAGTTCAGGGAGATAATAACGCAGTAGCGATAGATGGCGTCCAAAGGAGTGGAGAAGATAACAAAGACAAGAAAGACGCAACTCCTAAGATACTGCCATCTGCTGATTTGGCAAAGCTGGGTGCCGAGTGGTGGGAATGGGCATTAGAAATACCGACGCCTATAAATCCGCTTATTGATGCTAATCCGTGTGATGTAGACCAACATGGACGTTTCTTTTTCTTAGCCGGTGTATTCGGGACCAGCGATCCTATTGAAAGGACTTGTACTATTCCTGAAGGGAAAGCCATATTCTTCCCTGTGTATAATTATATTCAAACATACGGTGATCTTCCAAACGGTGATCCTGATCCTACTTCACCACCAAACCTTGAAGGTGCGATAGAGGTTGTAAGGGGGAATGTTGATCAGGCCACTAACTTGAAAGCATCAGTAGATGGTACGAACATCAATGTAAATAAGTTACGATCACTCACAATACCCTTTGAATTCACGTTGCCACCGGACAATATTTTTGGCATTATGGATTCTTCGCTTTTGGGTCCTTGGGAGGCCGTAGCTGATGGATATTGGGTAGCATTAAGGCCATTAAGTGTCGGAAACCATGAGATATCCTTTTCTGCAAGTCACCCAGACGGCGTTAATATAGATGTCACATACCATATAACAGTCCAATAAATATGGACCTAGGGCATCTCTGAATGTTTGTTGATGGCTCTAATAGAATTCGTTGACCCAACCTAATCTTTTTTGAAAGGCTTATTGAAACAGTTAACAATGCCGCAAATACCTTCCTTTAAAGACCTACAGGTCCATTCGTTTATTACTTTCTCATATTCATTTAGTAGTGACATTCGCAACGACAATCCTTGCTGTTACAATAATGGTGTCCACCTTCTAAACATTCTAACGATTTGACTATGCCTAATCTACTCTTTACCATAATTCATACCAAGTAGTTAAAATAACCAGATTATCCTAATAACGAAGACAGCCCTTCATTGGATTACATGCTAATAAGAACTTGTATAATAGCGATAATGGTACTGACAATTAATCCTATGAGCGGGAGCCAGTCTTGTATAGTCCTCCTTCTGCTTAATCCAACCTCAAGAGGTTTTTGATAGGTTGATTCCATTGTATGTCTGATTTGTCGGAATGGTTCAAGTTTGTCCGAATCCTTCCCATCTTGCTGGAAGGTTTTAGATAGATTGTCCATAGTCTTGACTCTAACATCTAAAGTGTTGCTTGATAATCGAGAGTAGAATTCTTGAAGTTCTTTCATTTTGATTTTGAAATTCTTCTGAAGAAACAAGTTGTACGCTTCTATACCGTCAATAAAGAGTCGTAATCGTAACACATTGTGGAATTGACTTTCACTAAGTGTAAGATATCCCTTGGCCAAAGAGAACTGATAGTCAAAGTACCTGAGAATGGTAAACCTAGGAATTGGCTATTGGAGATACAATACAAAACCAATATTAATAAAAAACCAAACGAACTACAAAAGATTTCATTAGGCATTCTGTTGGCAGCAGTAATAACGCTAGGAGCAATTCCGACACCATCAAATTATCCTAATATTACGTAATACTCACCGATTAGCCTACTGCCAGTCTTATCTATTCCTTCTCTGATACCTCCGATCAGATCTCACAAAAGATAGGTGAAGAGAAGCCAGCTGACTCCCCGCAAAGGGATACATTGAACCCTGAGACAGATACAAGATTTAGTGCCTACAGAAGGATCACTTAACAAGTGAAAAGAATGAAGAAAGGACAAAATAATAATCTAGTTTGCAAAACATATTAATAATATCAGGTCGATCATCGTATATATATATGGCAGCAACCACTTTCTTGGTCTTTTATCGCTTCAAGAGCATGAATAAAGAAGAGGCAGCGAAGGCTAGAACTGAATGGCGTGAATTGAGGAATGGCTTGCCTGACGGTATAGAATTGATAGGTGAATATGATCATGCGTGGGGGACTGAATATAATGGATTTTTATTAATTGAATCGGAGAGTAGCGATGCATTTCTTGATTGGTGGTCTGGATTTAAGGACAAAGTTAGATGGTACGTTGAGCAAACACATACGATAGCAGCTAGAAGACGATAATTCACGATTTTTCACATTCTATCACGACTATTGAACCTAAGGAACTATTATTTGAGGTTCCACTGCTAACAAAATTCGTTGCCCAAACCTTACCAGAACTATTCCCCCGATGAATTGTTCGATTCTACACGGTGGCTTGAATTGAAAATGCTAGTCTAGAAATGAAGAGAATAGTAATAAGTAGCGTCATTTATCTCTACAATGATATGATAATATGACCATCTCCAGAGAGCCACCAGAGGATAAGGATAATGACAAAAAAAATTATATACATAGGCAAGTAGAGCAACAGCTACAAACCATTCTGAATTTGTTTAACTCTGGAATCCCGTCAGAAACGATTGCAGATCAAGTCGATATTGACAAGAGTGAAGTCGATCAATTAATACAAGATATAAAAAGGCAGGAAGAAAGGAAACGTATCTTATTGGAGGAACAGGTTTCTAATAATCCTTCACTAGGTTCTACATTTTATCTGGATGCAGTAGTAGACATCGAGCAGGCAATTAAGAATGCCGAAACAAGAATCTGGAAAGCTCTGAAATCCGAACCCGAATTTACAATCTCAACAGAAGAAACTAAAGGCATTCTGAAAAAGCTAGCGAAGTCTAAAGTTCCAATGGTAATTTTGCATGTAGATTTAGTCGGCTCCACAAGGCTATCAATGAGTGTTCCTTTAGATAGACTAACAAAAATAATGCAAGCCTTTACACATGAAATGTCAATATTAGTAAATATGTACGGTGGATACGTCTTAAAGTATATTGGCGATGCAGTAATAGGTTTTTTTGTTCCAGGTGGAACGTTGCAATCTACCAATGACTACAATCTGCCTGATATCAAAGACGGTTTCGATGAGAAATTCAATACTAACAATGAAAATAGTTCCTCCTTGGGCAATTTAGAGATGAATGAAGACAACTACTACCTTTCATGCATTAACGCAATAGATTGCGGAAGATCAATGGTGAGAATCATTCTACAAGGAATAAACCCCATACTTAATCAATTTGATTATCCTGAATTAGGCGTTCGAATAGGGATCGATCTGGGAGAAAACGCGATAATACAATACGGTTTCGACGTCCACAAATGTGATCATGACAAGTTAGTCAAGGAACCACATTATGATATATTGGGTCATACAATAAATATGGCAGTAAAAATGACATCTCTTGCTAATCCAAACAGAATAGTTATCGGTCAATCAGTATATAGAAAACTAACTGACAAGAAAGAACGCTCGAAATTTAAGATATTGAAAGTAAGACCTAGCTCATGGACTTACGTGGATGAAAGTAGTGGAAAAATGTATAGCCTATTTACTGATATTAGCACAGTAAAATAAAGAACTTAAACCTCGATTAAACTGAAGAGGAGGAGATGCCTGTTAGTGCTAGTATTAATTTATGAAACCGTATTAAGAAATATACTATTATGTCAAGACTTGCATTCTATGCTTGTGGTAGACAATAGTGAAAGCAATTATATTCAGTCCTTGGTAAATGATGCGAGAGTGGCCCGACTAGCCACCATCGATTATGAAGAAGCCAAGCCTCATATCGTGCCTGTCGTCTTTGTATTTGATGGCAACTCCTATTATATTCCCATCGATAAAAAGCCTAAAAGAAATACTGATCCTGGACGACTACGACGAATAAGGAATATTCAAAAGAATCCAAATGTTGCGTTACTTGTAGATGAGTACAATGAAGACTGGTCAAGATTATTCTTCGTAATGATTCAAGGGAAGGGATCCTTGATTGGAGAATTTACTGATGAATACGACGATATAAGAGGAAAAAGGAATCCTAAAGCGGACAGAAAACTAGAGCAACCACACCCGCACCAGCAAGAAATGAACAGCAGCAGCACCCGCAGCCGCAAATCTCAATACTTGCTACAAAATGCTCAAAGCTTGCTGTTAGAAAAATATCCCCAATACCAGGCGGTAAGTGTGGGTCATTTGTGTATAAGGGTCTGTCCTGAAAAAGTATTCACATGGAAAATGAGTAGTGGCAAGGGAGGGTAGTTCACTTCCATTTTGTCTAGCAAGCATTAAAAGTTGATTTGATATACTAATTGTGTTGTCTATATTTTGACCTGTGTGTATGAAGTTAGATCCAAAGACGATCTAACTAAATCCTATCTCTTCAATTCTGGATATGTCAATTCTAATTTCATTAATTTGTATTTTGAAACTAGGATAATTTGTCAAGAATAATCTGAATATTTAATTGTCTATCCTTAGGCCTTTTGACTCGACTTCAGAGGCAAACTGTCTACAACCAATTTCATTGTGCCTTCTACTAATATTCACAATAGCAATTTTATCATACCCTCTTGCTCCCCACTTGCATCTACTACATATCCATTCAAAGTATTCACCCTTATTTTTTACGTTTGAATTTTCTCCGCTTGAATTCTCTTCTCCAGTCTCTTCCCCACTACTTTCATTCATATTCGTGTCTCCAGATGTATTAATAATCAAACTACTCTAGTTTGAATTTATTGGTCTTTCCTGATATCAAGCATAATTTCATACTGAATACCTTCGATCCAGTGGTTAGTTCGACTGATTTCACGTATAGCTGCATCGTTATTATAATATAGCCGTGAGAAATATTGTCCTTACATCAAGTAAAGTTTTTTAATTTATGTTAATTTCATACACTCACAGATGTTTTTCGCACAGCAGATGTTGAATACACTCAGATTGGTCCTAATGACAATCATATTGCTCACGGGAATATCTTTTACGACTCTGGCTGAGGAACCTGTTGTTAGGGCACAAAACAGTTCGGATGATGTAACTGACTCGAATGGCTTGAACTCACAAGCACAGAATTTGACAACGAGTACGACTGATGTTACAATTGCTAAAGGAGCCGCATCCTTAGGAAATAAAGCATTTTCACCTGATTCCGCAAATGTCAAGCTGGGACAGAACGTGACCTGGACTAATGGAGATTCTCAATTTCATACGGTAACCTCTGGTACAGGTCCTGATGATCCAAATGTGGCAAATGAATTCGATTCCAAAGCGTTATCACCTGGTGAAAAATTTTCACACGACTTCAGCAATGAATCGCTTGCCGGTACCGACTTAGCTTATTTCTGTCAGATTCATCCTACAATGATAGGAACAATTACAATAGATCAAACTTAATAGATGAACCATATTATAGCCGGGCTTACTGTTATGTCCTCTTAGTTATGGTATGGATATATTAGCGGTTACCCAGTCGCAATTCCTAATCCGAATCATTTTTTCATCGTCAGGAGCCGCCTCTCTGGGTCAAGGAGAAAAAGATGTGGATTCATGAGAAGGCCAAAAAATGGAAAGAGGATTACTACGAACTTGACAGGAAGGAGATTGCTAACTAAGGTATGAGTTACAGAATTAATAACGAAGATAATTTGAGTTATGAAGACGAGTCACCGCAAGAATCACAAATAATACATTGAAGCTAAACCATGAAAAATGTCCTTATTGCGATCCAAATCTTTATCTTTTCCTACAGTCCTTATTCGTCTGTTCTTTACATCTGTAGTCGTGTATCCAACTTCCATTCATAAAGACTTGGAGGTGGTCGGAACCATCAGCGGCATCAGTAACAACTCGCTGTGTTCCATTCTTTGGATGTGACGGGTTTCTTGACCCCCACTTCGCTGCCACTTCTGTACTTAGTTATAGTCATCATTGCATAATAAGTTTGGGCAAAATAAGAAAGAGAGATGAAAACACGCAACAAAAATTGAGTAACTCAATAGTATTAGTATTTACTCATAAAAGATTCAGAAAAATAAACATATTTGTTACATTGTGTCAGGATGAAAATGTTCCATTCTATTTCATTTCTAAATCTGCAAGGAATTCAAAGCTAATTCTATAACACATGCAAAGCAATCAGGAGCCGTTCAACTTTATGCTAACTAACTATGAACATTTTTTTCAATTAAACTAGGATCCTCAATATATTCAGTAGCCTGCTGAGTCAAGTCCTTAACCAGTGGTGCGCCTACGTCAACGGCCCGATCAAAACCATTGATCACACCTAAGGAAAATGTCTTCCATCCCATTCCGACGATTGCAAGGACTATTACTACCACTAACAGGACAGTGAATAAACCCATTGTTCGCTAATTATACTGTGAACATTTGGTGATTATTAACCTTTTATACGTGTAGTAAATTTCTAAACATCTTTTAAAGCATAATATCGCAAGCGATATTAAACGTGATAAATGAGAAACAAAACTAATTAGCAATTATATTGCTATGAGTTGAAGGGAGAGATTATGTGCAATAAATAATATATAACAAATTTCGCGTTCAGTTACTTGTTAACATACTAAAGATTCTAAAATAAGTTTCCACTGACTATTTGGACTTTGTAATAATTTCTAAGACAGGTAAGGAAAAACTAAACGTGGCACCTGAAGAGGGTATGGAAGCAATTCCATCCGCTGAAGCTAGTACATTATTATTCTTGGCCCAAATTTTTCCTCCATGCACTTCAATTATATTCTTAGATATATACAGACCTAATCCTGTACCTGAATCAGAACCAGAAACAAACTTTGTGAAAAGATTCTGAGCTACATCTGGAGGTATCCCTTGTCCATTGTCTGTTATGCTTACGATAATCTCATCATTCATATCGGAACTGCTACTAGGATCACCTTTATCATTGGCCTCTCTAAAATTGCTCTCCTGCCCGCTTTTCTCTGTCCTATTAACAGTAATGATTATTCTGCCTCCCTCTGTTCCAGCCTTTAATCTAATAGAAGATAGTGCGTTTCTCAATAAATTAGACAATACCTGAGAAATCTTTGTCTTGTCTGCTTCTACCACAAAAGATTCGAGTATCGTGTTAGCAATGCTACCAGCTTTATTGCCGGTACCCTTGTTGGTTGTTATACTATATTCACCTCTATTGGACGCAGTAGAAGTGGATGATGATCTTACATTGACATCGGGTGCTACGGTAGTAGCTGCATCAATATCTGCACTATCCTCTAATTCTTTATTACTTACCGTTAATAGAATCTTAATCTCGTTGTTTGTAATTATTGTATCGCTTATTGTAATATTCTGTTCCTCTGCAGTCTCTTCAATTAATTGTTCAATATTAAATCGTTCTTTATTGAGTTTAAGTGAGTGACTTTCGATCTTTGTTACGTCGAGTATATTATCTGTGAGCTGTTTTAGCCGCTTAGCATTCCTGATAATCACATCAAGCAACAAAAGCACTCCCTCTGCTCTTTTAGTAGCCTTATTCTCATCTTTATTAACCCTGCCGCTTGAACCATCCAATGTTATTATTCTAGACCTCACGATATCAGTCAATCCTAAAATAGGTTGTATGGGAGTTCTGAGTTCGTGTGCAGCTGTGTTGATAAATTCATCTTTGATTTTTTCAGATTCTTTTAGCCGCTCGTATTGGACACGGATCACTTCCTCTCGTTCCTTTAGTCTAACGTTACTTTGAATTAGACTCTCATTACTTTCTCTTAACCGTACATTGTATTGGATACTCGAAAGTGCCAATGCAATGATATTCACGAAGTATCCTGCATCTTTTAAGATGTGTGCTATATTGTGAGGCGTATCAAATGACACCGCAGAATAGGACATTATAACCTGTGCATAAATATCGATGATAAGATACGCTAGTATTCCCTTATAGAATATATCAGTTTTCTTGTACAACTGGTTTTTGTAGAAGAGAATCAGAGCGATTATGAACAAAATAAGCGAAGGAATCTCATATGGTCTATGCAAAAGAATTTCATCGATTACTGAAAAAGGTAATACAAGATACAATGAACTAATTGCTATGCTCCCTGCCAATACTGAAAGGACTGTTAAATAGACTGCAAAGGCTTTATCTGATCCATTTACTTTATCATGCAGGGTAACGACTTCCCTAGAGTCATGGATACTCTTTTTTTCTATTTCAATTCTAGGTTCTTCTTCATCTTCATCTTCCTTTGTTGATGCTGTTTTTGTTTCAGGTTCTAATAATCCTTCGTTCCTCTTTTTCTCTTCACCCGAAAAAGTAGGATATTTTGCAATCGCTATAACTAACATTGCACTAAGGAAGATTCTACCGGCAAACCACGTCTGCGGAATGAAATATTTTAGAAACATCACATTGTCCATAAATGCGTATGATATAACAACATGAAGCAAATCAATTAAAACGGCAACAAGAAATCCAAACCCTACAAAGCGACTAAAATTGTCGTTCAGTGTATGGGCACGGAGGATATAGTAAAACGCAAGAATCGATCCTAATATTACAGCGAAGAGTTCTATATAGAAATGGTGAATTTCTGACAGTACCCAGATATTAAGATCAGTTGAGAAAATTGTAATTATGGAAAGAATTATCGCGGGTATGAGGGTGTAAAAAATGAAAGTACGATTACGAAGGATAGCAATAAATGAAGAAAAGCGAGAACTAGTCCTAAAATTAGAAGATGTAGTCGTAGACTGGGAATATGAAGATGGTGGTTCCTTACCCTTGCTCTTCAATTATACAAATATCTATATGTTGCCACCTACTAATATCTTCTTCATTACCTTCTGTCTAGGACTATTTTACGAAATATTTTTAAAAATTTGTGTTTACTTATATAAATTATCATGATATCCATAAAATCAATAATATACTTACGGCCTTACAAAATCTAATTCAATTGATCAATCTTACATTGCAGCCAGCAGAATTTGATTTGAGTTACTAAACTATCATTTCCCTATATCAAAAAGATCTCCCGAAAATACGAGTTCATCTTTTACTAAGTATTCAAGAAGGCAAGTTGGATTGTTGATTTCTATTAAATACTAGCAGTCGAGCATTGAGGTAAGTCTCTTGTCTGAATTTATCCCTACATTTACGGAAACTTTTCTGACTGCTGAATTGTCGTCTTGCGAGTCTCCTAGGTATAATACGCATTGTCTACTCATTTCAGTATTTTTAATACTTAGGATATCAGAGACAGCAATATCAAAGGTGATACCATTGTCGCAGTATGGTGCCGCATAGATATCCAAATTTAGAATATGACGTCTTTTCATCTGAATCCATTATTGAGGATGCCAATTGTTGTTAGCAATGAGGCGAGAACATCCAATCACCTCAATTCTCCAAAGTAATTGTCTAGCGTCATGGGATCTTTTTGAATTTGTTTTACGTCCAGCTGGGGTGTCTTGCCTCTTCCTCTATTAGAAAATGATACCTCTTTCGTTTTCTCGTCGTCCGCGTCATCATAACTATTTTGAGCCATACCCGTCGCACGTTTGACAGTTCTTAATGTTTGATGATCCGTCGTTCCTGAAAGATAAATTGCGTAAATGAATGCGGCTTCCTTCCCATCAGATTTTCTAATTACTCTTCCAATCCTTTGGATGGTTTGATTTATGTTTGAAGTATTTGCCAAAATTATCGCGACTCCTACTTCAGGGACATCATAACCTATTTCTAAGGTGTGAACTGACAGAAGGGGATAAAATTCGACTCCCCACTTTGATAAAATTTCATGCCTTTCATTAGCCTTAAGTTTGCTTTCAATGACGTATGATTTTATTCTCCTTTTGGATTGCAGTTCTTCCCTGAGCTTATGAATCGACTCCAACGTCTCACTAAATACCATTATCCGCTGTTTGGGATGTTTTTTTGATATTATATCTGCGGCGGCTAATATCTTATTATCAGCGCAATTCAAAAGAGCTTTCCGCTTTCTCACATTTGCAAACCATGTTTTCGCCATAGATGCTGGAGGACCGCCTCTTCGTAGTAGCAATGAGATAGACTGGGCGTCATACCGATTAAGCCGGTTGGAGATGCTGGTAATACTTGAAGAACAATCATGATAGACCTTTCTCTCCGACTCAGTTAAGTTAACTTTAATAGGGAGAATTACTGGCCTTGCTAACCTACCATCTCTTACTGCCTCTTTTACTTGATATTTTCTCACAGGAGGAAGGACACTCAGAATGGTATTGAAATTAGGATCATTTTCATCAATTGTGGCTGTTAATCCTAAAATTGCCTTACTATGATCCTCTACGACAACGTCAAAAATCTGGCTAAATGACTTTGCACTTTCTCCAATCAAATGAACTTCATCAAATATGATCATTTGAGAATTGCGAAGAATATTCAAATTGTTATTGACACTTTGATACGTACTTACTGTTATCTCGCGTACTTCTTTTTTTTCTCCGAAATATACTCCTATTTGTTTTTCAGATATACCATATTTCAGCAATCTCTTTACATTCTGTTCAATAAGGACGATCCGTGGCACCAACAGAAGGATCTTAAATTGAGAAATAAATTTGTTGGATGCACGTTTATCTGAATCATCTTTGTTCTTAGATCCGAAATTATCGGTGTTGGAGACTTGACTATTGGTAACAACTAGTCTATTCCGGTCTGAATCGTCATCGCTAGCATCTTGATTAGATTTGGTATTACTCACAATATCTAGTACGATCCCCTTTCTTGCTTTAGCCGCAGCCCGTCTTGCGCACTCAAACGCAATTTCAGTTTTTCCAGTACCAGTACTGTATACTATTGATCCTCTAAAATCATTCCTTACCCATGCCTCTACAGCCTCCTCTTGATCTTTTTTTAGATTGAATGGAAATTTCAGATGTTCAATTGCAGGTGAGTCTTTGTTAGGTCTTATATCCTCTGAAGCCTTGACTTCTGTATTGACGTCCGCCTTAATCATCCGCATATTTAACCATCCTCTTTGAATAAATCCAATTCAAGATCTTGGGAATATATCTCTATATTTTTCCATTTTATTTCTTTGCAACATTGAAGGGAATAAAAAGTAGGAATCACGTCTTTGATGACTGTTGAAAAACATACCGGTCATTTTTATACATTTACCTTTTCAATATATAATATCTTTGTTTAAATGATTTGTTACGCATGCCATGTCAATAGTCTCCTCGACAAAGCAAACTACTTATCCTTATCCAGTTCTGATACACTGATGCTCCGAATTAAGAAAACGGTAGCAGAAGTCGCCGCTGATTGACCGTTCTACTATTGATATTCTTTCAATGCTTAGAGAACTTCAAAGATTATGGAAAATAATCAGTTTGCTTGAAGAATGAGACGAATTAACAACAACAGTAACTTTTTGTCCGCAAGATGCTAGAGAACGTTAGGACGAAGGAGAAATTAAAAGGCAAACCAATATTCAAGTCAATCCATGGACTAGATATTAGTTGGCTGCTAAACACATTTTAGCAAAAAACTACAGTTATCACAGAAATAAACCAATTCGTCGAATTTGGAATGTAGCTCCATAATCTCATTACATCTAGGGCATTCAATTTCAGTGTCCAATTCAGATAGCGTTGGGTGTTCTTCTTGTTGCTCCCCGATAGGCTCTTTATTAATTTGAAGGGCCTGCTTTTCAGGCATGGGTCTTTGAGAAGCGAGCTTCGTGCGGGCATGCTTAGACATGAACATACTACGAAAATTTATTATTTATGTTCCAGCTGACTTTGGGGGGACGGGGGAGCTAACTAAATAACTATACTTCACCCCCCCTATCCTTTATTGTCCTGTCGTCAATGTTGACAGCAAGTCAATTTTAGCTAATAATGCGAAGATGATACAAGAATCAATTACGACCAAAATATCTTTAGCCATCAATCATCCAGCGTATGAAAAATTTCATTTATTAATTCTTATGTTATCTTTAACGATCCAATACTATCGAGATTAAAAGGAACTTTTGAAGCAGAAACTTGAGTAGAATCATCATGACAATAGTGGAAATTATGACCAGTACTATGCATAGTAACGTTCAGAGTATTTCTAAATAAAGGGTCATTCAATTCCCAGAAGTCGACTAAAACAATGTCCACACCTTTTATTTTCTATTATTCAAGATTTAGTAAGTCATTTAACGTTTATAATTAAACTTCGGGAGTTCATACGGAACGCTCATCGATGAGAAAGATGTTTGAATGTTCTAGAAAACCATTAGGGAAGTATTTTCGAAGGAACCCGGAAAAGTGCTGATCGGGTAGCATCATTCTTTTGTCGTAATTTGGTAGTAAACTACCTGCGAGTTTTCATCCTCTACGGTCACCAGTAGGGCAACGATTCATGATATTGTTCCGCAATTGAAGTAAATACAATAGCTATCATAAAATCTGATATTAATTTAGATCTCGTTAATATATTTTATATGATTATTTCAATTATAACGATAAAAATGTCTGAGATCATGTCGGTTTCACCTAGCTTCTTCAAAATCTGATTCATAAAATTATATATATGTTACTAGCAGAGTGTGTAGCAAGTAATACTGGATTGGACGACAAAACAGAGCAAATTCAAGCTACTGTGGGCAAAGAAAAATACAAGGATGCGGAATACGATGACAATATTATTGAATATTTGATGAAATATCTTGGATTGGAGAGTTATGAGCAGCTCCAAGACTTTTTGAAACATAGTCACATTCCAATATTCAATTAGAATTATCCCTATTCAATGTACGAACCCTATCGTAATATCGAATCGCGTCATTTAGCAGGATGCTCTAAAGAGCAATAATTTGTTAAATGGAATACATGGATCTTTGCCGTAACCCTAAAGCGGACAAATATTACTAACAGATAACGACATGGAATTGCTCCATCTCATTTTAGCCATCATGCAGTAAATCTTAGTACATTATCAATCGCGCTGCAATTAATAAATCTAAGCTATTTCATACTCCTATTTTTTGGCAGGTTACGTTAAATCAAATTCTCAGAATGTATATCCCGTATATTCATGCCTCAATTACATTTCGTTATATTACTTTTCTATAGAACCAAAATCCAATAATTTTGGAGACTGAAATCATATAGTATTATGTGAAGTGAATATCTGACCAATTCATTATGAAGATGTTTTATAGACCATGAAATGATAGACGAATGCGAAGAGGCAGAAACTATTTACGAAAAATATGTGCAGTTGCACTTTGTGCTAATCCAAGTATTAAATTTGCAGCAGTTTTAGATGAGAAGGGAAGATTAATTGTTGCGGAATGCAAGTCTGATACCAACAACTCTGGTAAACATATTAGAAATATGAACTATCTCTTCCATCAAAGCTATTTACTTCCGAATCTACGAGAAAGATATAACACGAATCTGAAAGTCATGATAGATGAAAATGGAACTGACATAGAATTTAAAACGGTTCAAGTTAGTTGGAACACAGAGGTTGCAATAACACCATTGACAGAAATAAAAGGGTTGTATCTATGTGTGTACTTTAGTCGTCTGTCAAGTCCAATCGAGAAATAAATCAAGCCGACATTTTCATACAGTTATTTCTAGACTGATGCCAATTATGCAATTGGCCAAAAGTTATGACGGATCACGTGGGTAACCTACGGACTTTAGTTTTTGGCTTAGCATAACAGGAAATAAGGCAGGTTCCACATCTAGAGATTTTAACGCTGTCGGAAGGAGTTCTAGTTGTTTCAAAGTGTATTTTTGTATCTCAAATATCGAAGGCATTTCAAGTACTTTGTTACCACCATCCACATACTTTTTTAATAGGAAAATACATTTGTCAGGGGGCTTTTCGTCCTCCAAAATCAAGTAATCCATTTTTAAGACATTATTTTCAATAAATCTACCTACCTGTTTAGGTCCTGGGTATGTCTCTTTGCCAACACTAGTCTTTGATTTGTACATCATTTCATATTCGCCATTTTTTTTGTCGGGATTGCGAATCTTAACTGCGACCAATTTGTAAACGCCATTCATTGTAGGATCATCTCGAGAAGTGCTCAGCTCGGTTCCAACTCCAAATGAATCTATCGGAGCACCATTCGCTAGGAGTTTAGAGATTGATTGCTCGTTTAGGTCTCCGCTAACCATAATTTTTGTGTCTTTACATCCTGCATTGTCGAGTAATTTTCTTGTCTCTATGCTGAGGGTGTAGAGATCTCCACTATCAAGTCGGACGCCATAAGGTCTAATCCCTGAGCCTAGTAGTTTCGTGACCGCTTTCAATGTATCGTACGTGTCAACAAGTAGAAATCCGGTCGGAAACATATTATTGAATTCTCTGAAGGCATCAAGCTCATTCTCATGACTTAATATAAAAGAATGGGCCATGGTACCAAATACTGGTATGCCAAAGGCCTTTCCAGCAAGGGTATTAGAGGTCCCAACACAACCTCCAATGAATGCTCCTCTAGCCGCAAGAACACCCGCTTGTGGTCCATGTGCTCTTCTTGAGCCAAATTCTACAACTGGTTTGCGGTTAGCTGCTGATACAATTCTAACTGATTTGGTGGCAATCAAACTCTGAAAGTTAATTATCGACAAAATGCACGTCTCCAATAGTTGTGCTTCAATGATTGGAGCTTCTATCCTAATGATTGGTTCATTTGGAAATAGGATCGTCCCTTCGGGTACCGACCATAAGGATCCGTTGAACTTGAAACGGCGCAGATAATCAAAAAATTCCCTCTTAACATCCTTCAACACTTCCAAGGATTGTAAGTATGCTATTTGGTCATCATCGTAACGTAAATTCAAGACATACTGTATTACTTGCTCAACTCCTGCAACTATTATAAAAGATCTGTTCTTCGGCAGTTTCCTCACAAACATTTCAAAAATCCCCACAGTTTTCCGGTCTCTATGATACGGACTTGAATAATACGCCGCAGCCATTACTATTTGATAAAGATCGGTTGTTAATGCAAAATTTTTGATCTCGCCATAGATGTCATTATTATGCATAGAGTATGGCTATGGGAAAGAACCTTTAACCTTTGTGCGATTTGCCATGATTTGAGATATTAATTGTGATTGTTGCGGACGACAAATGAATTGAGATTTGAGATTTGATATTTTGAAATTCTAGATCAACGGCGAAATGGGACCCTAAATGTTTTATTTAATTGCTCCTTATAAGTCACTTTCATGGCAGATAGTTCTACAAATGCCCCTTTTTAGATTTGTTTCTTCATCCATTGATCATTTGGTTATATTATGTCTTCCCAGTTAAAATTACATGTACCCACTAATGCGACTTTCAACTATTCGTGAGCGGATAGTCCGTTTCGATCAAATACATCTTCATACCTTGATTTTTTGAAAAATTGTTGTCCTATTGATGAAATGGAGTACCACATATATATAATACAGACCACACAGCTAATGATTGTATTCCCAGCGCTTCTGCTCCAAATGCCTCCATTCGTACGACTACCACACAGAAATCATATCAACTAGATCTGATAATTCTAAAGTATTGCGCTGCACTCTGGCTACTTGCTCGTGTATAATTTCCTCTACTAATATTATTACAGATGGATAATGCATTTTCAAGAGTTAGCCACACAAAGCCTCGTTTGAACACTAAAAAAGATTCATCCTTCCTGTCGGCTAATGACCCGACAATTTTGTTAATTAAATCCATCTGCAAATAGCTAAAGATTTCGCTATTGTCAAAATGAGCTTATTGTAAAGATCATATTCTGATACATTGTGGAATGTAACAGGTCTTAAGCCAATCCCAAAGCTAAATATTGAACAATTTTGCTTGTACAACAATTAAATTTGTTACCATGTTATCTTGGTCATAATGATTTTTCTGTCTTATCCAGGCCTTCAATCGAATAATATCACAAGCGATACCACGCTCAGCACTTTGTTACTCTTTAACCAGTAACGTCAATCTATGTAGTAATTAAGACCAACATTTGAATTAGAATATTCGGATTCTACGTCTGGCAGTAAATCCAAATGCGGCCATTCTATCCCTCTCTCTACTTTTGGTATTATACTGCTTTTGAAGTGGACTGACCTAACTAACGACTATGAAGAGGACTGAAGCAAGATACTTTACATTGGCATGCCTGACAAAGCAGCATAGTCAATGCATCAGTACCGTCGATGATGTTACCTGCCAATGTAACTGCCATCGGTCAGTTGGGTTAGATTAATGCCAAAACATTAGGCTAAGTCTGAATGCGTCAAAAAATGAAGGTCGGTCGGTACTAACCCGATTTATATGCTAAGTTTTCGAGTGCTCTATTCTGACCATCGTCGTTATTCGTATTGTCGTCTCTCACCTTTTCTTTATGCTTCGCATGATTGTCTCTAGCATTTTCACAATTTTTGTCATCCTGGCTGCCCAGTGAACATTGTTGTGTTGGTTTTTCTTCGTCGTCGTCGGTGCTGGCATATACTGCCGACATTGCACTCGTAGTTGCCATCGCGAACACAGCAAAAATCCCTATGAATAGTCCCATAAGTATGGTCTTTTTCATTATAATAGCCATTCATCGAGCCTATACTTATAAGGATATAAGAATATAAGTACGTAATAATCAACTAGTATCATAACTGACACGTCTTTTTTCCTACCTCATAGTGATACCTTTGAACTAGTAACGCCAATCGGCATACATCCGTTCTTAAAAAATAAAAAAAGACTTGTTATGTTTATTGGTTAACCCGGATGATAGCAGTTTTTGTTAGATGATTCCCATCCCTGCTCGCCCTTTGGACATCCATGGTTCTTTTGTGTTGGGTCTTTTGACTGACCTGGGTTTGAGTCATGCTTACTTTCGTCATGGCCGCTATCATCATCAGGGACTGCGTTTGCTACTGACATTGTACCTGTAGTTGCCACCGCTAAAGTAGCCACAATTCCAAGAAGTAGTCCCACGAATATGGTCTTTTTCATATTAGTCTCCTAGTATGGAGCGCAATTATAAAAGAATGTCTAATAAATGCTGCTGATATTTACTGCCAGAACATCAACGACATCCTGAATGCATCCTCTCTCCCTCTTTCCTCTTTCGGTGTTATAGTGCTTTTTGACTAATTTCCCCGTTATCATTTCAATCGATTTGAATCAGTGTAAAAATCCACGCCACAAGGAACATGTAGTGAACTTTATCAAGAAATATCCCTCAGCAAAGGAAATGGTGCCGAAGACAATCATCCTATCCTGACCTCATCACCGATTAACCGACCGAATTTTGCAAGCAAAGTAATATGCTATGAATAGTTTCGAAGTCCAGATCCGTTGCTGTTATTAACGCAGATTCGATATCTTGAGCCGCTACTTCTCTCTCGTTCAACGTTAAAGTACTGTAAAACTCACAGAATTGCTCGATTGTAGGTCGTGATAGGTCGGAAGGGAGCGCTTCCAGAAACGCCTGTTTCTGCTCATCAGTAAGCACATCTAAGCATTCTTGACACGTTTCCGGTGGAGGGGGTGCCCCGAGGCCTGGCTGTGGCGTTGTCGTTGCCCTTTGCAACTCGATATCTGGGTTTGCAGTCTGAGAGGTTATAGGTGCCGAAGCCGAGCCTGATTCATCCTGCTGTGATACTGTTCCGCCACAGTTGCCTACGCCAACCATGTTATCGATAGTATTAGAATCAAGTATAGGGTTTAAACACTCATTGCTAACTGACGCCGCTTGACTAGTATCACCGGTATACCTTCCACCATCTCTTGCAAATACGTCTTCTGTTACCGTAGAGGATATTGCTACCGTCACAGCAGCGAGTAATATCAATGGGATTGCTATGACTGTTAAACTGACCCTCTGCATGCTTCTATATGCAATTCCAAGAATGATATATCTGTGCTAGGCAGGATATGAACTTCAGTTAAATCATATTTATCTTCTTCAAAAGTTATCTAATGCCAGAACATTATCGACAATCTGAAACTATCAAAGAGATCATCATATGAAGTCGCGTCTTTATCTAACATCCCTTCCCCATTTTTTACTGCTGTACCAAGTGCAATTAATTATTCCAACTAAGAATAACTCGTAACAATATTTCTAAATACAGATATCCAAAAACCGAGACATACTTGACATGGCCGAGTTGAGTCTAGAAGGCCTATTTGGAATAGGTGAAGCGATAGGAATTATGGCCACTCTATTTGTAATATTATACTTTTCAAGAAAGCAAATGCAGAGTCTCTCAGTTGACATTAAAACAAAGGTTCTCAATGACTTGGATGAAAAGGTTCACAAGATGGTAGAAATCATAGTTGAAAAACCATCGATGGAAAAAGTAGTATATAAAGAACTTGAACGGCCATCAGATGAGCGAGCATTTGCGTTTTATGTTTTGTTTATTTGTTCTCATGCACATACGATGCATCAAAGAAAAGTGCTTAGTGGAGATGAATGGACAGGATGGGTGCAATGGATGCGGAACTGCTTTAAGTATGGAACTTTGGGTGAACAATGGAAATACATGCTGTCAGAGAGATGGTTCAATCCAGATTTTGAGAATTTCATAAACAAAGAAGTACTGCCGAAACCAGAGTCTGAATCGATATAATCAATGCCATAACATCAACGATAGACGACATCCTAACTAGTAACGTCAATCTACATAGCGTTCTAGACCTTCATTTGAAGTAGCGTATTCAAAGTATCCCTCCGGTAATATATCAAGGTGGAAGGGAAAATGTTCTGAACAGTAATCAGAGCGAATTACTGTTAGTGTAGCTTAGTTTTCTTTATTGCCCCACCAGAGTATAGGAGTTTGATTGAAAGCCAGCTGGAATTCCTAACTGTGGAATAGCTGGAGTATTTGCCTCGAAGACAAGTTTATGTTCACCTGGAGGTACCGCCTGTAACAGTGTCCAATAGCCATCAACCACTGCATGCAATGATACGGTACCAAATGGTTCTAAGCCAGCCCCTGTAGGACCTAATTCGCCAAAAAATGCGTTATGCTCCGACACTCTTACTCCAAAGCCGCCCGGAGGGGACTGGACTCTGACGAACTCCAGAGGAACCCCGTCTAGGGTAACCTTTAGGTTGGAGACTCCATTTATGAATTCGTTTGGTAATGCTCTGAAATTAGCAAATGGCTGACCATGAGCCGGGTTTTGCAAACTTCCCGTACATAAGCTTGTGCCATCAGGGAATTCTGGTTTACCCCGTTCCTGTTTACTAGTGCAATCAGCATTAATGAAATTGACAACAGGAACCAAGATGCGTGTTCCTGATGATACGTCGCATCTTCCATGGTCCAGAGTTCCGGAACTCCCTGCACCAATCTGTCCTA